>Ga0116227_10008875_pt1 | contig 18613 bp, 18 predicted proteins | sample S1TSphgellanicum_FD_89693 | JGI IMG/M metagenome (GOLD analysis project Ga0116227, IMG submission 89693) | Host-associated microbial communities from peat moss isolated from Minnesota, USA - S1T2_Fb - Sphagnum magellanicum MG | ecosystem: Host-associated > Plants > Peat moss > Unclassified... | reverse complement strand
TCCAAGAAATTACAAGAGAAGCCTTTAGATGTACAATTCAACTCGCAAGAGGTTTTTGGGTATATGCCGCTACCAAAAGAGTCTTGGTTAAGGTACATGAAGTTCTCAAAATCTGGAAAATTATGAGCCTTATTAAAAGAGAGATGAAAACTTAGAATATCAGATTGGGCAAGATTGGAGACCACATATGCACCAACAGGAGAATTAAGCTCAGAGAAAACAGAAGAAACACAAAACTTTTTACAAACAAACACAAAGTTGTTACAACATTTGTCCATGTAAGTAATGACAAAGGACCATTGGAGAATCTTTAGGTGATCCAGATCTCCTAAAGGAACAGACAAAGAAGAATCAGAAGAGGTTTGAACCATGAAGGAAGCAAAAGTCCTCTTTTGTACAAACAAAAGAACTTTGGCCTTCCACTCACTTAATATCCCTTGAACTCCTAGAAGCTCTTCTTGCTTGTTGACAAACTTCTTAAGACCTTCATCAATAGCTAATGAGAAATTTCCAAAAGACTTCCAGTAGGGCCCACATAGGTACCTGATTTAAGATGAAGCTCTTGCCTTGTCGTGCCCTCCCACAGACAGAAACCACGCCCATTGGTCCTTTCACCATCTGCAATGCTGCCACCGCCTCTGGATCCATCTTGAACTTGCCTCTCTCATCACAATACACGAGTCGCAGTGGCCGAGCAGATGCACCACCAGTGGTACTATGAGACACAGTGCTGCTGCGAGTGGTATGTGTATACTGCTGCGGTGGGGTGATGCTTGGAGGAGCCACCACCACCGTCGGTTCCGGCTCCGCCTTCGGCACTATTACCTCAGCCTTCTTCTTCGTCGGAGTCCGGTATCCAAATATTTGCATCATCTTCGCTGCTGTCAAAACCCTGCTACTCTCAACTGTAAACAAACCTTCGGGCTTTGCGTCTCCTCCTCCTCAGTCTCACAGGCTCCACCAGATGCCCAAAGATTGAGATTTCTCATGCAATCTACAAAACTCACGAGTTCAAGCCGCAACGCGCTCATCAATCTTAATAACAAAATCCGCCAGTAACGAACACTACCTGCCTTCCCGCGATCCCCGGGACACTTCGCCAAACTCAAACCTTAATCAAGAAACCCTAAAGCCCGTGAGACTCAATCCTTTCATCCCGCGCTTTCCATCTCCCGCGCATAAAACAAAGCTCCGGAAGAAGAAGAAGACAGCTCCAAGAGTCAAATGGTAACACGAAAGCCAAAAAAACCCGAGGTCAAGCCCGCAAATAATCTTTGACCAAAAATTATTCCATCAAACACAAACACAATTGTTTGTTTGCTGTCTTGCCGTTGCTTGCTCCTCGAGTCCTCCTCTTCCCGCAAGCAATAATCTTCAAAGGTATATTGAACGCGACCTACCTAACACCCAAATGCGCTTCACAAAACACCATGATAGGTAATGCAGAGAAATGATAAGAACGGAAGAACGACGACAACCAAAGACATAGTACAATGCAAAGAACTCACGTGGGACATACCGAGTTTGAAATGTTGCAAAGATGAAGAAGAGATCGTTCAGAGATGGGGGGAAGACAGTTCAGAGTCAGTAAGTAGCTTAGTGTGCTGTGCATGTGCGTGCGCGCGGGAGAAGTTGGGAAACGCAATTGCAACGACGACAGGAAGGGACAACAACAAAAACCAAGAAAGACGCCAAAAGTGCCAACTTTGGGTGCACTAGCTACTCGATCCTTTGACCTGGTCGCTGCCGAATCTCCCCCGGGAAAAGGCCATGATCGGTTACTGGTGCTCCAGCTTTTTTAGGGTTTTGGGTACTCCAGCTTTTTAGGGTTCCTTGTGGCCCAGCTGCTGTGGGATGAGCTTGGAGTGTGAGGAGCGATAGAGAGAGAGAGAGAGAGAGAGCAATCGTCAAGCGTTCTTGTAACGCAGATATGTCTTCTTCTTCATCATCATTAGTGCAGCAATTGGCATGTGCAGCAACATCTGCCAACTGTTTACTAGACCATAAAAGCAGAAGCAGCAGTAATAGCATTAGCAGCTCCACCATCACATGGAAACGTGGGAGGTCGACCAGGAGGAGGAGCTTGCCGCTGCTGCGTTTCTGTGTGCACCCGCAATTGCACTTGGCTCATCAGCAACTTTTGCAGTACACCGCACGTCTTCTTCCCAGACCGCACCGGATAGAAACAGAGGCGGCACTCAGAGGTCGCGGCAATTGTAAGCTTTGCTGTGTTCTTCCTTTCTCCGTGTGTGTCTGTCTACTGCCTTCTTCTCACAGTACTTGTAGTTTGTTTGCCGAAAAGTGTTGATCTGATATCTTCGACAGCAAATTGAAAGATTGTAGACACATTCTGTTCAAGACGCAGTGCCTCGTCGTGGCTTCTATGTGATCAAATTACATGATTTGACAGGAGCTTTTTTTCTGCAGTCCAGGCTGCAGGGCAGAGAGAGAGACTCTGGCGGGAGTTCTTTTTGGATACTTCCCAATGGTGGGATCACAGATCAGAGAAGGTAACTGAACTTCAAACCTGTCAGAGTTCATGGCTCAATTGGAGCCAGAGCTCTTGTTGATGTCAATCTTGTTTCTGTTCTTAGTTGCTATCCTGCCCTTGTTTCCAAACTTGGCAGAAATCCTTTTCAGGTTCTTTTCACAAGTGTGATAGTAGTAGTAGTAGTAGTAGTAGAAGAAGAAGAAGAAGAAGAAGACTGCAGAGGGTAGGTAAATGCTATTTGCTGATGGAGAGGGTCAGTGTGCAGCTTTCTCTGTTCTTATGATGCCATTTATGCCTGGGATGTGGAGAATGCATGGCTGATTCGCTTGATTGGGATTTCTGGTTGTAGACAAGTGCAAGGTACCCAGATTTCACACATAAGAAGACAGGGGCAGCACTGTGGCTTGACAGCCAACAAAACCCCCCATGGGTGGCAGCAGAGATGGCTGCAATGGCACCAGGCACAGTACAATTGCACATTTTTTCATGGAATATGAAGCTTGCAAAATATGTGAAGGATGGGCAACCTGAGAAGGCAATGCAGCTTTTCCAACAAATGCAACGAGAAGGAATGAGTCCTGACACATTCACTTTTGTTCAGGTGATTAATGCATGTGCTGGTTTAGGAGCACTTGAAAATGGCAGACTTGTTCATGACCAGCTCATTCAAAGTGGTTGTGAGTCTAATATCTTCCTGGGGAACAGCTTGGTTGACATGTATGCAAAATGTGGGAGCATTGAGGATGCTTGGAGAGTGTTCAACAAGATGCCATCTCGGGATGTGGTCACTTGGACTGCCATGATATTAGGACATGTGAAATGCAGGCAAGGGCAGAAGGCACTGGAACTGTTTCAACAAATGCAACAGGAAGGTGTGCAACCAAACACTGTTACCTTTGTGGGGGTGCTAAATGCATGTGCCAGTGTAGTTGCACTTGAAGAGGGCAGGTGTGTTAATCAGCAAATTGTCAAATGTGGATGGGAATCAGATGTCTTCGTAGGAAGTAGCTTGGTTGACATGTATGTGAAGTGCGGGAGCATGGAGGATGCTTGGAGAGTGTTCAACAAGATGCCATCTCGAAATGTGGTCACTTGGACTGCCATGATATCAGGACATGTGAATTGTGGGCAAGGGCAGAAGGCACTGGAACTATTTCGACAAATGCAACAGGAAGGTGTGAGGCCAGACTCTGTTACTTTTGTCGGGGTGCTGAATGCATGTGCCAGTGTGGTTGCACTTGAGGAGGGCAAGTGTGTTCATCAGCAGATTGTGGAATGTGGATGGGATTCAGATGTCTTTGTGGCAAATAGCTTGATTGACATGTATGCAAAGTGTGGGAGCATGGAGGATGCTTGGAGAGTGTTCAATAAGATGCCATCTCGAGATGTGGTAACTTGGACCACCATACTTGGAGGCTGTGCGATGCATGGGCATGGTAAGGAAGCTCTTAAATATTTTGAACAGATGTGTGAAGAAGGTGTACAGCCAAATGATATCACTTTTATTTGTCTTCTGTCAGCTTGTAGCCATTCAGGTCTGGTGGATGAAGGCATGCACTGCTATGCTTCAATGGTCACTGACTATATGATTTCTGCAAAATTGGAACATTACACCTGTATGGTCGACCTTCTTGGCCGTGCTGGCCGTCTACAGGAGGCAGAGAATATGGTCATGGCAGTGCCCTGTAAACCACATCTGGCTGCATGGATGGCTTTGCTTGGTGCTTGCAGAATTCGTGGTAATGTGGAGATGGCAGAACGTGTTGCCAAACGAATTCTTGAAATGGAGCCCAACAATGCTGCTGTTTATGTGCTGCTTTCAAACATCTATGCTGCTGCTGGCAACAGGCTTCTCTGTGAGAATGTTGAACGGCAGAGAAAGGAAAATGGTGTGAAGAAACAGCAGGGTCGCACCTGGATTGAAGTGAATAATGAGGTGCATACATTTGTTGTAGGGGATCAAGACCACCCCCAGATGACTGAAATTCATGCAGAACTGCAGAGATTGTCAGGGCTCATGCATGATGCGGGGTACGTGCCTTGTACAAAATTTGTTGATGTAGAAGAAGAAGAAGAAGAACAGGTGCTTCATTTGTGTCACCATAGCGAGAAACTGGCTATTGCATTTGGGCTCATCAACACAGCTCCTGGTACTCCTCTCCGAATAAGAAAAAATCTGCGGGTTTGTGAGGATTGCCACACTTCCACAAAGTTCATCTCAAAAATAGTTGGGAGAGCAATCATGGTGAGGGATGTCAATCGCTTTCATCACTTTGAAGATGGTGTTTGTTCTTGCATGGACTACTGGTGATGCCAGTAATCTGTCTTGTCAATTAGAATATCAAGTTCATTTTGTTTACAGTAGGATGTCTAGTGGTCCTTTAACACAATCAAAGTTCAACACCATAATGAGATGTGGTACCACCGAAACGGTGGCCATGGAGCTCCCTCTCAGGATTTTTGGTTTCATGCCTCCGCCATCACCTCTGCCATCTGTAGCACTTAGGTCTGATGCCTCTTTCTTTTTATGTACATACAGAGTTATATTTTGGAAACTGAGTGAATGTTGAGACTATTGCAACTGATGACCAGTTTTAAGTGTGGCCAACAAAGGTTGGAGGTATTAGGGTACATCCCTGTGCACAGTTGCTGGAGAAGTTTATATACCCCAATGAATTCTTTGGTTGGAATAATTGGTACAACAGGTCCCAGCAAAAGATACACTTAATCATCAACAGAGTCATACATCAATGGTACACCCTCCCTGCTCAATATTGCAGCCATTGGATGTGAGTTTTGTCTTGAATTGAGGTGCATCATTCAACAGGGTGACAATTGATGCATAAGAAAATGAGAGCGAGCCAAGGAGCTTTACCTATCAGATTTGGTGCACCTTGGTCACAATAGAAAACCAGCAAGCAATAATGAAATAGTTATGAAGCACTACATTTTGGTTTTGCTCTAAAATCTTATCCTGCCATCAAGGACAGGCACATTCCTGCATAATCAAACAAGAATATCCCCTTTCTGGATGGCAAGAGTTTGAAGATATGTAGGCATGTCAAAGCTGATAGGCTGTTTTTCAACTGCGAAGAACTTACAGGCCATGGGCATGTTTGGAATCCTCACACATCATTAACCTTCGCGTTCAGAATACCATTTTCACATGTGCAGTATTTGGAGACTTTCCATAGACACATGCATTGATGTTGTAGGCTTGACAAAAGGATTTTTCATGTGAAAATGGCTGAATCTGAACCTAAACTAGCCAACAGGAAGAAAGGCGGGTCATGAGCTTCACTTGAACAAATGTACACAACATCTTGATCAGATTACCTTTCAGACTTAAGCTTGCTTTACAATGATAATCATACTTTTCTTGCATTTTTGAGCCAAGCCATGCAACATGGATCAGATGGCAGAGCAAAGCAAAAATAAGAGTTCACAAAAGAGTTGCATCCTGTACACAACCTCAACATTTTATATTTTGTGCGAAATTTCACCAAAATGTGAAAAATACAAATAGAATGGGAATATTCTATTACAATATTCGCTTTTATGAGAAAAAATCACCAAATTTTGAAAAAAAAAATTGGGTTTTAATTTTAATTTGGTAACATATTTTTAGCTATTTTTTCTACAATTTAAACTGGTTTTAAAATCCTATTTCCATTTAATATTAAATCCCTCTCAAGATGCTAGCCAATAATACAACATCAAAAAATTGAAAAACTTAAGATTGTCCTTGATAGTGTTTCTTTTGAGGCAAAATTTTGCATTGTGGCAATAAAAACCAAGAAAGAAAAAAGGGAATATTTTGTTGTAGATACTTGAATTTTTTAAAATATTTGCCAACAAAATAAGGGAATTTTTTATTTTTGAAAAAATGTTGTCATATTTTTATTATCCCCAAAAGTCATTCATTGCTTAGTTGTTACTTGGAAAACACTTTAGACCCATGTTTTTTGTGTAAGTGTAAATGGTCCTTTTACACATTGTGTAAAAATCATTTACATTTACATGCTCAAGTTTTTATAGTTACATGTTCATTTTTAGTTGGTCACATTTTGGGATTTACATTTACATTGCAAGTCATGTAGATGATGCTTCATGTAGATGATGTAGATGAATTTTTTTTGAATTACACTATGTGGAAATAATAACATTGTGTGTATGATTTTGATTGCAAGTTTGTCTAAAAACATCATTATGTTCTAAGAAATATTGCAATTCAAAGAGGCTATTATCCTTTGCTACGATAATATAACATTGTCAAAATCCATGGATAGTGCCACTTCTTATTTCTTGACACATTTTTCAAATAATTATGGATTCATTTTCTTTTGTGAATGCTTGTATTTTGAACTAATCTTTTGGCCATTGGTTGTTTATTGATATGGTACAATCTCTCATAATTAAATGTTTAAAATCCAAGGAAGAAGTTGCAAACTCACAAACCCAAAACAATGTTGATTAATAATGACTTTGGGGTTGTTATTTTGAGTTGGCTTTGCTTATTTTCAACATCGAAAAGAGAAATTATAATGTTTTGAAATTGTTCCTTTCTTTTCTAAAAAATATGAAAAAAAATTCACAACATGTTATCTTTGATGTCAGACCTTAAATTAAAATTTAACATCTCTTTTATTAATCATAAGGAAGGTGTGGTATTGTTGAAGAATATGATAGGAGATTTATATCTTATGTTTTTGAACTACCATCATCATTTATCAATGATAGAATTTGAAGTTGGTTATGTACACCAAGTAATTGATGAAAATTACAATTTAGATATTTGAAAACAAACTACTTGGACAAGTGAACCAATGAAAAAACTTGTTAGTAGAAAGTTGTTGATTTTCAAATGCTATCATGTGGATTTCAACAAAATTGAATGTTTTTTTTCCTATTATGAGGGAAGCATGAAATCACATTCCTACTATTGAGTTTTTAACTCACCAAATCTTAACCATTATGGGATCAAAAATTGAAACTCAAAGAATTTTTGTTCTAGTCAACGTACTTACTAATCTAAGGAGATGTCATTTACAATTGAACAATCTAAAAGAATCATGAATAAAAATTCACCAAAATGATCCTAAGGTTTGCCATAAAGATTTTTTAATAATTTAATAAAGTTAATTGAAAAGGATGTAACCCTAAAAGGAGTTAGAAAAGTTTGAAGGCTCAATTTGAACAAGATGAAACTGTGAACAAATAAAATTTTGAAAAAAAAAAATCTTTGCATTTTCAAAAAATATATTAATTATGTCTTTTGCAAGTTGCGACTTTCAACAACTAAAAACACCTTAGTTTTAGTTTGTCAATTTAAAAAACAAAATTTAATAACCAATTTGTGAAAACCGCCTTTGAAAACCAGCTGTAAACAAATTTATGATAACCAACCCTTTTGAAAAGTGGCTGAAATCATTTTTTCCAAAATTTTGAAACCCTAGTCAATTCGATTAAAGATGAAATTTTTTTTAAATTAAAAATAAACCAAGGTGGTTCTTACAATCTTTACTAAGAAACCAACTCAACAATTCCCAGCAAAAGTGAGAAGATTCTGAATTATAACCTTCCCATTAATTCTTTGTTTCTTGTGTGGACAACTAGTGTGTCAAAGACGTAGAAAACCCCACATTATAAGGTTTGCACGAATTCAAGGACATGGCGACAATGACAACGCGCTTCAACTTTGATTTTGCCCTTTTCCATACAAAATAGGAGTAGCAAGGACATTGGCCCCCCTTACTACAATACCACAGCTAAGAGGATAAACAAAAGCTTGGTGTGTAGCCAATCAACCCCCTAGGATGTAGTAGAGAGGAGTGCACTTGGGAGAGATTGAAGAATGAGATCTGAAAAACTTCCTCTTTGAGATCACTCCAGATGGGCTAATGTAGCTCCAAGTGATGGCTTTCAATTTCTATCACCAAAAGAGGGTAAGCTTCAGTTAGAAGGAATGAGCGACACATGAAAAGTGACATAACGATATCTAGTAATTGTACATTGGAGCACCAGGAGGGGGAGGGGGAGGAGGTCGCCTCCCTGGAGTGGGGCGCCGATTGCCATTTCCAACATCACCATTTTCTTTGTAATCGCTGTGATTGCCATTACGAGATGGGACATGCCCATTCATTGACGGTGAGGGCGCTCTCCGAGATTTGTGTGGGGAGCTTGAGTGATTAGAAGAAGAAGATGAGGGCCTGATTGTTCCTGCCCCCTCAAATGCTACCCGCCAGTCCTCCACCTCCAATCCATTTGTTGTTGTTGTTGTTGTTGTAGGTCCTGAAGACCCTACACATCTCATCTCTTAGATTTCATCAGTAGTAAGTAACTCCATGCTTTAAATCACAAACTCTTCCAACCCATTTCTGGCATTGCATCTCCAAGCTCAAAAGCAATAAAAAAGGAATTGTTCTGTGCAAACAGAAGAACATACTGGAATTGTCCAATCCAGCCCCAGCAGATGCTTGAGAGTCATGGAGGCTGAGTTGTCGGGTAAGTTTGCTCAAAGCTGCTGCCTGCTTTTGCCACCGCTCCCGCCGTGCCTTCACTCCCTGGTCTTCTTTTAGGAGTTCTTCAATTTTTCCTGTAGACTGTGAACTGCAAGAAACATATCATATACGCAAGGGGGTTAATAGTGAGCACATACATGACTGATCTATAAGGCAAACAGTTTTGAGTCACATGATCTGGTCACTGAGACCCAACAAAAGCATGCTTCCCAGGCACTAGCACCTGACAGAGCTGTAAAGCTGATTCAGCATCGCATCCTTTGCTCTTTCTACTTGACACAGCACAACAGCCTGCCATCAAAACATACATTTTAGAACATAAGAATGCAGTAGAATCACTGATGATCCAAATTACCATAAGAAACTCGTTCTTCGGTTTTTCTACAACTCAATGTAAAAATGACCAATTTGGACTCCAGTTGAATTTTTGAGTGCTTGCTCCACTTTCTTTGAGCAGCTGCTAATGGTGTTAGTAGTATGGCTGCACATTTCCTGTACTCAACAAGCCTTTCATTCTTTTCAATGAGATCCTGATTCAAAAACCCCACCAGAAGAAGAAAGAAAGCTGTGATCTTGGTTACACACAGCTACAAAATGAAATCTTAAGGCACAATGTTGGAGGAGGATCAAGATGCTCACTTTAGGTATGTTGGCACAGAGACTATTAAGCACAGCTTCAACATAGTCCCGCACTTCTTTAGCGATTGACCTGAGTTCTTCCTCAGGGTCAACAGGCCTCCTTAGAACAGTTGACATTTCCTGAAAAAAGCATGTTTCTAGAAAGCGATTAGCCGGTACCTTACGACATACATATCTTACAAAACAAACAAAGTGATTTTCCTCTCAAAACTTCATGAATGATAAAAATCCCAAACTCAAATCTACCCACAAAAAAAGGAAATTCTAAGGAGTTTGTCAAGGGAAGGAGAAAGACCCATCCCATACCAACCTATTTCTGTAATGCAATGCAGCTTATGCCCTTGAAAAAATTCATGCAGGAGTAGGAGGGTCCACAGAATATGACAAAGACTGTTGTTTACCATAGGGCCATCTGAAACACTTGATGGTAATGCTGCTGCAACATTGTCCGTGCTCTTTGATTCCTTCATAGACCCACTTTTCGTGGAAGAATCGTTTTTTGGAGATTCAATGCACCCCCTCAATTTTGCCATCCACTCCATCTTCTCCGCCATGTTATCAGCCTTCAAAACTAGTGAATGGTGTGCTGCCAGTTCATGAGACACTCAATCGTCACTCTTTCATGTCAATGATCTAGTACTTCCACCAGCCTGTTAATGCTTTCTTTTGGCAGGCACCTATTTCCTTTTCATACCATTGTTCCTGTATTTTTCTCTCGGTTCACAGTCAACTGCAACAGGTGGATGATCAATCTTCTTTATGTACACTCTCTTTTATCATCATTTGGGGAAGCAAAATCCCCTTTTGTGTAGCGGAAAATCCACAGGAAAACCACATTGGTGCATGGGGGAGAGAGAGTCTTTACCTTTCAGGACAGTCTTATATGATACTTTATGACTGATTCTAAATGCCAGATTATCTCCCAGGTTTTCTTTATCAGTCCCGTTGGCAGATGTCTTTTTGCTCTTTGACCAAGATTTTGAAGCAGGAGCTGCTGCTTCTTCAGCTCCATTCTCCTTCTCAAGACCATCCTCAAGAATACACTCCTGGGACCCATCATCAAAGCTGAAACTGTATTCAGGCTTCTCTTATGATAGATTAATCATTCAATGAAGCAACAATAGTGTCAGAGAGTGGACAGATGGGAGTGTTTCCTTCACCTATCTTCCTTGTGCACAAATCAAATTTGAAACTTTCAAAATCAGAACCCAACAAAAAAATGCCAAAGGAAATTTACTCCTGACAATCGTAACAGCAACCTCAGAAAATTCTAAAATTTGAGAAACTAGTTTTGAGTACACATGTACACACCTCCAAGGCAATGACTCCCCGGAATGACTTCTCCTCCGGCTTCTTAGTGTAGCCTAACTGAATGTCAGGAGACCCAAACAGGCAGCCCTTTAGTTTTGTTTCTCCAAGGAACTAAATATGCAGATCCAAAACTCTTTTTCAAAAACAAAGAACCAACCAAAATGTCTCAAGACCCAGAAAAGGAGACGGGAAAGAAAGGATTCATAACTGCCAAAACAGAAAGAAAAATGAAGAAAGAGAATCCACAGAAAGCTCCCCAGGAAAAAAAAGGGGGACAGTTCCTTTTGAGATATTGCTTGAATTCTAGAATACTAGCAGAGTTTGTGTATTTTTACAGTTGAAATGAAGAATGAGTTTGTGCTGACTTACACGATTGGTGCGCTCGTTCAGGACAAACCAGCGTTTGATCCAGTCATCCTTTTTTGAACTCTTTTTCAGTAGATAGCCTGTCACCCATTAGGAGAAATATCTTAGGTACTCTTGAACAGTGGTTTTTTTTTTTGGAACAAATTTTCACCACTTAGTATTTTTTTTAAAAAATCCAATGCAACTCATACAAAGGATTTTTGTGGGGGAAAAAAGCGCCAAAGTCGCCAGATTTCAAGGAATTTTTTTTCTGAAATTGCCGTATTTAGACAATGGGTTCAAGCAGGTTGCCAAAATATAGTAGGATTCTTAAATTTCTCTCCTTTCCTCTCTGACTTGTAGCCAAATTTGGTTAATTCCTCTTGTGGGTGATCATCAATGTGGCTACATCACAAAATTGAAATAAATCAATAAATTAATTAATTAATTTTTTAAAAAACCTGCTCCTAAGTCCTAACCTAACAATCCTGTGAAACTCCTGCATGCACACACCTCCAAAACAGGGACTTGTCTAGTACCTGCAGAGTTGTCCCCAACAATCTGCAAACTTGATGGTACTGTTTCCTCATTGCTGTCTTTCTCTGCCTGAGCGGCTTGTCCTTTCATTGCCTTCAGATTTCCTCCAGACCCATTTGAGCTTAATGGAGCAGAAGTCGCCTGTTAACCCCAATCATGATTTTCCTATCATTTAGTGGAGGTCCTGAACATGGCCTTTGTGAGAGGGGTTGTTTACTGACAACTCTCTGGCAGGCATATAAAGCTTGTGCATACTGAATAAGGAATGCAATGTATAGAAAGCAAGGACTCATTCTGACACCCACTTTGTTCAGCAATGATTGCTCTGCATCTTGTGCCTTCTTTGATCCTCGATTCCTTTGATCATCATCTCTTCTCAGCCTATCAAGCCTGAATCATACAAAATGATGGGATCAATTGAATTCAAACCCGTACTTCCAAGATTAGAACTCAAAAGCAGTGTTTTCTTTTTCTCAATTTTGTGTTGCAGCCAAAGTGGCAATGATCCACATGAGCATTTAGACAAATTTGGCTACAAGTTAAATTTGAAATTGGAATTTTTTAAACATCCTTCTATATTTTTTGCTACATGCTTGAACCATGTATAGAAATCTGGCAATTTTTTAAAATATTTGTTCAAATTCTGGCTGTTGAAATTCTTAAAAAGCACTTGATTTTTATTACTTTTAATTTTTAATATAGCATTTGGCTATGTATAGCCAGCCAAAAACAGGCTGCTCAAAAGGCTTTGAGCCCCAGGGCAGATATCAATTAGAACCAAACTTCTAGCAGCTAGCCTAAAGATACCCAAAATGGATTTGCCAAAATGACAGACCAAGCAAGAAGAGGATTTCAACCATAGCTTTGGGCTGCTTATAAACAAGAGCAAAACGGTTATGGATGGATGATCATCATGCCTGCGTTGCACAAGCCTTATAAAGTGCTGAGGTGGAATGAAGGACCGCTCCATATCGACAAGGGCAATAACCATCTTTTTGGATTCAGTACGATACTCCTCCAATGCAGCACTTGCAATGGCTACAATCTGAAAAAAAAAACCCATGTGAACATACATAGAGGAGACAAGGGAAAATCACTTTAAGAGATCTAATGAATGCCCTTCTCCCCCCCCACCCATACAAAGTTTAAGACAACAAAAGTGTAAGCAGGTCAATGAACACAGTGACAACTTCTCTTCATCAAACATTGCCCTAACAATTGACACCTACAAATACATGGCAGACAGTTGATCTTTTGGGTATGTATCAAGAAGAAGTACCTCTCTCTTTAGGGGCTCAAATCTGCTTAAGCCAGCAGTTGCGGATGCAGAAGCTGACACTATATCAACAAGGATGTGATGCACCTGTCATAAAGAGATCTGGTAAGTTTTACGCACCTCTTGATGGTTTGCTCTCAACTGAAAAGATCCAGACCCGAAACACAAAAGTTTTGCAAGATGACAAACTTAGGGTGACACCTAGTATTACACTCAAAGGGCAATTCATAATACCTACCTCATCCACGCACATTTTTGCTGGCTCCTTGACCAAATCCAATGCCTGTCGGATAAGTGCTCTTAAACCCTTTTCAGGGGAAAAGAGATAGGGCTGATAGCCATCGGCTTCAAGTACCAACTGTCACAGGAAAGCCAAAGAATCTTAGTGAGAACATTATGTGCATACATTATGTGGAAGCCAGCAGAAGCGGATGTGACAAATAGTCTCTTTCTCAGCATGGGCAGCTCCTCCTGATGGGCCAGGTACTTGCCGCCTTTCAGGGATGTGCTGTAAAGCAAGATAGATTAAACCTTAGAACAGAAGATAGATTGATACTCACCTTCTTGACACTGCTTAGCTCAAACATACTATCAAGTGGAAGCTCTTTCATCCTCTTGGGCAGTGCACCTTCGAAACTTGCAACCACTCTCCAACCTGATCCCTGGAAAGATTTCATCAAAAAGAAATCAAATGAGAAGACTTGCAACAAAAACACCATATGCAACATATGCTCACCGACAAACGTGAATGAGAAACAGAGCTGAAACTCTCTGACTGTCCTTGCACATGTTTGAAAATCTGCATTCTGTAAGCTCATGAGGTTGGGCCATACTGAGGATAGCATAACAAGCAGAATCCCTCACATGAATAGAACTCAATTTGTGAAGACATGGATTTATGTGATCACAAAAGAAAAAGCTACCATTTTTTGCTGATTCCTACAATGAAAGGTCTGTTCTTTGTACTCAGATCTAGAAACTCAGAAAGAATGCAACTGGAAAACTTCAAACCTTATACATGTACAAATGTATGTATTTATGTATCTTCACTGATATATGCTTCTTTACCTCTCCAGTCTGAATATGTTGCAGAAATGTGTCTTCAAATTCACGGCATAGCTCCAAAGCCATTGCACGAGTTCCTTCTGAAGTCTGTACCCTTTGCTCCCCGAGCGTTACAAGTTCAGCTTCTACAACCTTTGCCCTTCCCTGCAACCTGTGGCAGTAAACAACAACCAACAGTGCTATATTTAGAGCTGAAAAACTCATGCTAGGAAGAGCAATCAGTGCAAATTAGACAATTCTATGAGATGGAGCTAAACATGATCCAGTTGAATCATGGAAAGGGAAAAAAATTGAAGCAGACCAACCCTGGACCAAGATATAAGAAATTGGAAACATACAACCGCATTACCCAGATAAGATATTTGGGAGCCGTTGCTTCATCCTTTTGCGTATTTGGTGAGTAAGAGTCTCAACAAGAGCTATCCGGCCAAGCTTTTTATGAGACACTCCACTTAGAATAGACTTAAGGGATTCCATCTCTGCCTTCCAAGCTGTTTCTAGGGTATCATCTGCACTCATGAACCCACCAGAATGGGCAGCTGCAATTGCCACTGATTGTCCTATCATTGCCACCCAAGGCATTTCCAAGGTCACAGATGGACCTTGGCCTGAAAGAAGCGCTTGCACTGCAGCTAAGCTCCTCTGATCAGATGCTGCCTGATCCACTTTACTTATCACACCAACAGTCCTTGTTCCTGTAGCACATTAGGGACCGGAGAGAGAAATCCATGTTAACAATAAACACAAGCTGTAAATTAGGGCATGGGTGACTTTCAGTTTGCTATGATTTGTCAAGAATTTCAAGCTTACCATCAGGGTCCAGATCTCTAGCGAGTTTCAAAGCTCGAGAAACAGCAACATCACGACATGAGGTTGCTGGTATTACCAACAGTAGTAATGCATCATTGTTGTCTGCAAAAGTATGTACCTGCAAAAATCATCAATTCCCAGTTGGCAAAAGGGAGGAGCAGCAGCAAAACAAAAAAGGGCTTCAAAACAGACAGAGAAGCTCATGGGTCTAAAGTGTGAAAGTTGATGCATAAAGGAAAAATTTCCAGTGATGAAATTCCAGGAGTGATGATAACTATTAGTGTGGCAAAGAACCAGGTGCATCAGAGATGAGGAGGTTTGCATACAGGTGAGTCTCCTGATGATGATGACCGTGTATCCAGCCCTGGGATATCAATCACCTTCAATGGTGGAGCTGTAAAATAAAACCCAACATGATGAGTTTTAGTACAGGTGCAATTTTTGCAACATTCCAAGCCCAAGACTGGCAGAGACGTACAACAGGCAACAGGCACATTCCCAAACCCCATCTTGGTTATATAGTGTTGTGGGTGGATGGGTGGGCTATAGCTTTTCAATCAAGCTTGAATTCAGCTATGAAGTGTGGTGGTACATTTAAGTTCTGCCACCATTTTTGAAGGTTGCAAAAACCTTGCATTTGAGGGGGGGGGAATGAGCAAAAGAAATGGTGTTACTAAATGTGACTGACCTGTACTGGACCGTAGAACAAGACGAATCCCTTCGGCTTCACCTCCCTTTGAAGAAGTTAGGGTTTTCAATCTACCTTGCAGAGAGTGGCGTATATCACCTACAAGGATAGTTCAACATCACACAAAAGAGGAGCATAAGTAAGAAGAACAGAGGAAGAAGAAGTGGTGGGAGAAAGCAAGCAACTAGTGTCGGGATTCCCTGTCAGCTACAAGACATAATGACGTATTGGAATGTCCAACATGCATGATGGATGAGCATGTTGAACAGCTACTGCAAGGCCCACTGCAGCACACAGGGTAGTGCTACCACCATATATCACATCATCCGCAAATATAAAGTCATCTTCTGCCACCACTAGCTATCCTTGCAACAGGAGCCTTAGGCACCAGAGAGAGCCACACACATGTTAGAATTGCAAGGAAAAAAGAGGTCCAATTATCCACTCATAAAATGGGATGATGAAGATGATGATGGCAAGGTCCTTACTAGCAGAGACGGCAGCAGCTCTTCCTTCAAGCACAATACTCAGTCCTGTTCGGCTACTACCAGTTTTATCCCGTTCCATCTCTAGAATGATAGGCACGCGTGTTGCACCATTCTCTCCTGTTGGCTGCAAAAGGAAGTTGCCCATGGAAAAGAAAATACAACAAATCAAGGAAGCTAGATGATGATGATCACATCCCTCTACTGTTGGCTCCCCAAGGCTCATTCGGAATCCTTGGAGGTGGACAAACATGTAACAAGGACATTAAACAGGAAATTCAGGTCATGAAGGTGCATACCAGAACTGGATAGCCAATAAGACTGTTTAGAACTGCAGATTTTCCCGCACTCTGCCCACAGACAATCACAGAAACAGGCTACTGTAAGACCCGTCTTCTTCTGCTGTAAGAGACCTCCCTCTTTCTCCTTTGAGCTTTTCACAAAGAAGAAGAGATACCCGTTGTCTAATTTGTCGCAGGGGAGATTGTCAGCACATCAGGCTCTTGAGCATTTCAAGCCTGCAATTGCAATTGCAATGGCAATGCAGGCAACAACAACAATATCATGATGTTGTTATTGGCGAGAGCTGTGGACGTACCATGTTCCCCAGCGCAACAACAGTGAGGAAAGAGGTTCGGGATTTTAAGGGAGCTGTTGCTTCTTGAGCTCCACCAGCATCCTCGTCTTCTGCTGCCAAAAGAGCTGACGCCTGTTGCATCAACTCCGAGAGCTGGATCAAGTTCTCCATCGCGCCTGAATACCTATCCTCTGAGGCACCTTTGCTGCCGCCTCCCATGATAAGGACCACCCAGTTCCACGGATCCCAAGCCCAAGACAGAACACCCACAAATTGGATATGTGCTCAGCTTCTCCGCACTCCCCGCAAAGCTCCCTTCCTTCCTCTTCTCCCTCTCACGACACGATCAGAACTAGCTACTCAGAGGGAAAAAAAAACCATACCCTACGATTGTTCTCCAACTACTGTGAAGCTCATCTCATTTCCAACTCCAATCAGTCTCAACCACGGCAATGCGAGGCAAAACACGGACCGCCACCTTCCTCCTCCTGGAAGCCTTGGAAACTCGAGAGGCAACAGCAAGAGACTAATAAGTGGGTTTCTTGGTATCAAAACAAGCAGCTTTTGGCCATCAATCCGACTCCGATGAAAGCAAAGGAGCATGATTTGCGTGTATTCCGCATTGCGAGCTTCATTTAAGGCGATCGATCGATCGATTGATCTGGAAAATTTCTCGACGACTCGCGTCGCCTCGCGCGTACGTCTTTCTTCTTCCACGCTCTTCTCCCTCGTCGTTCGTCTCTCTCTCGTTTGGGCCATCTTTCCCTTAAAATGCTCTATCTTTCCGATACCTCGTCTTTCCCTTAAAATCTGATATCTTTCCAATCCTTCGTCTTTCCCTTACAACTCCTCTATCTTTCCAATACTTCGTCTTTCCCTTAAAGTCCTCTATCTTTCCAATCCTTCGTCTTTCCCTTACAACTCCTCTATCTTTCTACTCCTCCATCTATCCCTTGGAACTCCACCATCTTTTCCTTAAACTCCTCTTTTTCCAATTCCTTTGCTTTCCCTTGAAACTCCTCTATCTTTCCACTTCTCCATTTTCCATTAAGCTCCTATCTTTCCTCTCCTTGGACTTTCCCATAAACTCCTATCTTTCCACTCATCCGTCTTTTCCCTTGAGCTCCTATTTTTCCACTAGTCCATCTTTCCCTTAAACTCCTCCCTCTTTCCCTTAAGCTCCTACCTTCCCCCTCCTCAATTTTCCCCTAAAACTTCTTGTCTTTCCACTCCTCCATAAATCCCTTTAAACTCATCTATTTTCACATCTTCATCTTTCCCATAAACTCCTCATCTTTCCACTCCTCTATCTTTCTCTTAAACTCCTATCGTTCAACTCCTTTGCATTTTATTTTATTTTTTTAATTTTCAAAAAAAAAAATTGCAACATACATCTCTCATTTCTTTTACATCAAACGCTCACTTTTCTCGCCAGCCTCAGATCCCGTGTTACCAGCGTCTAACTGAGCCCTTCATAGATGAATGAAAAAAACCCAAAACTAACTACTAAACTAACGGATGAACTCATCATCATCCATTAACTCACATATAACTATTGAGTTCTTTTCACTTCTTTTCTTTTTCTAAGATTTCTCTTTTACATGTTCAGGGTGCATCCTTTGGACCATTGGGCCGGGTCTTTTTGGTTTTATTTTTATTTTTTAAATTGGAGGTTTTTTCTTAGTTGTTCAGGGTTCAGCTTTTGGACCATTGGACCAAGTTTTTTTCTTTTTTTCTGTTTTTTTTTTTTTGGGGGGGTTGGGGTTTTTTTCTTTTCTTTTTTTGGGTTTATCCTTTTTGCCCAACTTTCGGGCCGAGTCCCGGGCTCGGGACTCGGGAGGTTAGTGCGTCTGTTGGGGGGGGGGTGG
>Ga0116227_10008873_pt1 | contig 18616 bp, 18 predicted proteins | sample S1TSphgellanicum_FD_89693 | JGI IMG/M metagenome (GOLD analysis project Ga0116227, IMG submission 89693) | Host-associated microbial communities from peat moss isolated from Minnesota, USA - S1T2_Fb - Sphagnum magellanicum MG | ecosystem: Host-associated > Plants > Peat moss > Unclassified... | reverse complement strand
TTAGTGACTCTATCTGTTAAGGATGGAAGTGATTGTGTACTCTTCCAATTCTGTGCTACTGTGCTGTGTGTGATCACGTTGCTGTGCTTGCTCTTGCTGCTGTGTATGTGAATTCCCTCAACACTCTTCCCCATTCTTCCTCCTCAACCATTGCGAGACCTGCTCACTTCTAAACCTGCCCCTGGTGCACGCCTCCCCCCTGCCACCGTATCTTTTCGCAAGCACATTCGGAAATACAATTCCTCCTTACAGATGGCCTCCTCTGGCATTAACATCCAGTCACCCACAGATGGGGTCAGTATGATTGCCATAAGGGGCGCTGTGCATCATTTGTTGGGGCCATTAACACCTCCTCAAGGGAGCCCCCATCAGTTTGCCCAGTTGTATATCATAGACAATGCGGATGCTTAGGCTGTTGCCCGTTTTGTTGCTCTCGATCAAGGCAACGTAGACCTGGACTGTCGCACTTTACAGGAGCTGCAACAGATGCTTTTGGGGAGCAATGGTTATGTTCAGCGCTTTGTGCAGGCCATGGATTTGCCCCTTCAAGACCTGGCTAACTATGAGATTGTCATCCGTGTTGATGGCAGCGTTGATCGTCGCCGCTACAACGCCCCCACATCTAGCGAGGTGGCCGGCCTCATGCCTGGTGAGTGAATGGGGTGGCTGCATGGCTACTTTTTGGTGCCCCATCTTGTGTTGTTTTTTATGGTGCTCGCCGTTCTAATTCCTACATTCTTCGACAGCACGTTCCTTCCATCATCCAAGTAACTGTCCTGGCTGTGCCTGATTTGTTTTCCCTTTTGTGCCTGCTCACAAGCGATGGTGATAGCAATCCACGAGACATTAGGGTGCGAGCTAGGGGCGGGGGGTTATGGAGGATTAGTGATGCCCACTGTGCTTATGACCCTCTGCATTTTGTCCTGTTCCACCCACACGGAGAGCCCGGCTGGCACCCAAATATTACTGGCGCTACCCTTGTAGTTGTGGATGGGCTAAGTTCTGGGGACAAGCAACAGCAGCCATCTGAAGATGAGCAGTAGCTTGATGTGGAGCCAACAGTGGACCCCGGGCGTGGTGGAGGTAGGGGCAAGGGTAGTGGCAGGGGCCATGGTAGGGGTAGGGGCTGATGCAGAAGAGCTGTCGCAGGGCGCATCGCTCGCAAGGTTACTGCCAGGGAATACGCGGCTTATTTCATGCATGACCGTAACCTTCCCACCAACAGCACGTTCATTTATGGCAAAAGGCTATATCAAGAGTGGGTGGTTGACCAGTACTCCAAGGTTGAGGGGCAACAACTGGGGTGGGTGCACCTCAACCAGACCACCCTGCGTGCTGGCCAATATAAAGGAATGGTAAATGCCATGCAACAAGACGGGGCTAACAGCACCAACTTTGGGCGCATGGTGGTCCTTCCAGCCACTTTTGCTGGTAGCCCCCGCCACATGAACTAGCTTTACCAGGATTCCATGGCCTTGGTCAGAAAGTTTGGGAAACCTAACCTATTCATAACCATGACGTGCAACCCAAATTGACCAGAGATTTTGCATGAGCTGAGGCTTTGGGAGGAAGCCAATGGCTGCCCTAACTTGACATCCAGGGTGTTCAACATGAATTCAATGCCCTCCTCAAAGACCTTTTGCAGAATGGTGTTTTGGGCACTACGGTGGTGGACATCCATGTGGTAGAATGGTAGAAGCGGGGCTTGTCGCACGGTCACATTTTGATCATTCTACGCAGCCAGGACAAGCCGCGTGACAGCAACGATTATGACCGGATCGTGTGTGCCGAGCTTCCAGACAAATCCACCCACCCTGAGCTTTACAACATTGTGACATCTCGCATGTTGCATGGGCCCTGTGGGGCCTTACATCCCTCATGTGCTCGTATGGTGAATGGGGCTTGGAGCAAGGGTTATCCCAAGACTTTCCATGTCGCAACCCCACTTTGGGCAAAGTGGGATAATGTAACTCCCACTCCCAAAAGTGGAGACTTGGAGTCCTTTGGGACTTCTGAAAAACTCAAAAGACGATTTGAAGGGTCAAACCTCCTCGCCTTGGCGCGTTCTTTATATCAATGGAAAGCTCTTGAAACTTAGATGTCCAAAATGGCCTTGCATTGCCCATTTGGACATCTGCAGCCCAAGTTATGAGCAAAAGAAGGGTCGGGAGTCAAACTACCAGTTTGATTCCCGACCACTAAAAGTCGTGAATCGACCTCTTCTCGACATCGCCTTGAAGAATGTGACATGGAATTAAAAAGTTCTTGACGAGAATTACAACTTTGATTTAGGACTCGTCCCAATCCAAGTTTGGGGCGAGGAGCTGTGGTCGTTCAAAGTCTCAGGACTCCAACCCGGGATAGTTTCGGGACTTCAACTTGGGAGTCCTGGAAAAAAGAGCCATTCGGATGTAGCCTCCGTGGTGAGACGTAGAGAATACTATATGGGGGAAGGTGGTGGCTTCCCCCGAGTTCGGGCCGTGGTGAATCAAGTAGTCCAAGTTGCCCATGGCTTGTCCCAACACCCAAGGCTGTTCTCGAATGTGAACTAACCCCTTTGTGGTTGGTTTTGGATGCATATTCGTGCTTGATCTTCTAATCCATCTTCCTAGTCTAATCCCGAGACTTCTAGCATGCCCCTCTACCCCTCTTTAGTGCTAGAAGTCGGGAGCGCCCCTCAAGTCCCACTTTTCCGTAACTACACATAGTTGGACCCTTAAGTGGGTTTAACCCGGGGCTTGGGAGTGCATCATTCCAGCCCCAAACTGAAGACTCCACCAGCAGCTACCCAACCTACTAACGACGGGATGACGGCAGGACCTTCACCCACCCCATGTAAATGCAGCTGTTGGAAATTTGGCAAGTGAGTTGCTTTCATGTGCACTTAACCATAAGTGTCTGTGTCTGAGTCTGCCCTGGAAATTCATTTCTTCCAGATTTTTAGGCGTCCCAAACTTCACCTCAAGCATGATGATGTGAAAGAAGGGCGAAGCCAAACCTGCGAGAAAGGGACTAAAACATGTTTAAAACCAAATGCTTCACATCATCATCACATGGCGTCCTTTGGACGCCAAGGTGACTAATAACTTTTTGCTGCTGCCCCCTCCCCCTTGCAGTTCGGGCTTTGTCTTTGACAACCGCTGGGTCGTCTCGTACAACCCCTACCTGACCATGCGGTACCAGTGCCACATCAATGTTGAGGTCTGCAGTTCCATCACGGCTGTGAAATACCTTTACAAGTATGTTTACAAGGGTCACAACCGTGCTTTGGCAGTGGTGCAGCCGAAAGCTGGGGCTTTGTTGGCTACAATGCCTCAGGCGGTTGCAGGTGGGGCCGATGGGAACAATGTGCTTGCCGCCCGGGATGAAGTCCAAAATTACCTCGATGGGCGGTATATCAATGGCAGCGAAGCTTGCCATCGGTTTTTTTCCTTTGACTTGCAAAGCATGCACCCCAATGTTTACTGCTTGGTTGTTCATCTGCCTAATGAGCAGACCATTTACTTTCTTGAGGGGACCACAGTTGGGGAAGCTATGATGCGCAACAACTCCACCACTTTGACTGGGTGGTGTGATTTTAACCGAAAGGCCAAATCTGAATATGCGGCTATAGCCACTTTGGTTCGCAACAGCAACGACCCTGCACCACCACTGCTTGTTGCGCTGACCACACTGTACCCTGATTATCCCGAAATCGCTGTGTGGAGCAAATCCAAAAAGGCGTGGCACCTTCGGAAAAGGGTAGCAGGGCGGCGGGGTGCAGGCCGAAACAATCATGTCACATTGGGAACTGTGGGGTGCATGTACTTTGTGCAACCCTCAGAGGGCGAGCGTTATTATTTGCGAGTTTTGTTTACTCACGTTACAGGGGCCACATGCTTTGAGAACCTCAGAACTACCCACCAGCCCCACACGCCTACCATAATTGTGCACCCCACTTTTAAAGCTGCTTACCTTGCACGTGGCTTCTTGCAAGATGATGCTGAATGGGACCAGTGCTTTTCAGAAGCTGTTGGCGTGCAGCCCAGAAACTTGCGGCAGCTTTTTGCCAGCATGCTGATTTTCAACAACGTCACCAATCCTGGGCGACTGTGGGATAGGCATAAAGGAGCCCTTACGGAGGATTTCCTACACCAAACACGCCAAATGAGTGGCCAAAAGGCCTCCACAAAGGAAGTGTATATTGCAAGCTTCCCTTTCGTTGGGTTGTGATGGTATAAGTTGTGCTCTATTGTCTTCTTTGAACTGCTGCCTGGAAACTTATTTATTGAATGGCCGATTGTTAAATTCAATGTACCAGAAAGTTGATCCTTTAGCATCATTCCGCACATTTCATTTAATGAGTCTTACCACATATTGGTGCTACAAATCCCACTGGATTGCGTTTGTTGAACCTAAGGCCAAGCTCCTCCAGGTGGTGCCCAACGAGCTGCTGGATCCTATTGTAGACCATATTTCCTTGCCAGCTGTAAGCATGAATAATTGTGCCCTTCTGGATTATAACCCCCCTTGCCCCCGATTGCGTTGCACAGGTAACGCCCAACCAACAGTTGGGCCAGGCCATCCTTAACCAGAGCTTGCGGGAAGTGGAGCAACTGTTGCAGGCCCAAGGGGGGAAAACCCTAGAGGATTTTGAGCTGCCTATCCCTGCACAGTTGGCTCCCTCGGGGGACGCCATTGTATCCGAGGAGCGGGCCAGGTATAATGTGACGTGGCAAGCTCAGTAGCTTGCTCGGGATGTGCCTTTGCTAAATTAGCACCAGCGCTCCATTTACGACAATGTCATTGACGCGGTCCATGACCCCAGGCCGCTCGACAAAACCTTTTTTGTTGATGGGCTGGGAGGGGTTGGCAAGACTTTCCTCTACGGGTGCCTACTCAGCAGGGTGCGCTTTACTGGTGACATAACGTTGTCGATGGCATCTTCTAGCATTGCAACCTTGCTTTTGGAGGGTGGCTGCATAGCTCATTCACATTTCAAAATTCCCGTAGCAGGCTTTTGTGGCTCCTCTGCTTGCTATGTTCCCCTGAACAGTTCATAAGCGGCCTTGATTCGGGCTGCACGCCTCATTGTGTGGGATGAAGCACCCATGGCCCACAAGCATGTGTTTGAGGCTGTGAATTGCACGCTCCAGCATGTTATGGGTGCTGTTGACCCTGCCTTAAAGGACATGCTTTTTGGGGGCAAGGTTGTTGTCATGGGAGGTGATTTTAGGCAGATATTGCCTGTGGTTCCCCGGGGCAAGAGAGGCTAGATTGCAGATGCTAGTCTCAAGAAGTTCGCAGTCCTTTGGCATCGTGTTAAAGTGTGTCAGCTGTATGAAAACATGCGTGTTCAGAGGCTTTTGGCACAGGGCGGAGCCAACACCGTGGCCGATGCCCAACAACAACAAGCTTGGGCAGACTACTTGGAACGCATTGGGGAGGGCACAGAGTAAGTCTTTCCTAAGGTTGGGGAGGAGGTTATTTTGATCCCAGAAGACATGTGCTACCAGGGTGACACCATTGATAGCCTCGTGGATGAAGTTTACAACGACCTTGGCCGCTTCACAGACTCGCAGTCACGCAATGAGCACATCATTCAGAGGGCCATTTTAACTCCTCTGAATGAGGACGTTGACAGCATCAACACTGCCATCATGAATTGGTTTGACCTCACCACACCTGACGGCACACTAGCATAGCGCCGCACATACCACAATGTTGATTATGTTGTGCAAGGCGAATAAAGAGGGGTTTACCCCACGAGTTTCTAAACTCCCTCAGCATGTCAGGGGTGCCACCCCACACTTTGACCTTGCAAGAAGGCTGCCCGGTGATTTTGTTGCGGAATATGCCGGGTGGCCTTGTAAATGGCACTCGGCTTATTGTGGTCAAGCTGATGCATCACATAATTGATGTTGAGATTGCCACAGGACCGGACAAGGGCAGGCACGTTTTCATTCCCTGCCTTAGCGTCATTCCCTTTGACACAGAGAGGATGCCTTTTACTCTCCGCCGACGGCAGTTCCTGTTGCGGCCCGCATTTGCCATGACTATTAACAAGGCCCAGGGGCAGACACTGCAGACAGTGGGGGTGTACTTGCCCAAGCCTGTTTTTTGCCACTGGCAACTTTATGTGGCTTTCTCTCCGGTGCGGCTCACGGTGGGGCGTCCGAGTGCTGGTCCGGGGTGGCAGCAGGGCGGCTCTGAATGGGGCCCCTGCTGGCGTTTACACTAGTAATGTGGTCTACCGTGAGGTGCTGCAATGATTCTTCTTGTGGGTATGGGGTTCTTTGGGGTCTCCTTTGGACTCCCAATTTTTTTTCAGGGCTTGGGCTTTGGTTTTGTCCAAGGGGATGGGTTGGATTACATTACATTAGACTAAAATGGGGCTTTTACATATAAAGTGACCATGCAAGTTCATCCCAACGATTCATGCCTGTACTTGCAACTTCAATGCAAATGTACCAGGAATGAATGTGATCATCAAGTGAAACATCGCCAACTGTCATCACTGTTGCACTGCATTAGTGCAGTGCCGTGCCTTGTAGGCACGGGTTACCACTAGTAGGTCACTAATCTTAATAAAACATAGGAAGCATGATAAGAAAATGAAAATAAATTGAATTTATTGATGGAACTACTGATGAAATGTGAATTGAATAAGAGCTGAAAGGATGAAAGAAAAAGACAACTTGAAAAACAAGTGTGGGAAAGTGTTTTTGTTTGTTTGTGAAAGACTCAATAAAAAAATTATTCATGACATTTAGAATGGTTGGAAATTTAAAAAGTTAAAATTAATTTAAACATCTATTAATTTGTATTATATGGTACATTTCATATCTCCCAATATATTATATCTTGATAAAGGTTGTTACTTGTTATAATGCAATTAGGAACACAAGTAATAATCTTGTGTGATTTGATATAACATGAAAATAATCTTAACAATTGCACGAGATCATTGATTGAAATAAAAAGAAAATTTTAATATAATGTTTATAAATGTAAGGAGATGTCATCCACGATTGGATAATTTTTAAAAATAAATATTGATAAATAAAAATTGGTCAAATGATTTAAACCTTGGTTTGTTGTTCATTTTTAACTTGATAAAGTGGATTTTTTAAATAAAAACTACTTAGGTTTCATTTTTTAATTAAAAAAATCAATTTTGATAATTGGTTTGAAAGAATTGCCTAAGAAAACCAATAGTTATTAAAGGTGTGAAAATTGCAACTTTGAAAATCAGTTTTTAAAAAAAATTCAAAAATTTGATTGAAAAAAGAAAAAAAAATGAAGCCATTTTTAAAAAATTATTTTATGAATAAATGTTGGTTGGTTGGTTTCGGTTTTCGATTGGGTTGAGAGGTTCAAATCCAGATTTGAGTCTAAAAATTGGATTTAACAAGTCCACATGGACTTGAAATTGGCCAAGAATTGGACCCAATAGGTCTCTCTACATGCACATGGACCTGATGGATTTACATAGATTCGGATCTAACCAAAAACCAAATTTGACAAGTCTTAAAGATTTTTGATTTACACAGATTTGGATCTAACCAAAAACCAAATTTGACAAGTCTTAAAGATTTTTGATTTACATAGATTCGGATCTAACCAAAAACCAAATTTGACAAGTCTTAAAGATTTTTGACAAGCTCCATGTCATAAATTTAGGTAGGAGTTAAGATCCTAAGTTTAGAAAGGGGTTAAGAGTTTCAAGTTTTAAGGTCCTATGTTTGAGTTCTAAGGTTTAAGGTTTTAGGGTAGTAGGTCCTAAACGTAAGCTTTAATATACAAAGGCCTTTTCAATACACCTTAACACCAAAATGACCTTTACGTAAACTATGTTGTGATATTTCTTATGTTTTTCCCTATTCTTGCTCTTGGGGCACATTTGGGGGGAACACTTTGAGAACCCATTGGGAAGTTATAGGAACTTGATAGAAGCACCATGGGAACCTTTTGGGAACTTGATGGGAACACTATGCAAAACATCAAAAATAAAATAAAATAAAATAAAATAAAAAATAGCTTAAAAATCAAGTTTGGAACCGTCCCCCAAGGATAACCCAAAACCGACCTCAACCTAAACGTAGAATCGAAAGTTCTCATGAAAGTTGGACCCATTGGACCTAGAACCATTGATCAAGAAAATTGAACCCGACCCCAAAATCGACGAGTTTTAATTTTTGAAAAAAAAATCCCTAGACACGGGATCGAAAGGCCTATCATTTTACCCCAAAAAAAATTCTAGATCTGAACCCTATGATTTTATTTATTTTTCCGTAAAATTAAAAATAAAGAACCGACCAACACTGATTTGAACCCCGCAACTTCCACTTACCAAAAAAAGGTCCATTGTTTGTTCCTTCTTTTTCTTTTGGGGGGTGGGGAAGATTCCACCTGTAACATGCACATAGGATACTTAGTGATAAAATTCCACTTATAAGTTCCCAAAAAGAAAAGTAAAAGAAAGAATCTCCCAGCAATGGGCCCAAAACCCCAAAAGGAGAGTGAACAAAGAACAACAACCAGCAGTTAAAAGTTAACTCGGGTTGTTTAGTCACACCACTTAGCAGTAATGTGTACTTAACCTGGGTTAATTTCACCCTAGGATGTGGTGTTAGCTTGTAGGCTGTAAAGCTGTATACAGCTCAGCGGCTGTGGTGGCAGATCTTCAGTCTGCCTCCTGCCGCTGCGGAGTGTGTCTCTACGTGTGCGCGTTTCTGTGTAGTATAGTTTCTTCTCTCCCTCCGCTCGCTCGCTCGCTCGCTGTTGTGGTCTTCCACGCTGTGCCTCAACAACCCATCACCCAAGAAAGGTACGTTTCTCATTCCATTTCATCTCTGGCATCTGTCTGTTCACCACCCATTTTGTGTTTCCGATTCAGGTTCTGGATTTTGCCTCAACTCCTGGAGGCAAGAAGTGTGGGAGATAGATCCTATGTCTGGTGGTTTTTTGTGTTTTGAGGTTGTAGATTTTCCGGTCGTGTGTCTGACTTCTTTTGTGGATGGGTACACACCAGCGTAAGTCAGGCAAATCCACTTTCTTTTTTCCTCTCTTTTCATGAAGTTCAAAAACCTGCGTTTTGGTGTCCTGGGCTTCCTTGGGAAGTTGCTTTGTTGGGATGTATGTGTGTATGTGTTTTAGGTTAAATTTAAAAAACAAAAAGAAATGATAACTTAATTTTTGGTTCACTTGAGATGTTTTAGTCTTGTGGACAGTTTCCAAGTGAAAGTTGTACATTCTTGTGGGCAGTAGTGTTTTTAGATTGATTGGGTGTTTCTAGGTTTGATGGATTCTAGAGCTTGGGGTGATTGACCTTCTATCTCCTTTTGATTTTCCTGATGTGGCTGGGGAGGAGGGGGCTTAGCATTTGTTGGATGTAGTGGTTCCGAAGTGGTCAGGTTATGTATGTGACGGTGGGTTTTTATGTATACAGTTGTTTGGAGTAGTCTTTGTTCTTTTGAGTGTGACCTGGCCCAACTCTGTTCTTAATTCTCCCTGCCTCTTCATTTTCTAGATTTACAAAAAAGAAGTTTCATCCTCTATTTTTCAATGAGCTCTCTATAATCCTCCCATGTCAGTTTGGCAGTTGTGGAAATCCTAATCCGCAGCTCTCTTTCTTTCCCCTACACTTGTGAAGAGAACTGGGGCATACATGTGTGCGTGCCCTAGTTTTCTCACTTGCCTTTCTTGTCTGCTCCTCAGTGTTCCTGTGTTGGTGTGCTTTGTTTTTTCACAGTCTAGATGATTCTTTATGGCACTCAGAAGTTTTGAATCACAATTCTTTCATTTGTGGTTGGGTTCTGTTCTCTGGCCTCTGTTTGCAGCCCCAAGTGTTAGTCCCAAGCATTTTCTTTATGTCTGAGACGTAATTGACAGATTCGTCACCTCTGCCTCTGTTTCTTTATCATATTGCACTTCCATTGCTGATTTGAAACTCTGGGTTGATGGATTCCTTTGTGCTTTGAATGTCAGGTTAAACATCTTTGCCAACCCTATCTTGCAATTTGAGCATCTTCTAAAGCATTGGTGTTTTCCTTTTTCCTCAGTGTTTGTAGTCCTCTTTGTTCCTGTCATGTCCAAGACCAGAAGAGAATGTAAATGTCTGCTTCTGGCATCATGTGCAACCAACACCAAGTTGACCACTGGGTTTTAGACCCTTGACATACACATGGTTCTAGTCTTAATTGCAACAAAATCCTCTGTCCTTAGCAGGGGTCATTTTCCAAGACAGTAGACCACATGCCTCTGGCAATGTGTCTCTCTTCAGATGTCAGGGATTCTCAGAACACCAGTGGCAAAGTCTAGTTCTTCTTTGTTTCCCTGTGTCCCTCCTGTTTTGCTCAGGCATTAATTTCCCTGCATTACTGTTATCTTGCTGTGTGTGTGCATAGTATGTGTCATGGATTGTGTTCTGCATCTTGTGCACAAATTATCTGTGGAGGAGAGTTGCAAGTTTCCTGAGGGAAATTTTGACTTTGTGATTATACAGGTAGTTTTGAAATTGTAGCTTGGAGCATGTTGTTGCAAGAGTTATTCTGTCTTACAATTCTTTTGTTAGCTAGTAAGATAACCACAGAGAGCGAGCAAGCTTTCTGGGTAGACTGAACACTTTTTGTGCAATTGTTGCCTCAGGTAATTGTAACGAGAGTTGAGGGGTGACTCTGCTTGGGACAGAGCTTGAACATATGAGCTCATCGTTTCATAATTTAAAGTTGTGGACACATTGTATGGCCAGGGTGGGTGGGGGCATACAAGGAGAATGCAGAGAAGTACCTGACTCTGCAAGCCTCTAAGGAATCCCAAAAAAGTTGGGGACTCTGCTGTGGTCTGGTTTGATGTTGATGCTCTTTGTTTTCAGAGAGTGTCTTTGTCAATAGAAGAGCCTTTCTCAGTTTTCATGAATACAGAATGATTTCTTCCACATGTTGGTGACTGGTTTGGAAGAAAATTGTATGGAGAGAGAGCAGGAAGCCTGAGAGTGGTGCAATTGGTTTGTTCAATCAAGAGGTGCCATTGCAACAAAAAGGTCTCTGTCCAATGTGGGTGCCATCTCTTCAGGACAGTTCAGTGCATATCACAAATTGAGGACAGAGAACAGCTGAATTTTCAATTTCAAGTGGTGACAGATACCAGGAGAGATGTGTGAACCATGGTGTTGTTAGACATGGTGGTGGGTTTGTGATTTGCCTATTGAACTCTGTGAACACAGCAAGAGGTGTAGGTTGGATTTGGAGGGGTTTGCACTGAGGACTATTCTTGCAGCAGACCCTACAAACGAATATAGGCTTAGCACGTGAGTAAGGAGGAATGGCTGGGGATGATCTGGTGGAGCTCAAGTTCCGGTTGTATGATGGGACAGACATAGGCCCCAACAAATATGCCCCAGCCAGTACTGTTGCCACTCTCAAAGAGAGTATCCTCTCCCAATGGCCACAAGGTGATTACCCTGGCTTAGCTATGTTGTTGTGCTTTTGGTTTTAGGGCTTTGTCATTGAAGTTGCTTCATTTATTCCTTCCTTTGCCTGGCTTTGTTCTGCAGCACCTGTTGTCATAAGGTGACCATTCAAAAGATTTTTGGCATATTCTGTCATGGCCAAAACAACTTGCTTGTTCTTCACACATTTGGACCTTTGGGTGGAAATCCTCAAGTTGCCAAGTCTAGGGTTTATGCTTTACATGCAGACTTATCACATATTCCCCCTTATTGCACTTCATACTTCTCTTTCAGAGTCACCATTTATGTGCTAGATTTAGGGTTTTATGATATTTAGCTTTAGTTGTTTTTTGTCTGCTGTACAAAACGTCTTGCAACTGAGGAGGCTGAGCAACATCAGCTTGGCCAATATGTAGCTGGCCTGAAGTGGTTTCTGTTTTGCAGTATTTCTGACTCTGTACTTTGTGTTACACCTCTTTTTCCCCTCTTTTGCCCTGACATCTGTCTTGGCAAAACTTGTACCTTCTTTCAGATCATTTCTTACTGTGTGGTTTTGGTATCAATGCAGAAAAGGCGAATGGCCCAAAGTCAATCAATGATATGAAGCTGATAAATGCTGGGAAAATATTAGAGAATAGCAAAACACTTGCAGAGTCTAGGGTACCAGTGGGTGAACTTCCTGGTTGTGTCATCACAATGCATGTTGTTGTGCGCCCCTCTACATCAGATAAAGCCAGTGGTAACCCACTTCCATCTCTGTCTCTTGACCCTGAAACCATCATCTTTCTTCTTGGGCGGTCTGTTGCTTTTTGTAACTTGGAAAACTTCATTGTTTGTAGCATTTTTCACATTGCATCTTCATTGCACCATATGGATATTTAGTCATCTCTTTACTAGAATCATGTGAGTTGTGGTCATATGTATTTTCCCAGAGCCTCCTGGCAGGCCCACTGGCATGTCAACACAACTGGGGTCCAGTCTTGTACATGCTGTCAAACCTAATTTGAGGTTCTACAAAGCCTGTGTGTGCCATCTCTTCTTTTTGTCTCAGCTTTGTTGCAGTGTACTTACTTTTGTTTATGTGGTTTGGATTGGCTGAAACAGATAAACAGCCTTCAGATGACCCCAAGAGAAATAGGTGCTATTGCACGATTCAGTAGAGCCTTGTGGGGTCTGCTCTTCACAGAAGCCACTTCAGAGGGGTGTGCTTCCATTCATGATAAATATTAGGCATGAGACTTCAAGACAAAATGGTTGACATGGTGCATTACAACCTCCAGCTCTTCTAGTGTCAACTAACAGAGTAAGTATGTGCAAGATAGGCCACCTTGTGTTTCTTTCTTTTCCAATTCAAGCTGGCAGTGGATTGGATTTTAGGGGGTGATTGGTGGCATGATTGTGAGCTGAAAATCAGCCTGTTACAGATATAGATACTGCCACTTGTGGAAGCAGGACTCTGGGAAATCTTGGACCACTATATTTGAGCTTTGTGGATAAGATGCAGTATTAAAACTGAGGACTGTGAACCCCCCAGTCCCTGGCTATCCCACTTGGTTTTTTCGGCATTTTGGTGCCTGTAGTGGGAGGCCTGAGAATGAGATCCATATCCTGGCCCCTTTGTTATTAATGTCTGCAAATCCTTGCATCAACAAGAGATGGTGAAATTCCAGTGGACCTCAGCATCCATGCCTACACCCAGAAGTCCACCAGTTGGTAATTTGCTGTCAGCAGTGTAAGGCGAGTTTGTGTTCTTTTCTTGGATTCTCTAAATGAATCTTGGGAAGGTGGTCTGGAATGGCAGTGTAGAATAGAAAATTGCCTTCCCAATCTCAGAGGCTGCAACCAAAGTTCATCCTCCATCTGTTTCACCATGTTAGAGATTTTCTTTCTTACAGATGTTATGATTAAATGTGTGAGTACAGTATATAATTCCAGAAGTAAAATATGTGGAGCAGGCAGGGTGAGTAAAGCTCACCAGCTCATCATCAGTTACAATCATGATTTGTGTGTGGTCTGTCTGTGTGACCTCATGTTCAGTTGTGGTAAATAAGTGGGCTGCAATCAAGGCTGTTCAATTGGATGTGGATCAAGGTTTGGAAGTTCAACGCTTATCATGAAACTGCTCTGGGTTTGGCCTTGTTCTTGAGTTGATGTTGTGCACCCAATCCGTTGAATTGCTTGTCCAAATCTAGTATCTAATACTAATACTGGTGGGAAATAGATTGCAATCTATTGCCCACCAGTATCTGAGCGGTTTATGAAACCGATCCCCTACATGTTTTCATATATCTCCTTTGCTTGTTCTAGTTTGTTCTATGTGTTTACCTGCTGTCCTTTTCTGTGTGTTTAGTCTCTTCCGTTGTGTGTTTCTGTTTTGTGTTTTCTCCTTGTGTTGTATTTTGCTAGCCAGTAGCATGGCTGAGTTGTCCCCTTGCTTCTGGATTTGCAGTACTCAGTATGCTGGGTAGTGTCTACACTGGCCTTCACCCACTGAAGGCACCCAACGAAGTCAGTTGGGAAGTTGTGATAGGGAAATACCTATTCAACATGTTACTGTTCTGAACAGGTCTGAGACTGGCACTTTTGGTCATTCTGCAAGTGTGTTTATTTTGGGTTTTTATCCTTGTTTTGTATTTGTTTTACGGTCCTTTGTTCTCAGTTTTGTCTATCCTTCTCTGGAAATTTCTGTGACTTGATGAAGAGCCGGGAATGTTGTTTTGCCTTTTTGTAATCATGAGAATGGAGATTTCTTGATTCGAATGAGAGATATATTGTTCTAGTTTGTCAACACTTACTGTTATGACAGTATCAAGAGATGCTTCATACTTTTCCATGAATTTCAACATTATACTATTAATCAAATCTTCTGTGTCAACTAGTTGTAATCAGGGGCTTTTTTTATCTTAAATTTGTGATGAAGCCATATTGGCAATCATCCACTTCGGCTATGGCTCAGAGAGGAAAGTATAAAATTTTAATAATCTTGCTATGTTTTGGTGACCTACTGGAACCTATTGTCTGAATATGTTGATATCAGAAGAAAAAAAAATTTCCTTACTTTGCGGACACCACTGAAAGAGGAGATAGGGGTGAACGCAGGCCCAAAGACAGGGTGACTTTATGGATAACTCTAGTGTTAATGAATAGTTATGATCAACCCTTTTAAGAAAATGACCTTTTAAGAGAATTCTGATGTTCTGTTAAACATCAGAACGATTTAGCATTGAATGTTAAATAGGACAGGTAGAACAATAAAAGAAATTTGTAATTTTGTTGCGGGTAAGCAATCTACAGGAGACTTTTTGACGAAGTCTCCTACCAAAAAATCTCACACTAGATAACTCATTTCTTGCACAAAGGAAAAAAAGTTAATCATTTTCAAAAAGTTGTTCATACCTTGATTGGTAATTCCACCATGTTCACAGTTTTAAAAGTTTTTAATAGAGTTATATAATAGGGCATCAAATGTATAACTGGGAATGAAAATTTTACAAAACAAAATAACTTGAACAGAGACTAGCAAAGTTTTGATGGTAAACTGAGTTTCATCCTGTCTTTCCTTTTTCCTGAGCGCCTCCACTGCTGCTACATATATTATCGCTACATATATACAACTTCTATACTTACTCTCAAACCTGAGTTTCAGCAGTTCATACGGTGAAAGCAGGCCCAAAGACAGGTTGAAGACTTGGTGACTTTACAGATAACTCTAGTATATTAAAGTTATTTGTAAAGTCCTCCCTGGTCCCATTTATCCCATCCTTGGTTCGGGTTTCATTCCTTATTTTCAGTTTTTTTTAAAGTCCCCATATCTATCAAGGAGGAAATTTGGTCCCAAACTGGGACCAATCATGAAAATAGGGGTGAAATTAAGTTTTGAAACTTTTTTTTGAATTTTTTTTTTTGGAAGGTTTCCACTTTGGGGACTGCTTAGGGTTTACAGTTTTTGTTTTTTTTCTCTACAAAGTTATTTTAGGGTTTGTTTTATGGATTAGATGCAATGATTTTAAGGATTTCTTATACATGAAATTATATAATTGGGCTCTTCCTCTTCTCACTTCTTTTCATTTTTGAGAGCTCTATTTTTTTTTCCCTCACTCACTTTACATTCCTTTAAATTTTTTATTTATTTTAAAAGTTAATATTTATACATAAGCAACATTAGATTGTGTTTGTGATACAATTGTATTCGAAAACACATCAAAAAATTGTTTAATGCAAATGAATTGAAATCAAATTCTGGACAAGCAATTGATCAAAATGTGGATGTTGGGGATGTGCTTGCCATAATGCAAACAAATCCAACTTTATTCAACACTTTCACAAACTTTAATTTGTCATAGTTTGATGAACTAGGAACACTAGTACTCCTCACCATTCAACCCATGTGAGGTTCACCAATGAGGTTCGTACTGTGACAAGGCAACCAATTAAGTTGATTCCAAAATAATTATTGTTTTAATTCATCTTGTATATGAAACATGATAATGTGATTATGTACAATGCATTATCATAGAATTTGAATAAGAGTGAAGTATGTGATGATGCAATTTTCATTACATCTTGAATAAATGAGGCCATAGGTAGCAAGATTTGATGGATTGTTATTGAGGAATAGGCTACCCTTGGTACACACATATCAAAATTCCAAGGTTAGATCAAACTCGTTGATAAGATTTTCATCCAAATCCGTAAGCCATAGAACAATGACATTCATAAGTCATGGTTCAATAAACATAAAAGAATGTATTATGTGAACAAGGTGGTTTTGAATCACAACGGATTGTTCATTTACTTAGATAATGGGTGTTTTGGCTCTTTCCATCATGTGAACATCTTGCTTGAGTCAAACCTATATAAAATTTGGCATCAAATTTATATATGTATAGACGAATAATTTGAATGCTTATTGGGGGATTTAGGTTATATGGGGAAGGAGATGTTTGAAATGTAATGACTTGGGAGGCGTGAGCTTGTGCTTGGGCATGACCTAGATGTAATGCATGCATGGTATATAGTGCAAGTGGAATGGGGAATTGGGGGGACATTGAATAAAAAATGAAGAAGACTAATGAAGTGTTTTGATTCCATAAAGGAAAAGTATAATCATGTGTTCCAAATTATAATTATTATAATTAACATCACCCAAATTTCTCATGCAAAATCATTGGTATTTAGATACACAACCCAATTTATTATTGTCATGCCCGTACATGGTTTCATACATGATGGCTAATTACAGGCATGTGCATCATGCCTTTTAAGGTTAATGTATGGTCTTAGGTGATTGTACGTTATTAGGTACTTAGGGTTTCAGTTTGTTGGCAACTATATAAAAGGCCAAACCTTTACTTTCTCTTTTTAGTTTTTCTAGAATTCCTTTGTTAAGAAAGTTTCCTTCATAGTTATATTAGATTTCTAGATGCTCACAGTGGCCATTGCACAGCCACTGTCTACGTACTTTACATGTTCATTCCTTCTTTGCAATTCAATTTTATAAAAACTCTATTTTTTTGTTGCTTAATGTTGAAAGCGCCAGATTTCTTTTGCCTTTGAATTCTTGAATTTTTGTTGCTAATGTTGTTGTTGGTGTTGTTACTATTATTGCTGCTAGTGTCGTTGTTGGTGTTGTTGTTATTATTGCTACTAGTGGTGTGGCTGTTAGTGTTCCTACTATTGGTGTTGCTGCTAATGTTCCTATTGTTGGTGTTGCTGCTAGTGTTCCTACTGTTGGTGTTGCTGCTAGTGTTCCTATTGTTGGTGTTGTTGCTAATGTTGCTATTGTCGGAGGGAGCTTACGTTGTTATAAGAGGGAGCTTCCATTGTTACGTTTGTACCAACTAATAACATTGGGACCCTAGAGTAGGTTTCAAAGCTCTTTTTTTTTTTCTCTTTCTTGTTCTTTTTTTTTTCTTTTTTTTTCACATGCAAAAACGCGCACTCCTATGGCAGTTGAAAACTCTTGAAACTACCGAGTAAAAAAGAAAAAATAAAAAATCTTCCCATTATACCGAGTAGTGTTGTTGCGGTTTATAGTAACGCAAGTTGTAGTGTTGTCGCGAGCTCTTGTAGCCTTGCGAGTTTGCAGCATCGTGAGTTCTTGTAACCGCACGAGCTTGTAGTGCTACAAGCTACAACTCTTATAGCCTTGCGAGCTTGTAGCATTGCGAGCTGCAGCTCTTATAGCCTCGCGAGCTTGTAACGCTGCAAATTGTAGCTTTTACAGCCTCGCGAGCTTGTAACGCTGCAAACTATAGCTCTTACAGCCTCGCAAGCTTGTAGCACTGTGAGTTGTAGCTTTTACAGCCTCTCAAACTTGTAATGTTGTGAGCTGCAGCTCTTATAGCACCACGAGCTTATAGTGTTACAACGTTGTGAGTTGTAACGCTGCATTGTTGACGGCCATTGCTGTAGCACTCACGGGCACTTTGCAACGCTATTACCTTTGACGTTGTGTTGTCGATTTTTGTTCGTCCAAGGATGTCCATTCGACTTTCATCAGATTTTCATCCGATGTTCGTTAGACTTCCTTCATGTGTTTTGAAGTCATGTCATATTACGCCCTGTCATCCTGCATCTTGTTATCATGACGTCCTGCCGTTCTGCCTTCTATCCAACGTCCGTTCATTGCCGTTCATTCCCATTGATGCACCATATTTGTCAAATTATATGTTGTGTTAGAACTTTGTAATTAGTGCTCCGTATTGTTATAAAATTTTGGGGCATGGGATAACACCATGTCCTTAGATGATGAGAGCACTACTGTTCAGTCAAAGCCTAGGTATCAGCTACGAAGTAACACATAATCTTTTGAGTCGATTTTTTTAAATTCACGATTTTCATAACGGTATCATCAAACATCTATAACACCATCATCATCCAGTATAACTCTTACTAGGAATTCAGGTTCAGGTTACATTACTTCAATGGTACATCAGAGTTCATTAGGAGGGGCTCATTAGTGGGGTATGCCTTCTACCGCACCTATTTTCACACCATCACCATATATTACGCTGCAAGCTGTTACTTTTACACCCATATATGTTATGGAGGTCAACACATTAGAAGAAAAACATGTATTTTCGACTGCTCTTTGCGACTAAATTTTAGTCGCAAGAGACATTTTGCAACTAAAATCCTTTTAGTCGCCTAAGACAAGTCGCATGTGAAAACTAGTTGCAAATG
>Ga0116227_10008872_pt1 | contig 18622 bp, 7 predicted proteins | sample S1TSphgellanicum_FD_89693 | JGI IMG/M metagenome (GOLD analysis project Ga0116227, IMG submission 89693) | Host-associated microbial communities from peat moss isolated from Minnesota, USA - S1T2_Fb - Sphagnum magellanicum MG | ecosystem: Host-associated > Plants > Peat moss > Unclassified... | reverse complement strand
TCCGCCATCTTTCAAGGCACCACTCAATGTCTTCTTGGGGTTTCACAAATGATTTTAATTCCTTCCTTGGGTTTCTAGGATTAGGATTAGGGTTTTTCTTCCTTAGGTTTCTAGGATTAGGATTAGGGTTTTTTTTCTTTAGGTTTTTAAGATTAGGGTTAGGGTTAGGGTTGAACAAGATGAACCTTGCATATGTATGTATGTTTTGAATATTATACGAAATTTTATATTATACATGGGTTTTATGTATATGTACATATGTACAAAATTCAATATTTCATATGGTATTAAGTACATGATTACATACACACTTTTGTATGACGGTCTTGATAATGTATTTGCGCTTCCCAATCTTCAAACTCCTTCCTTCAAGTTCTCCCAAGTTATATTTGCTCCACTTCATGATGTCTTCTCAAAACAAACTTTTGTTACAACAACTTTGCAAAGCTACACCATTCACATATGACCTTGAATCGATCTGAAATTTTTGTGAAACATGAACAATTATGTCTACTACCACCATCTTTCAAAATTTCAGCTCATCTAACTTCATGAAATGAGAGATCTTGCTACTTCCTTGAAATCACTTCAAATTGGGACCTAAACACAAAATGACTTACAACTCGCTTTCAGCAACTCCAAACTCCTTGAAATTTTGGGAGACGCATTAGATATATGTCTTTTATATCTGCTCAAAATTTCAGCTCTATTGATGATGACTACAAAAAGTTATCACTTTCAAAAGAAACTAACTTCAAAACTAAGACTGAAACTTTAGATGATCGGATCTCTCTCAATACAAATCCAAATGACATGAAATTTCTCTTAAATATATATTCCTTTTATGATCTATAAAATCCCAAATTTACATATCCAAAAATGCTCAAACAAAGGAGATATGATAAAAAAACCAGATATGGCACAAAGTCTTCAAAGGCTCATAACTCTCACAAAACATATCCTTTTCTTTTGAAAATTTGAGAATAAAAGCGTCTTATAGCTTCTATAATCTCTCCAAGTTTCACTCCAAGATCTTTTCATAGTAGATGTAAATATAGATTTAAAGATCTGACTTCCACAACCTTTGATACGTTGATCTCCTCTCACCTATTTTCTTTTCTTTTCTTTCTCTTCACATTCTTTCCTTTCCTTGTTTCTCTTTTGCATTTGACAAACTCTTATGATATTACTAGAGACTCTCAAGCTTTAATTCTAAAAACTTTTTAACTTTAGATCTCTTTCAACTTTCTCATTCAACAACTTAAGCTTTGATACCATGTTAACAAATATGAGATCTACTCAAGTACAAACATAAATATTTATTGAAAGGAAACTACAACATGATGCTCACAACACGAAACATAACATCAAGAACACTTCAAGGTTCTTCTCACATGAAATACATAAACTTGTGCAATGAAGAAAAAAAACCAAACCATCAACACCAAGGTATTTAACTAAAAGACCAAATCACAAATAACCAAACCAATATAAGTAAGAAAGTAATTCAACCTTGTGAAAGTAACCTAATTACTTTCCTACTCTAGTAATTAATGAAACCTAACTAGTTGGGCTTGAATTCACAACATCGTGATGCCATTTCCATAAGTAATTTTTTTTTTTCACTTAAAAATGTGCCATACATGTGTGTGTGTATAACATTACTTTTATCCATTTATATATCCACATGGTATGTATAAAGTAAATGGTGAAATATTTACCCTTGCCCTTACCCTACAAATATGGTTATAAATGTTCACCATTACCTTTATTCAATTGATATTTGGGCTCCTTGTTATTTCACACTACCAATGAAATTGATTAAAAAAAATTTTGTGGACATTATTATTTTCAAAAAATAAAATTTTGTAATTTCACTATATGTCATTTTGTTCCATTAATATTTTTTGACATTCTTGATTTGATAAGCAAAATGCAAATGACAGTCTAATTCATTAAATAAATTCACAACAATATACAAATAGACACCCCAAAAAAACATTGAAAGGGTGTAAGAAAAACAACAAGATACAAATAGAAAAAAACATTGAAAAGGTGCAAGACAAACAACAAGAAATGATTCTGAATTGGAATTTGATCTATGATGAATTATAATCCAAAATGATTTTAAAATTGTCACAGTGATGATCACCAAAATACCCATCCTATATAAACTAATTCTGATGAAACATCATCATTAGAATTTAATTTTTAAATTTACCCTTATACAAGTAGTATATCAAAATCAATATACCCACCCATAGTCATTTAAATTAGTTTCAACACTACAAGGAAATGGGCCAAATTCATTCCGTATTTTATTAAATTTTGAATGAATTTGGATTATTTTACCATGGTGAAAGTGACCAACTCCTTAATGTACAAGGAATATTGGTTATAGACAAATGAGTTCACTAATAGTTTATTCATTAATAGCAAATAAATCACTAATAGTTAATTCAATAGGCTACATTTTAGGTCATAGCTAGGTTGAGTTAAATTAAGAACCTAGGTTAAGCACTTGTGGACCTATATTAAGTTAGTATAAGAACTAAAAATATGCTACCTAAACTACGTTAAAAACCTAGGCTAACCTATGTTACCTAGTTAAAGCTATGAGTCTAGTTCATCAACTTAAGGTACAAGCATTACAACAAAAGGTGACCATGTACACCAAGTGATTTCATTAATTTTGAGTGAATTCACCAGTCTTAGTAAATGGGGATTAGTTAGAAAGTAATGAATTCATTGGTCTAGTGAATGGGACTAGTGAACTACACCCACATTTTGTAGTAGCGAAGTATGAAGGTTTGAATCCCTCACCTCCATGCTTAAGGAATTACAAGCTCTTAACCATTAATTTGAATGCGAAATCATTTGTCATCACATATTATTATGCACATTTTTTCCCTAAACTACCTACGTAAACTACCCTGGGTATATAACTTTCCTACATGTGTTACCTTTTAATTTTACGTTACATAACTATGTAATTAGGATATTAATAGGCTACCTTAAACTATTATTAGGCTAGTGTAAGCTACCCAAGGCTATGTGTAGGTACTAAAAATTAGGTTTTTAAACTATTCATAGGTTAGTGTAAGTTATTTTAGGCTATTCTTATGTTAGTGTATGCTACTTTAGTCTATCCCCAAGTTACCATAAGTTATGTCATAAAGTAACCCTTTGACTATTGTAGGTTAATGTAGGCTCCATTAGGGTATTCCTAGGCTATGTTTAGGATACATAGGCAAGGTTCTTAGCTAATCCTAGGTTATTCATCAATTAATTTAGGCTACTTTAAGTTATTCCTAGGTTAATGTAGGCTAATCTTCAACTATTCCTAAGCTAATGTATGCTACTTTAAATTCTTTTTAATTATCATAGGCTAGGTTTTTTAATTAATCCTATTTATTTTTAGACTATGTGTAACCCATTATATAGGTTAAGTTCCAAGGCTAGTCCTGGCTAGCCATTCATACATTATTATAAGTTATTCATAGGCTAATGTAAGCTATTATAGGTTATTCATAAGCTAATGTAAATTATCCAAGGCTATTATTAAATTATTTTAAGCTAGGTTTTGAAGCTAGTTTTCAAGCTTTTGTACATAGGTTATTATACCCTAATGTATTTATGACCATTTTATACTATTCCACCCAATGTTTTTTTTTTTTGTTATTCCACCTTAGGCTATTCAAGGATATTCATGGTTATGTTATGTTATTCCCCCTTAAATTATTTTCAGATATTATATATTTCATCTTAAGTTATTTAGGTTATTCCACTTGAGGCTATTTTTGGTTGTTATAGGTTATTTCACCTTAATAATTCTAAGTTATTCTACCTTAAATTATTATACCCTAGGTTATTTTTGGCTATTTTTAAAATTATTATAGGTTATTTCACCTTAAGTTATCCTAAACCATTATACCCTAATTTAATATTGGGTATTTTATGATATTTTCACCCTAAATTATTATAGGTTATTATACCCTATGTTATTTTATTATTATAATTTATTTATAGTTATTATACATTATTTCACCTTAGGCTGCTATAGGTTATTTCCTATTATTATAAATTATTCCGCCCTAAGTTATTTTTGCCTATTATAAGTTAGGGTTAATAGCTTAAAAAACCTAGGGTAGAATAAACTATAATAAGATAAAACAAAATGGCTTTAAATAACCTTCAATAATTTAAAGTAATATGATTTAAAATTAAAAAAACCTAAGGTACAATAGCCTAAGACACATTATAATGGTCTAGGATATAATCATAACAACATCAATAACCTAAGGTAAAATAGTTTAAAGTATAGCTTTAAATAACCTAAAATACCATAAGGTATAACTTAAAATTGTCTATAATAACATAAGGTAGAATAATTTAAGGTAAAGTTTAAAGTATAACAACTTAAAGTAAAATAAAATTTAATAGCCTATAATATAACTTAGGGTATAATTTTGAATAACCTAAGCTATAATTTACGATACAATAATGTAAAGTAAAATAACATGGGGCATTTAAAGTAACAACATCAAAAGAAATTTATTTACTATGATCAATTATCAATCAGTAATGAAACATGATGACTACATAGTGGCATTATAGTTACATAACTTTAGTCAAAGTGAGATGATTAAGGTGGGGTGAACCTATTTCATTTTAAAGTTGCCATAGTGATTTAAGGTAGTGCACCACACCCCATTTTTCTACTAAAACTTTGAAGCATGTTTCAAATTTTCACATCATCAACCTTGTTAAATAAGGACCCATCAATTCTAATTCTAGTCTATTAAACGTAATTGCAAGACTCCAAACCAATGTTTTTGTTTTTGGAAAATTTTCATCATTTTGCAAAAAAAAATTCCTAGCAACATCAACCAAGGATTTTTTGAAAAAACCCCTATATTTGTTAAATTTTGGAAAAGAATTTAAAACATTGCTAGATTTCTACTGTAGGCTCCAATAAGCAGCCATAATGTAAACATAATTTTAAAACATTTTATCATCCAATGTGTTTTATATATAGTTAATTTGGTTAAATCTTATTGTTAATGACTTCACCATTTGGAAACATCACAAAATTAAAACAAACACTCCTCCAAATGTTTGCATCAAATTCTTCAAGCACTAAAACTTTACTTTTCATTAAATTTCACAATATTAATGGTTTCGTTTCTTCTTCAATTATAATGGTCATAATGCTTTCATTTTAATCAATTCACAAAAATGTATTATGTATTTTTTGACTACAAATTTAGTTTAAAAGGGTCATTTTTTGAACAAATTTTGCCAATTTGACCAATTCATCATTTTGGACAAGTCAATTTGAACATGACCAATTTGATCAATGGTTATTTTTATTGTTTTAAATTGGTCAAATACAACAATAAATATTCATGCAATGATTTATTGGTCAATATTTTTACTTAAAAATTAGTGCTTCAAAAGAATTATTTTTGACAATTATTTTGTAGTTAATAGGTAGGGAGTAGATATGAAGATAGGTAAATAATCTATTGGTAGGTAGGTCATAAACAAATAGGTAGTAGGTAGGTTGTATACACATTTAAAGAAATTTGTGACCCAAAATTTCATACCTTTCTACTTATGAACAACTTATGTATATTACCTACCTACCTATCACTTTCCTTGGTACATAGATATGTTATCTAGACCAATATAATATTGGTAGCTAAGTTTTGTATTGTCACCAATAACCTTGCCGCTTAAACATGTAATAAGTTGCAAATATAAGATGTCACAAATTGGAAGTAACCTCCATAGCTACAAACTAAATCCTTAACCAACTCACCGCACCTTCATGTTGTGATATAATTTGCATATGTTGCTATAAACATGGTCATTAATTTTGAATATTCTTCACATCCAAACTTTGAACTGCATTTTTTTATAATATTGTATTGAAATAAAACAAACAAACATTTATTTTCAAGATATTTCAAAAAATCCATTCATTTACTTGGACATAATATACAAAAGTTAAACAAATTATGATGATCTTTTGGAATTTAATTATATTCAAAAATTCAACTTATTGTTATTCCTTTGAATATTTATATTCAAGGAATTGGAGTGTGAAATATATATATATATATATACATTAATATGTTTAAGTATATTTAATATGAACAATTGAATATGTCCAAACATGAATAGATTCAAACATTTAACATTAACAAGGGTGTTGACGATGACAAAAAGTTAAATAGGGCATAGGCAAATTGCCAAGGAATTAACAAGTGGCCATGAATGCTAATTGTCCACTTAAGACACATCAAAATTTCTAAACCATATCATGGCATCCACTAACACAAAGGTTTCATGCTTTGTATCTATCATCATTTCTCCGCCACTGTATGCAATTTCTTATGTCTTATATAATGAACTTTGACTAAAGAACTATCAATTGCACTATTTAATAATAGGTCTAACTTTAAGTAGAATTAATTCCTTGTTTTTTTGGGGTGAAAACACACTATGATTTAAGACTTTTATGGATTTCATAGTAGTTTTTTATGGGTTAGATAAATATTGTTGTATAAAACTCAAATGCATTTGATTATTCTAACAAAAATGACTTTAGAAAATGAAACCTATCTCTTAGTCTTTCCCTTCTTTGAAATATTTACACCAAAAATATTGATAATTTGTCAAAGGTGGACTTGATAATTTTAGATAAAACTTATGTCATAGTCCACAAATAATGGTTATGCAATTGTTGCTTTTAATGGAATTTGATAATAACACCACAATTTTGCAACATAACACTTTAAAGGTTTATATCATTTGGACTTTTCAAATAAGGAAAAAAATTGTGAAAATATTCTAGAATATAATATTAACTTTTGCAAAGTCCTTTTAGATGTTTATATTTATGTTTTTCAAGACTTACATTTTATAAATTTTAAAATTTTGACATGGAAAATTTGATATTTTAAACATCATTTGAATATTCTTCTTGAAAATAATTTAGAGTGGTTAAAAAATTGAACTTTCAATTGCCCTTTTTGGTCCATCCTAGTGTGTTTTCACCCTTGGTATGTGCAACTTTGCTTCAAAAGGAATATGGGTTTTTGGTAGCTGCAAACCTCTATGCCAAGAATGTTTTTGGTTATTCTAAATGTGGAGAAGTAATTGAATGGTAAACTAAGTTGTTTCATTCAAATAAAAGTAAAGCACAACAAATTAAGGAGAAAAAAAACCTTAAAAAATACACTTGTAGTTAATTGTTACATAAGTTTGATATTTGCCAAATGAAGAGTTGTAACATTGAACTTTTAATCTTACAAGCTAAAAACATGCATGGTGAAATGGACCAATTTTGTAAATTGCAAAGTTCACACATGATGAGTATACAAATTTTGCAATCCCTTTATTAGACCTTTAACAACTACATACCATAGCCTTGTATTAATATTTGAAACACAATAACTATTATTATAGAATGATTCAATGACCTTGATGTATAACTTATTTTCTTCTCTCTAAGTCTACTACAATTGTTAAAATCAATGTGTATTTTTTCATTTCATTTATTTATTTATTTTTCTAGTCATAATTATGTATGAATAGAAAAAAAATTAGATGTGCATTGTGCCTTAGACCTTATTGAATGAAATCATTGGCTTCACACCATTTTTCATATCGATAATACAAACATATTGTTTTTACATAATTTTTTCTCCAATTTTTTCATAATTGAAAAACAGATTTAAATACATTTTCAAATCCATTTTTTAAAAATCCAACATTTTTATGTAGGATTAATTTTTTTCTATTTTATGAATAAAACTCCAAAGTAATAATTAAATATCATATTTTGAATTCCCATCATTTTTACAAATCTGGAAGGGACTTTTACATTTTTAATGTTTTTTTTCCAATCTTGTGACATTAATGGATTCATGATCATTAAGAATGAGCCAAATTTGATTGCAAGGAAAAGATGAAAGTAGATTTTTAAGAATCTTGATATGTTTTGGTGACCTCTAAAAACCTATTATCCAAATATCATCAATTGAAGATTTTTTTTCCTTCAAAATGTGGTGAGTTTGGTTTTTTTTTTTAATTTAAAAAAAAATCATTTGTGCCCTTTGCCATGATTTTTCTTTTGTTGCCATGATGTAAAATTTTTCCCCACAAAAAAAAAACATTACTTCCCATGTAATCAAATTGAAACCAACATTTGTGCCATCTCAAAGTTCTTTATGTAAAAAGTCATATCATCAACAAAAAGATATGATGATATGACATGCACATTAGTGTTTAGCTTCCCTTAATTAGGTACATTGTGTGAACCCTCATTTGGAAGGCATTATGCATGGTAGGAAATTTATGTTGAACTTGAAATTGGCAACTAAAGTTTTGCTTTTAAGTTGACAATTATTTGAAATTCAATTACTTGATATGAATGAAATTTCTTCATCACATGTAATAATTCCACATTGATTTTACACATTGATTATAATTTGTTGACCAAGTTCACAAAATTGTCGTGCAAAATGGTAAGGTAAATGGACTTCTTTCACATCATATTATAGGGGTTTTGCTCTTGGTTTGCTACATGGCTCTTGTTTCTCTTGAAGGTGTTATTGATTCGTTCTTTTGTTCATTTTTTGAATATCCTTGATATTATGTTGATATACGCTTTCATCCCTTTTTTCCATTATAAAAAGTGTAACTAGACTTATAACCTACATCGCCAACTAGGAATTCACTATTCCTATGACAAGGCAAACTATGTTTTCCAATGTGTCAAGATGTCTTGTTTAAATACCACAATAAGCAAGGATGATGATGTAATCTTGAAAAAAATAGTTTTATTTACAAATGAAATTGGAACAACTCATTGATTTATAATGTGCAATAAAATTTTTCAAGGGATGTTTTCCTTTTTGCACATGTGAAAAATAATCAACACATGGATTATAATTATAATTATTGAAGTATTGTTATTATTTTCTTATGTCAACAATTTGATGTGAACAACTTTCATTATTTTGTATACAAGTTTTGTCTTGCAACTTTTGGTGCATATTTTGTAAGGAAATGAATGATGTTACATGTTACCCCAACTTCAAAATATGAAAAAAATAAAGCACGTGTGAAAAAAAATTAGTGTTAAATGGATATGCTTTATGGCATGCAATTTCCTTCCAAGGGATTGGGAGGGAATTTAATTTTGAGGTGGAATTCTCTTGCTTTCAAATGCAAAATTCCTATTTGAGTATTTGAATCATTTTACCAATTCTCCACAACACTTATCATATTAGAATGCATCAATGAAGAAGTTGTAAAGAATACATGAGTATAGAACCAATTTTGAAAATTCATGGAAAATGGAATGTTGGAGGATGGAATTAAACAAAGAAAGTTATTCATTCCAAATTAATAGACCTTAAATTTAGACAATAAGCAAAACATACAAAACTTCACATATAAACAAGACTTTTACTTTGCTCAACATATCAAAATTTCATGTATTATAATTGTTATATTTTACTCTAGTAGAACTTTGCTATAAAAAGAATTATTATCTTTCCTAACATAACTCTACATTGCAATTTATGTTCAACTTGACAAAATTTTGCCATAGAAGTCACAAGAAAAATATCTACCTTATAAAATTAGAACTTGAAAAACATTCATAAGGACTTGGTAGGACATATTACCTAGGTGGAAACTAACATATAAGTCCTATTGGGTAAGAAAACATGTCAAAACATAGATTGAGGTAGTTAGATTACTATTGAGAATTTTAATGCAACAATCTTCATCAAATTCTAAGCTACTAGTGAAGAAAACTCAAGTGTCATAGTGTAATAGCCATGTATGGTTGTTGGACTTGAAAACAAAAAAACCCCATTGAACCCAAATTTTCAAGGCATATGTCTTATAATAATTAAGTAGCATAGTAGAAACCTATTGGAACAAAGAATATACTCAATCCCAAACTATTGTGACGGAGTTATGCCCTTGGTAAGAGGCTACTATATAGTCTCTAAAAACAATTTAGCAACACTATTCAACATTTGGATTAGGAAATAGTCCTACTAGTTAGTAAATTGAACAAAAAAGAACTTGCACTATGTAGGCTACCTAATAAACATTCATATATGAAAAATCCCCAATGATGATATGAGCCATTGCCAAAGGAGATCTCAAGTTCACCAAAGCACTACAATAGTCCCTAGCAATAATTCCAATGGTGATCATTGAAGGCCTTTTTATAGGGATTGAATACTAAGGGATAGAGCAACTTCAACACATATATGTACCTAGGTAACACACACTTTACTAGTGATAATAACATACAAAAATTGAGAATATAACCCATTGTTTTTGTACATGTTTCACAACCACACATTATATAGCTATTGGAATACTATAATACTAGCTTAGTACCACTATTGCAACCCTTATTCAAGTATGATCTACACACACACACACACACACACCCCTTATAAGACAATTAGAAATATATTACAATAATTTAAATACCATTGTATTAGCCTTATTGAAATTCAATCTACTTTATCACATACACACAACTCTATCCATAAATTTGAACATGTTTTATCTATGCAACTCCAATCTTCCCCCCTTACTCCACATACAAAACAACCCTTTAAAGTAGTTCAAGAGGTACCTTACTTACCTCTTACAAAAATGGCAATCATGACAACTACCTAATTGCTTAAAACAATTCCAAATTAATTACCCAAGATCCTACTATAGCGACAAAATTCCAACCACTTAACTCCACTAAACACATTATTCTAGAAACATTAACCAAACTAGTGAAGACAAGTCAACCACCACTTAAAACAATGGAAAGAATAGTTTTTTTACTACTCCCACATACTATCAATAATTCTAAATTACCAAATTGATGCAATAAGTAGTAAAATTTAGCCCTAACTTCTAATTTGATAATCCAACCCTTAATAATGATCCATTGGTTATGTACTTGGTTTATCATTGTGAAGGTTAGGGCTTCAATTTTTAATATTTGTAACCTATGTACATGCCTAGGGGGACTAAAGTAGGTAAGTTAGCATATTAGGTTAAGTACGTTATGTTAATTACCACCTACCTACCTACCTTTTTATTATCTACCTAAACTTATTTTCTACCTACCTAACTACCACATTTGAATTCATCATAAGTTTTTTAAAATATTCAAGAAATAAAGTATTTTAATTTGGGCAAATGGTGCATTGTCCCCCAATCAAAGTGATATGTCAAATGGTCTATTACTTTGCCAATCAAAAAAACCAATCGAATCACAATGAGATAGTTTTTTAATGCCTATCCAAATGGGATGTTTTTTACTAGAGTTTCCAATTGAATAAACCATGTTTTCTATTAATGAAAGCAAACAATTGGGTCATGGTTTGTTTAAGGAGATAAAAAATATTGTCCCATCTAGTTTTTTATGCACATTTGGAATAAAATACCATATAAGGCAATGTAAATTGTGTGATAGTAAATTATGTAATATTATGTGATGTATTTTAATTTTCAATGTATTTTTTGGTTTAAAATTAATCCTCTTGAATTTGTAGTCATATTGGGTTCCAAATTCTTAAAATGTGCCAAAATCTTGTCACCACGTCAACCTTTTTTGTATTTTTCACCTAATTTTTTTTTACCATTTATGGATGAGTATGATGAAATCACAAATTGTAGTGGTTTAAAATATGGTACCCATGAAATATTTGACACTTTTTGACTTGTTAGTTTTGACAGGGATCAAAATATAGTGGAAAAAAACTATAATAAGGGTTAAGTTCTTTCCATCCTAAGTCGTACGACTTAAAGGATTTTCACCCATTGTGGTTTATAAATGGGTCCCAAAAACTTGAAATACCTAGAAAATATTACTTATTTTTCACCAAATACCAAAAATCTCTGTATATTTGAATCCAAAGTGGGTAATATTTCTCCTATAGAATGGGTTTGAAGTGTATGAAAATAAACTTTGATAAGAAAATGTCTATTTTCAAGTTTGATAATGAAAGTTTGTGACATTTCAACTAATCTTATGAAGGCATATACTTTGCAAGGTTAAACCAAAGGTTTAGGTTTAGGTTCTTGTGACCTAAACCCAATTGACACCTTTTTGTTGAAATTGGCAAACGATCAAACTAATCTTTTACTAGATTTATGATCAAAATTGAAAATTTGAAAAAACATTCTTGAATTCATTAGGTCAAGATATTTAGGTAGCAAAGTTGAACTATTTTTTGAAAGTTGATAAGTAGATTGAATTTTATAGTCAATTATTTACTTTAACTAATTGTTGATTTATGTACTTATATAGACCCCTATTTGTTATAAAACTTTGTACCCATGTGGGTGCAAACAGGATAACATGAGCTGCATTTGATTCCTTTTGGGACTGCTTTTGGGGAAATATTCTTCAAAAAGTTTTCAAAACATTATTCAAAAAATTTCAAAATTTCAAAATATTATTATATCAAGGTTTATGTAAAATATTTCAAAATATATGTAATTTTCAAAAGTTTTGAAGTCTATTTATAAGTCCTTTAAGTGCTAAAAAACAAGTATTAGAATGTTTAATGAGTGTTTTTGAGAGCTTTTTATTCATTAGATATTTTTCAAATTAATTCACAAGTTCCAATGATATATTATGAACCTTAATATATTAAAAAATCTTATACTTTCAACACCAAATTAAATTATCATTTCTAAACGTGAAAAACTAAGCAAATGTTACATTTGTTGTGGTTCATGTTAATGTGATTGCAGCCATGTACAATTTCTAGTGTTGGGGAATGTGTAATATGTACATGGAACTAAGCCCAAAAGTTATTGGATTTGAACATATGAATATTAATTAGAATCAAAACGTTAAAAATTTGGGAAACCTAAGTTCAAACCTCCGCTCGAAAAACCTCATAATAAATTCTACAATATCAAAACTAAAAGTAAATGTTATCTTTAAAAAAAATTTGGAAAACATGTGAAAATTAAAATAAAGGTTTTTCATCACTATGGAAAACATGTGATTACATCAAAAGATTATTTTATCTATTCATTCTACCATGGTTTGAGCCTATTCATTGATTAGGATAATCATGTTCTAATGAATAAGAAAATATTTGACAAATGAGAGCAATAAAATTATATATATATATATATATATAGATATATATATCCACAAAAATATCAAGAATTATACACTAATTAGAACTACATATTGTATATGTATGAAGGGTGAGTCTAATGGCTCATTTTAGGCATATACAACATTCACAAAAAATCTTAACAAAATTTTATAAATTATCATATGGATATGGTTTTAAATTCTAAGACTTCATTAGTGTAATATTTGATTACTAAAGTTTCACTCACTTATAAAACCTCTAAAAAGTAGGTCAATTCACTTCAAAAGGACTTTTGAAAACAAGGTCTAATTTTGATTTTTTCAAGAGTTCATTACTACCAATTGGTTAAGGTTTCATCAAAAAAGATTTCACACTTAGTTTTATGATTTCATTCTCCAACTTATATGTACTCACTATAAACAATTTGTAATGGAATTCATTATGAATTTAAATATTTTTTAACAATCCATTTAATTAACCAGTCCATATTTTGAACTTCAAAAGTCCACTATTGATGATGAATGCATTATTTTCAAAAGATATTTGTGTAAATGTTTTCATAATCAAGTTTTTAGTTTTAAATGAGTCATCATTTCATGGATTGAAGATTAAATTATTCACCATAAGCATTTAAACACAAAACACCATGCAAAAATTGTTATTGTGATTCCAAAAGTGAGCCACCATAACTTGCATTCACCTTGAATATATGTACAATATTTTACATTGCTTTACCCTACAAAAAATACATCATGGATCTATGAAAGATAACACACAACATGGACATGCAGTTATTAATTGGGAAGAAAATGTGGTTTCATTCTATTAGACCCAATGATAGATGTGTAAACTTGGATAATTGTGCCAATGGCTACAAGGCTAGCTATGATAACATCTGTCACATACCATGGTCTTGAACAAAATAATTGATAAAATTCAGTTTTTACAATATGTAGTGTGCTTTTACACTGTCGATTGATTTTTTTCACCATGTCATGATAAGGTTGTGAATATCCAAAATAGTTGATTCCACTTTGCGAGTTATCCCACATTCAAAAAGCATTTTTGTCGGTGACCAATTTTTTTTTAATCACGTCACATTCGATTAGATGTTTCACATCTTCTGGACTCTTGATGAGGTCTCCCATGAGATGTACATATTCACCAAGTGCACAATGTTTGGCAACAAAGTGATCATAAAATTCATACATCACCAAATTGCGAATATAGGATTCTGTCCTATCATATAACTTCACAACTAGCAAATATAAACATCCTTTGTGAAATGCCACTTCATCAAACATTCCTTCGACCCCTTTGATTCGAATGCCAACTTTTTTCAAACGAGTTGCAGATTGTATGATACTATTTCCATCAATATATTCTGTTCCTTCATTTTTACCACATAGGATTTGGTAAACACCGGCAAATATATAGGTGCACTTTTTTGGTTTGCCTATGTTAAGTGAACAAATATAAGATTCCTTTGTTACAAAAATATATTGACACATTTGATATGTGTGGATTGCCCAAATCCTATGTAACAACACTAGTTTTGATTTTTTCCAAATTGGTTCTACCAAATTTTCATGACATTTCCAAAAGACCTTTTTCAATAAAGACATTGGAATTTTATTTTCGAACAAAAAAAGATCTTTCCATAATAAAATATATGGTGCTCTAGGTTCTAACAAGGTTCTTAGTCTAGTAGGAAATACTAATTCACCATCACAAAATGTTATTAAAATTAGTGTCAAAGCATCTTAAATTAATTTATGTTGCACCTCCCTTTTACTATTCAAGTTAATGACATGATTTAGACCGTATAATTTCATAAAAGTTTCAGGCTCATCCACAACTTCATTACAAAATTTATCCCATATTGGTCCTAGCCCACAAGCTATAGTTAAATTCATTTTCAACCTTTTTGATTCACTAGTGTGTGAAATATTACGGTTGTGAAGGCCAAATTGCCATTGTTGCGGAGTGTATTGTTCTAAAGGTATACGCAAATAGGCTAGCAATTTCATTATAAGAATTTCACTGCTTCCATCATGAGCATCATCATATTTGATTTGTAGTGTTGATTCAACTTCAGATATCCATTTAGATGTTTGATTGTTAGAGCTCCAGTTGGATGTTTTCGCTTCAACATCAATGTTGTAATCAATGCTAGAAATGGTGTCTTCCATTTCGATATCAACAAATAACTTGTTCAAAACCACCTCTCTGAAACATCATTAAAAATAATTATAGTAGTTGAAGTGAAATGAAAAAACGTGTTCAACAAAAACCTATGTCATGATGCTTCACATGGATTATTATCCAACATCAACATGATTTGCCATTATGAAACTTTGATGGCAAAAAAGTTGACAAGTTAAATGGCAACGTGCTTTAGATTATTGGGAAGAGTTGAAATGATGAAATATTTACATAGTACAACTTATTTTTAATTATAGCAAAAGTCTATCAAGCTTGGTGAAAGAGTCATTTCAGCTTCAATCAAAATGTAAAAAAACATTATTACTTCATTAAAAGCACATGCTATTAGGACTCAATACATACATCATTAAAACTTCTTGAAAATCAAATGACTAGATAAAAAAAATGGCAAACCAAGTTTCCTATTCGACTTACCAATAAAAAATGAGATAAATTGGAGTAGAGTTGAAAGTTGAAAGTTTAAAATCTTGGCAACCTTTAAAGATGTTGCCAATTATATATGTGTTGTTGGTGTGAATGCGGTAAAGCATGCAAGTTGGAGGTTATTATTGCACCAATTGTTGTGGATACTAAAAAAAATTGAAGGATGTTGTGCTAGAGTTGAAGAAAAAGTGAGGAACTTGGTTTAGTTGTTGTAATAAGCTAGCATCATCAAGATGGGTTTTGTTGTGCAAGTGGTTGAAAGAACAACTCAAAATAACTGCCCGATAGGTTGCACACAAATGAGAAAATGTTCAATTGTTATATGAGGCCAACATCTTAAATGAGTAGATTCTATATGCATGACAATTAGTCCATGCCATAAAGAAAGAAACAACCCAAGTTATGTTGGAAATGAAACAATAAAACCCAAAACCTACAAATCAAGTAAGACACTTGTGTTGAAAGGAATATACTTTTGAAGCTAAATAAATGTTGGGTGGTCACAAACGTTCAATAAGAAGAAACTTGAAGACTTGATTGTAGATGTAGATTACATAGCAAACAAGGAGAATAATCCCCAAGACACAATCTTGATTGTAGTAGCTACAACTTAAATGCAAGCAAGGGGTTTAAAGGGACAAGAACAAAAAGAAATTGCAAAAACACATGTGAGGATGACAAAAATATGATATAAGAGAAAGGAAAGACTAGAAGAAGCTTGTTAGAAATAGAAATGATGGGAATTTTCTCTAGATGTTAGTTTTTAAAAAAACACACCAATCCAAAACGGAAAGGGAGGAACACAAAGGACTAACATCCAAAGCCAAGACAACACCCAAAAGCGAAAGGAAGGAAACATCAAGGTAAGATATAAGTTAGTAAGAGGGGAAAGAAAGAAAACATCAAGGTAAGATATAAGTTAGTAAGAGAGGAAAGAAAGAAAACAACATGAGGAGGAAATCATCAGGGGCATAGCAACAAGAAGGCGAGAGTGCTCCAGACAGGTACAAAGACAGAAGATTGTGAAGTGTGGAGAAAAACACAGGAGAACACTGAATTATATAGAGATTTCATTGCATTTGTGTGCTTTGGGGGAATCTTTGGGGGAGATTCCATAAATGTGAAATACCATTGATAGCGTCAAATTTCAACAAATAATTTCCTGTAGGCCCCATGGAACTGGACCATTCTGGCTGGAATGATTGGTTGAGCATGTATTTCCTATTTCACAGCCTCTGGAAAAGAGGCATGTTAAAAGGTACATGGGTGGCAGGGAGTTCCAGTGATGATTTTCTTTGTCTTTTAGGTGGTGGTCAAGTGCCCTGGGTAAAGCAGGTTCACCCACGTTGGTATCATGGTAAAAATCCCTAAATTCATTTAGTTTAAACTATTTCTAAATATTACAAATATCTGATGCTTAGATTACACCAGGGTCTTTGGGCTTAACATGGTCACCAAGAGGCATCACTAAAAAAGGTGAAGGTGCCAATGTGGGTGCTGGTTTACCCTGGCCCAGGGTCATATGAAATGGATGGTTCATTGAAAAACCAGAGTTTTTTTGGGCGAAATTTCGCCAAAATGTGAAAAAATAAAAATAAAATAGAAATCCGTAAATTCACACTGTCTTTGGGCCTCCTTTCACCCCCTATCCCCTCTTTCAGTGGTATCAGTAAAGTACGGAAATTTCATTAAAACTCAGTATGAAATGCTGAAACTCAGCATTTCTTGCACAAGGTTTGAGAGGAATTATAGTAGCTGTACAGGTAGGAGCAGTGAAAATATATGTAGCACTAGTGGAGGCACTCAGGAAAAATGAAAGACAAGGTGAAACTGAGAAATTGATGGTTTTCTCAGTTTCACCCTGTCTTTCTTTCTAATGTACTTTTTTGCAGGGTTTTTTAAAATTCTCATCCTGTTTATGACAAAACTCAGGGTACTAGTGCTGTCTTTTCCTGACTTTGAGGATACCTCTAATGTGTGAAAAAAGTATCGCCAATTTTAAAAAAAGAATCGCTGTATTTGGAGTCTACAACTCCAATTTTAGTTTGGTACCATTTTTAAACTAGTGTTTTTAGTATTTAAACAGGTTATAAAACCATGTAGGCATTTAGTGCTAAATCCCTCTTGGGATGCTACCCAATGATACAGCATCAGAAAATTGAAAAACATATCACTGGCTTGATATGGGTCTTTGAATTCATAAGGCTTTTAAACCTTGAAGTCAGCAATTCTTCTAACCAGTTTTCAAAAGCATTCCTAATTACCCAGAAAGACAAAATTGGGCCACAACAACTCCCCCTTCAATCTTGTGCATATGGCATCAAGCCTCGTCACCAGACTTAGTAATGCAATTTTCAATTATGTTAAGCACATATTTGACTTTCGCTCCTTGGCACTTGTGGAGCTCCAGACGAGATTTTCTTCCTTTGATATCCAAATTCGGAAAAGAAAGCCCCCCCTCTCCCCCCCAAATAAAGGAAAATTAGTTGAAGTTACAATTTTTAGAAAAATCCAAAAGTTTCCCAACTGTTTTTCAAGAATTAGTAATGTAATTTTCAATTATGTTAAACACATATTGCACTATCTCTCCTTGGCAAGTTTTGGGTTCCTGATGAGGTTTTCTTCCTTTGATACCCAAATTCGTGTTCCTGCTTCCTCTGCCCGTACCTCCACTTTCCCATCCCCCCTCCCCCCTCCCCCCCCCCCCCCAAAAAAAAAGCATTTGGGGAAGGGAAACCAACTGGGGGGGGGGGGCCAAAGGGGGGCATTCCACGTTCCCCCCTCCCCCGGGCCAAGGGGGGGCCGCG
>Ga0116227_10008871_pt1 | contig 18624 bp, 17 predicted proteins | sample S1TSphgellanicum_FD_89693 | JGI IMG/M metagenome (GOLD analysis project Ga0116227, IMG submission 89693) | Host-associated microbial communities from peat moss isolated from Minnesota, USA - S1T2_Fb - Sphagnum magellanicum MG | ecosystem: Host-associated > Plants > Peat moss > Unclassified... | reverse complement strand
AGCCAGCCGCCGGGCTTCAGATGTTCGGGCGCGTGCTGCACCAAGTGGCGGATCGCATCGAGACCATCCGCTCCAGACGTGAGCGCTTGCAGCGGCTCGTGCTTTAGCGACGGCAAATGTGCATCAAGCTCAGCAACATAAGGCGGGTTCGAGACCAGCAGATCGAAGCGCTCGTTCATCCTTTCATTCACTCGCGCGTTGACCAGTGGCTCAAACCAATCGCCTTGCCGGAATTCGACCTGCGGCAAACGCAAGACTTGCGCATTTCGGCACGCGACATCGAGTGCGGTTGTACTCGAATCGACGGCGATCACGCGCGCTTGCGGGCGCTCATGTGCGAGCGCGAGGGCAATGGCGCCGCTGCCAGTACCGAGATCGGCCAGTGCAGGCACCGCGCAATCAGGCAGACATTGCAAGGCCCATTCGACCAGCAATTCGGTTTCCGGACGCGGCACCAGCACCGCTGGCGTCACTTGTAAATTCAAACTCCAGAATTCCTTTTCGCCGAGGATGTAAGCGACCGGCTCGCCGTTTTCGCGGCGCACGATGGCTGCTTCAAAAGCCTGCAACTGCGCAGTGTTCAAGGCTTGCGCGCCGCGCGTGCGCAGTTGCGTGCGGCTCAAACACAGCGTCGCGGCCAGCAATAATTCGGCATCCAGACGAGCACTCGCGGATGTGCGCTGGAGTCGCTGTGCAGATTCAGCGAGGCAGGCCGCGATCGAAGCCTGCGCTACAATTTCCGTAGCAGAAGCACTCATGTCGACTCGGCCGCTTCCGCCAGCAATTCGGCTTGATGCTCGGCCAGCAACGGCTGGATCACGCTATCCACGTCGCCCGCAATCACGCGATCGAGTTGGTAAAGCGTCAGGTTAATGCGGTGATCGGTCACGCGGCCCTGCGGAAAATTGTAGGTGCGGATGCGCTCGGAACGATCGCCGCTGCCGACCAGTTTTTTGCGCGTGGCGGCACGTTCGCTGTCTTCCTTGTTGCGCTGCGCATCGAGCAGCCTGGAACCGAGCAGGCTCATCGCTTTCGCGCGATTCTTGTGCTGGCTGCGTTCTTCCTGGCATTCGACCACCACGCCAGTGGGAATATGCGTAATGCGGATCGCCGATTCGGTTTTGTTGACATGCTGACCACCCGCGCCGCTGGAACGATAAGTATCGATTTTAAGATCGGCCGGATTGATCTCGATCGCCTGCGTTTCTTCGAGTTCCGGCAACACGGCAACGGTTGCGGCCGAGGTGTGAATACGGCCCTGCGCCTCGGTTTCCGGCACGCGCTGCACACGATGCGCGCCGGATTCAAACTTCAAACGCGAGTACGCACCGAAACCGGCGATGCGCGAAATGATTTCCTTGTAGCCGCCGTGCTCGCCTTCGCTTTCCGACAGGATTTCTACGCTCCAGCCCTGCAATTCCGCGTAGCGCGAATACATGCGAAACAGATCGCCAGCAAAAATCGCGGCCTCGTCGCCACCGGTGCCGGCGCGGATTTCGAGAAATACATTATTGCCGTCGAGCGGATCTTTCGGCACCAGAAAGCTCTGTAATTCGGCTTCGAGCTTTTCCGTGCGCGCTTTCAGCGCCGGTAGCTCGGCTTCGGCCATCACGCGCATTTCGGGATCGCCGCGTAGTTCTTCAAGGCCAGCGATTTCCTTCAGGCTGGCCGAATACGCGGCGAAGGTTTCCGCGAGCGGACCGAGCTGCGCGTATTCCTGCGAAAGCCTGCGGAATTTATCGGTGTTGCCCAGCACATCCGGCGACGACAATTCACGCGCGATTTCCTCGCGCCGCTCGGCCATGGTTTCGAGTTTTTGCAGCAGGCTGGGTTTCATCGTTCTTGATTCGGGCTGCGGCAGCGCAGCTGAAGATTCGTAGAACGCGATGATGCCCGTTCCGCTGTTGCCGCAACAGCCCGCCAGGGTTTGGCTAGTTGTCGGAATCCGGCAGATCGAACAGCTTGTGCGCGGCGTCGATCAGCATTGATTGCTCCACCGCATCGGCCTTGTGCAGACGCTCGCTCGGCGCGTGCAGCAGCTTGTTCGCCAGCGTATCGGCAACGAACGCCATCACCGCTTCCGGCGCTTCGCCGTTGCCGAGTTTGCGCCTGGCTTTCAGCAGCACTTCGTCGCGGTGCGCGCGTGCGCGGGTGCGCAGCCGACGGATGGTGGCGCCGGCATCGCGGCTTTCCATCCAGCGCTCGAAGGTGCGCGCGTAATCTTCCACCAGCACTTCGGCCTGCTGCGCCGAGGCTTCGCGCACTTTCAGGTTTTCGGCGATGACGGCGCGCAGATCATCCAGCGAATAGAGGTAAACATCTTCAAGCTGCGCGATCGCGGGATCGAGATCGCGCGGCATGGCCAGGTCGATCATCAACACCGGTTTGTGGCGGCGGCGCGTGATGGCGCGTTCGACCGCGTCGCGCCGCAGGATGTGATCGCGGCTGGCGGTGCTGGAAATGATGACGTCGGCTTCCGGCAGATGCGTGCCGATATCCGCCAGCGAAATCGCATAACCCTGCACCGATAGCGCCAGCGCCTGCGCGCGCTCGATGCTGCGATTGGCGACGATGATGCGGCCCACGCCCTTGCCGCGCAGGTGCCGCGCCAGCAGCTGCACGGTTTCCCCGGCCCCGATCAGCAGCGCGGTCTGCTTGCCGAGATCGGCAAAAATATGCTGCGCGAGCTGTACTGCGGCGTAGGCGACCGTGACCGGATGCGCACCGATCTGCGTGGTGCTGCGCACCAGCTTGGCCACCGAGAACGCATGCTGGAACAGCCGCGACAATACCGGACCGACCGACTGCACCGATTGCGCCTGCGCGAATGCCTGCTTCATCTGGCCCAGAATCTGCGGCTCGCCGAGCACCATCGAATCGAGCCCAGCGGCGACGCGCAAGCTGTGCAGCACGCTGCTCTGGTCGCGCAAGGTGTAGGCATAGCGTTCGAGTTCGGCGGCCTGCACCTGCCGCTCGCGGCGCCACCATTCCATCACCCGCGCATTGTCTTCGGGCGCGGCGACGGTGAAAATTTCGGTACGGTTGCAGGTGGAAAGAATCGCGGCTTCTTCAATGCCGTCGAGCGCGCGCAGGCGCGTCAGCGCGGCGGGTAAATCTTCCGCGGTGAAGGCCAGCCTCTCCCGCGCGTCCACTGGCGCGGAATGGTGACTGAGTCCCAATGTCAGAAGTGACATGCCCACCTGAGAGTCCGTTAGCTTTTCCGATATTACTGCAAGCTTCCCGCCATTACGAAGCGGGTTACTAAACTAAACCCAAAATTCGTTACGCAACACATCGGCACCTGGATGAGGCGCGCGTTAGAATAACGGCTTGAAAATCCCAGTTCCCGAAGCCGCCGTGCCTTCCGCTCGCCTCAAATTGCGCTGTGCGCCCTGCCTGATTGCATTGGCGGCTTGGATCGGCGGCTGCGCATTGACGCCCAGCACCGTTGCAACCGCGGACGATCAAACCCGCAAGCCGGAAGTCGTCTCGCCAGCAGTTACCAGCGCGCCCGCTTCGCCGACAGAGCAGACGCAGTACCACATTCTCGCTGGCGAACTCGCTGCCGGACGTCAGCAGCCGCACGCCGCAGCGCAGGAATTCCTGCTGGCGCTGGATACCGCGCCGGATAAGGATCTGGCCGCGCGTGCAACGCGGCTGGCGGTGGAATCGGGCGATCCGGAACTAGCCTTGATGACATCGCGCCGCTGGCTGGCGCTGGATTCCACCAGCCTCGAAGCGCGCGAAGTGATCGTGCGCACGGCACTGCATCAAAGCCTCGACGAGGAGGCATACACCCAATGCGATCGCATTGTGCGCGATGATCCGGGCGGCGAAGCCGATGGCTTTCATCACGTCGCGCTGCTGCTTTCGGGCGATCCGGGCAAATCCGTCAACGCGCTGGCCTTGATGAACCGGCTGGTCGCGGCATTCCCGAAACTGCCGGGCGCTTACCGCGCGCAAAGCCTGCTGGCGCAGCGTTACGGCCAGAACCAGACGGCGGAAGATGCCGCGCGCGAAGCACTCAAGCTGGAGCCGCAATCGAAGGAATCCACACTGCTGCTGATCGGCGCGCTGGTCAAGCAAGGCAAGATCGATGAAGCCGATGGCTTGATGGATGGCGTCACGCGTGGCAATGCCGATGCGAACGAAATCCGCCTGAAATATGCGCAGCTGCTGCTCGAATCGAATCAAAACTTACGCGGCCGCGATCAACTCGAACGAGTGCTGAAGGCTGAGCCCGATAACATCGACGCGCATTTTCTGCTCGGCTTGCTGGATCTCGACGAACATCAGCTGGACGAAGCGCAAACGCAATTCGAGATTCTGGCAAAGAAGCACGGCCATCAATCCGATGCCGAGTATTATCTCGGCCGCGTTGCCGAAATCCGCCGCGACTGGCCTGCCGCACTTGCCCACTTCGAGAAAGTCGGCGATGGCCCGCAAGGTCTCGATGCACTGGTACGCCGCGCCGCGATGCTCGGCAAGGTCGGCCGCGTCGGCGAAGCGCAGATTCTGCTCGAAGAAATGCGCGATCAGCTGCCGCAGCTGGGCCTGCGATTCGAACTCGCGGAGGGTGAAATCCTGCTAGATGCCGGCGCCAGCGACAAGGCACTTGCCGTCTACAACGATGCGCTGGCCAGCACGCCGGATAGTGCTGATCTTTTGTACGCGCGCTCGCTGGTTTACGAGCGCACCGGCCAAACCGGTCTGGCCGAGGCCGATCTGCGCGCGATCATCACCAAACAGCCGGACGATGCCCGCTCGCTGAATGCGCTTGGTTACATGCTCACGGTGCATGGCCAAAAGTACGACGAAGCGCAGAAGCTGATCGACCACGCACTGCAATTGACGCCGGACGAACCCGCTGTGATCGACAGCGCCGGCTGGCTGCGCTATCGGCAAGGTCACGCCAAAGACGCATTGCCGCTGCTGCAAAAAGCCTACGCGATGTTTCCCGATAGCGAAATCGCCGCGCATCTTGGCGAAGTGATGTGGTCGCTCGGCAGCAAGGATGAAGCGCGTGCGCTGCTCGCACGTGCCGCGCACGACGATCCCGAAAACCCCGTGCTGCGCGATGCCGTGAAGCGCATCGCGCAATAGCGCTGGCGCGAAATGGGCGCAATGGAATTTCAGGCGCCACGCCGGTTGTTGAGACTCCAATTCGCCGCCGTGGCCTTGCTGCTCGCCGCCTGCGCCGGCATCACGCCGCCGCCGGCTGCGGTCACTTCCAGTCAAACTTCAGCCGCGTGGCAAAAACGTCAGGCTGCGTTGCTGGCGATCGTCAACTTCAAACTGCAAGGCCGGCTCGCCGAACGTGGGCTCACCGGCACGCGCGCGGATTTGAGCTGGGATCAGCAAGGCGAGCATTTTGAGGTGCGTCTCTCCGGCCCGCTCGGCGTCGGCGCGCTGCTGCTCAGCGGCACACCCGATGCGATGACGATCCGCACCAAGGACGGATTTACACAAACCCGCGATGCCAGCGAGTTCATGCGTCATCAACTCGGCTGGAGCCTGCCGGTTTCGCAGCTGCGTTATTGGGTGCTGGGCCTGCCCGCGCCGGGTGAAACGCCTACGCTGGTGATCGACGACCAGGGCCGCGCGGCGAATCTGCGGGAAGACGGTTGGCAGATCGACTACGCCGAATATCAGACGTCCGATTCGTTGGAACTGCCGCGCAAGATCGATCTCGCCGATGGCACGCACAGCTTCCGGCTGGTGATCGATCAATGGAGCGAGGCCCGCCCCGATGGTACGTGAAATGGCGATTGAATCCGTTCAGGGAAATCCGATGGAATTGAAGATGACCGCGCAGCAGCTGGTCGAGCTGATTCACGGCGGCTTCGGCGCCCGGCAGCCGATTCTCGAAATCGACGAAGTGCGCGCCGGCTTCATCCGCATGCGCCTGCTGTATCGGAATTCGATGCTGCGGCCCGGGAAAGTGTTGTCCGGTCCGGCAATGTTCACCGCCAGCGATATTGCGATGTACGGACTGGTGCTGGCGCACATCGGCCCGCAGCTGATGGCCGTGACCAGCAATCTCAATATCAACTTTCTGAACAAGGCCGCGCCCGGCGACATCATCGCCGAAGCGCGCCTGCTGAAGCTCGGCCGCCGTTTGGCAGTGATGGAAGTCGCGCTGTTTTCCTCAGCCGCGCCGGACTTGTGCGTGGCGCATGTCACCGGCAGCTATGCCTTGCCGATGCAAAGCTGAGGCGGGAATTTCGATATGCGGATTTTGCCGCAGATTCCGACACGGATTTTCATGCGGACTCCCATGAAAATTTCCACGCAGAATTCCAAACAAGATTCCTCACAAATTTCCGGGCAAAATTCCAGGTAAATTTTGTTCGGCCGCGCTCAACCCAAGCCACGCCCGGCGGCTATAATTCGCCCGCAGCAAGACGCACTGGGGCGTCGCCAAGTGGTAAGGCAACGGGTTTTGATCCCGTCATTCGGTGGTTCGAATCCATCCGCCCCAGCCAAGCTTTTGAAACCGTTGAGCAGGGGTTGGGCGATTTGAAATTGATCTCGTCAAGCACGTTTAGCGACTCTGAATTTCCGGCTTTGATAGCCTCGTATTCCCAGGCGGAGAAACGCCCGCCATCGTCACCGGAAATCGCTCGCTGATGGACTCCCGCGCAGACTCTATTCATCTGATGTCCGACTCCACTTCGCAACTGATGCTGTTCACCGGCAACGCCAACCGCGCGCTTGCCGAGGACATTGCCAACTATCTGCACCAATCGCTCGGCAAGGCTACGGTCGGCCATTTTTCCGATGGCGAAGTGCAGATCGAAATTCTCGAAAACGTGCGCGGCAAGGATGTCTTCGTTATCCAGCCCACCTGCGCGCCGACCAACGAAAGCATCATGGAATTGCTGATGATGCTGGACGCGTTCAAGCGCGCCTCAGCCGGCCGCATCACCGCAGTCGTGCCCTACTTCGGCTACGCCCGGCAGGATCGCCGGCCGCGCTCCGCGCGCGTGCCGATCTCTGCCAAGGTGGTGGCCGACATGCTCGGCGAATGCGGTGCGAATCGCGTGCTCACCGTCGATCTGCATGCAGACCAAATTCAGGGTTTCTTTGATATTCCGGTCGATAACGTCTACGCCAGCCCGGTGCTGCTGGGAGATATCTGGCGCCAGAAATACGAGAACCTGATCGTCGTTTCGCCGGATGTCGGCGGTGTCGTTCGCGCCCGCGCGCTGGCCAAGCAGCTCGACGAAGCAGACCTCGCCATCATCGACAAACGCCGTCCGCAAGCTAATGTCGCCCAGGTGATGAATATCATCGGCGATGTCGATGGCAAAACCTGCGTGATGGTCGATGACTTGGTGGACACCGCAGGCACTTTGTGCAAGGCCGCTGAAGCGCTGAAGGAAGCCGGGGCGGTGAAGGTGGTGGCTTACATCACGCATCCGGTGTTATCCGGCAATGCGATCGCCAACATCAACGGCTCGGTGCTCGATGCGCTGGTCGTTACCGATACGATTCCGCTCTCCAAAGCCGCAAAAGCCTGCCCGCGCATCCGCCAGCTTTCGATTGCTGGCCTGCTTGCGGAAACCATCCGCCGCGTCAGCGCCGAGGAATCGGTCAGTTCGCTTTACGTCGACTGATCCCGTGCCGGCGCGCGAATCCGCACGCACAAACCGGCCGGGCACGGCTGCCGCTGACTAGCCTCCGGACGCGGCGCACTGTATCCTTCGCGCCCCGCGCGTGGTCGCAACGCGCGGATTCATCCATCTGGAGTCAATCATGAAAGAAAACTTCGTCGTTGTTGCCGAAGTCCGAACGATGCACGGGAAGGGTGCGAGCCGCCGCCTGCGTCGTGAGGGCAAGGTGCCGGCCATCATTTACGGTGGCAAAGCAGGTCCGCAGCCGATTCAGGTCAGCCATAACGAGCTGATGAAACACCTCAAGATCGAAGCGTTTTACTCGCATATCCTGTCGATCGATGTCGCCGGCACCACTGAGCAGGCTGTGCTGAAAGATTTGCATCGTCATCCGGTGCGCGAGGAAGTCATGCACATGGATTTGCAGCGCGTGCTGGCCGATGTGCTGTTGCGCATGCAGGTGCCGCTGCACTTCAAGGGCGGCGATATTGCGCCCGGTGTGAAGGTGGGCGGCGGCGTGGTGGAACATCACGTCAGCCAAGTTGAAGTCGAGTGCTTGCCGAAGGATCTGCCGGAATTCATCGAGGTCGACCTGTCGAAACTCGAATTGAACGAAGCGATTCATCTGTCTCAGCTGACCTTGCCGGCGGATGTTTCGCTGGTCGAACTCAAGCATGAAAACGACATCTCGGTCGTCGCCGTGCATCTGCCGCGCGCCGTGGTTGAAGTCGAAGCCGCTCCGGCGGAAACCTCCGCCGAAGTTCCGGCCACGGCACAGAAACCTGCCGATGCCGCCAAAACGGGCGATGCCAAGAAGGACGACAAAAAGAAGTAAGTTCAGTGATGCAAAAACCCCGTTCGTCCTGCACGATGAACGGGGTTTTTTTATGCGATCGTCAAATATGCATTTGAAGATTTTTTGGGTGCAATCACCGGCATGGCAGACAACGAACTCAAGGCCGTTATCGGGCTCGGCAATCCGGGCGCAGAGTATGTGCGCACGCGCCACAACGCCGGTTTCTGGTTTGCCGACCGGCTTGCGGAAGCCTATCGCGGCAGCTTTCGCGTGGAATCGAAGTTCGCAGGCGAACTCGCGCGCATCAAGATCGGCAACACCGACGTGCTGCTGCTGAAACCTTCGACCTTCATGAACCGCAGCGGTGAATCCGCGCAAAAACTCGCGCAGTTTTACAAACTCGAACCGGCCGACGTACTGGTCGCGCACGATGAACTCGACCTGCCCGCCGGTACCGTGCGGCTCAAGCGCGGCGGCGGCCACGGCGGCCACAACGGCCTGCGCAGCCTGCATCAACATTTGACTGCGGACTATCTTCGATTACGCATCGGCATCGGTCATCCGGGCGATCGCAATCTGGTACTCGACTACGTGCTCGGGCGCGCCAGCAGCAGCGATCAAGGCTTGATCGACGAAGTGCTCGGGCGCGCGCAAGCCGCCGTCGAAACGCTGTTCAATTCGGGATGGGAAAAAGCCGCGCAGCAGCTGCATACCGGGGAACGCGAAGGCCCTCGGCTTTAACGCTTTTTAAGCTGAAGATTCGCTGATGATGCCACCACCAATCAGCCCCGGGGAATCGGCAGGTATGGCGTCAGTCGGCTAAGCTACGCCGCCTTTTTATCGACTGAGAATCATGGGAATCAAGTGCGGAATCGTCGGGCTGCCGAACGTCGGCAAGTCCACCCTGTTCAATGCACTCACCAAGGCGCAGATCGCGGCGGAGAATTATCCGTTCTGCACGATCGATCCCAACGTCGGCATCGTGCCGGTGCCGGACCCGCGGCTGGATGCGCTGGCGGCGATCGTCAAGCCGCAGAAAATTCTGGCGGCGACGGTGGAATTCGTCGATATTGCCGGGCTTGTCGCCGGTGCGAGCAAGGGCGAAGGTCTCGGCAATCAGTTCCTCGGCCACATCCGCGAAACCGACGCGATCGTACATGTGGTGCGCTGTTTTGCGAATGACGATGTGATCCACGTCGCCGGCCATGTCGATCCGATCCGCGATATCGAAATCATTCACACCGAACTGGCATTGGCGGACCTCGACAGCGTCAGCAAGGCGACTGAGCGCGCTGCGAAAGCGATCAAGAGCGGCGACAAGGCAGCGGTTGCGCGGCACGCCTTATTACAGCGCGTGCAGGCGCATTTGAACGAAGGCCATGCGATCCGCGGCCTAGCGCTCGACGCCGAAGAACGCGCGGCCCTGCGGGAATTTCATCTGATCACGGCGAAGCCGGCGCTGTATGTTGCGAATGTTGACGAAGCCGGGCTCGCCGGCAACGAATTCGTCGAGCGCGTGAAGGCTTATGCGGCGAAGGAAGGCTCTGAGGTGGTGATCGTCTGCGCAGCGATCGAGGCCGAAATCGCGCAGCTCGACGATGCCGACAAGGAGGCGTTTTTAAGCGATCTCGGCCTCGCCGAACCCGGCCTGAATCGCGTGATCCGCTCCGGCTACGACCTGCTCGGCCTGCAAACCTATTTCACCGCCGGCGTGCAGGAAGTCCGCGCGTGGACGGTAAAAACCGACTCGACCGCGCCGCAGGCCGCGGGCGTCATTCATACCGATTTCGAACGCGGCTTCATACGCGCCGAAGTCATTGCCTACGACGACTTCATCGCATACAAGGGCGAAGCCGGCGCCAAGGAAGCCGGACGCTGGCGGCTCGAAGGCAAGGAGTACATCGTCAAGGAAGGCGACGTAATGCATTTCCGTTTCAACGTCTAGCCGTATCGGCGCGATAAAACCTTCGGCGCAATCTATGGCTGCGGTTCTGGCTTGGCCGGCATTAGCCGAAAAGTCACTTGCTTGTGCGCGCCGCGAACAATCTGCACGGTTTGCGTCGAGCTTTGATCGGCGGAACCGGCCGTGATTTTGTACGAACCGGGCGGTAAATCGAGCAGCAGGTAAGGGCCGTCAGGTTTGATGTCCAGCACCGGCGCGCCATCCGCTTTGAGAATCGTCAACTCATCCGGCGCGTCGAAAGAATCGTGGCCGTCGATGCGAGTGATGAAATTCAGCGTCAGCGCATATTTCGGCGCCTCCGCCTTGATCGCCTTCGATTCATCGCTACCGATGCCGCCGCTGATGTACCTGATATCGCCAGACTGATGAACTTCCGGCAGCGCGCTGTCTTCGCTCCAAGCCGCATTCGCCAGCAACAGCGAGGCCGTAATGGCGATACAGAACGAATTCAGCATGTCAGGAATGGGTTTGGTCATTCACCGAGTCTAGCGCTTCGCGCTTACCGGCATCTTGGCGGGTGAGCCGAATTGGGTTTAATTTCCGTTTTCTATCGACGCGCCGCCCCAGTTTCTCTAAACTTATCGCCCCTCGCGTGGCTAGGTAGCTCAGATGGTTAGAGCGCGGCACTCATAATGCTGAGGTCGGCGGTTCGATCCCGCCTCTAGCCACCATTAACACATTCAACTGATTCCGAAGAATACCTAAAACCCCTGAGAAATCTGGGGTTTTCTGCTATCCGTGGTTCAGTTCGTTCCAGCCAAGTCCCGTGACGTCCGGCCAAAAAATGGATAACAATCCGGATAACAAAAAAGCCGAACGGATAACAATGTGGAAAACAGTAAGCGCAAGGAACTGATGGACTCGGCCTGTCGCAATGCCAAGCTGAAGGAAAAACCGTGGAAGCTGCACGATGTTCGCGGCCTTTTCATGCTGGTGAACCCCGACGGGTCCAAATGGTGGCGGCTCCGATATACCTTGAATTGAAAGGACGGACTGCTTTCGCCAGGCGTTTATGGCGATCAACGCCGCGCTGCGCCGCATGGGTTTCGATACCAAGACCGAAATAACCGGCCACGGCTTCCGCGCGATGGCACGCACGCTTTTGGCTGAGCAGGGATGGCAAACGGATGCGATTGAACGCCAGCTTGCGCACAAAGCCAGCGGTCCCTTACGCGGAGCTTATGACCGTGCGCAGTTCTTGGTCGAACGCAAGAAGATGATGCAGGCATGGGCGGACTACCTGGATCGTTTGCGCGAAGGTTGCAACATCGTGCCGATCGGATCAAGGGCCGCCTGACACCGGCGCTTAAATGGGTTGACCGCCCGATTCTTTTCTGCCCGAATAGGCACTGAAAAGAATAATGGAGGAATCTCGACGGGTCGAATTATGAGTGCAATATTTCAGGATGATCGGCTCGTTTCAAAGGCGCAATTCGGCCTTTAATGACCTTCGCTCTTAGTGGAGGCGAGAGTGCTGGACCGTTGACGGCCCGAAGCCGTCGGCCGCGTGCAGCAGCTTTCCGGTAGGCTAGGCTACTGACGATTTGAGATAGCAATGGAGAAGAGTCCATGAGAGGACCGATTGTGTTGTTCTCGGCTGCTGTTCTTATCGTCATCGCTGGCTGCCATCAGGGCAACGCGAGTAAGCAATCACTCGCTACAAGTCAACAGGCACAGCCGAAGGCGCCAGCGAAGGAACTTTCTCATCCTACCGAGAACGCTTCCGATTCCAACGGGTATAGGTACACGGCTCCGACCGCAGAAGAGATGGCTCCAATGCGCGCGGAATATCTTGCGGAACTCACAAAGATACACGAGCCACCAGAAATGGCGGGCAAGCCCTTGGAAGTACGCAAGGCTGTGTCTCCTAGCGTGTTGAAGATTGAAAATGTATTGGGTGCGGTCGGTGACCCTGAGAAGGCAACCCACCAGCAGCGCGCAACAGCCATCCGTGAACTTGTTGAGATTGCCGACAGCAAGGAGCGAGACGACGGAGTTGACCGAGTCATCACTTATGGAGCCATTGCGACATTGGCTTGCATTGACGACGCTGATCCGAAGACTGTCATTGGGTATGCAAGCAGTGCTATCGGGGATAGTGACGATGCCCTCGCGCTGCGGGCCAGAATGTACTTGAAGGCGGGCGACCGGGATAAGGCGCTTGCTGACCTTGAAAAGGTCATGGCTGATGGTGACGGGCACGCACTTGCGGGCGGCGACGCTGCACCGCGCAAGGAGTCCGCCCCGTGCAGGTGGAGCCTCGCTGACATTGATGCACTTGGAGATGACCCACGCACGCTTGCCGTCAAGGGATTGTACCTAAGTTCATTCATCGCTCACGGCGCCGAAGACTCAGGAGCTGTAAAGGAGTCGGACATCCAAGACCTCTACGCGCGCTCAGCAAGGTCATGGAACTCGCCAATCCCTCACCTTCTGGAAGTCACCGTTATGGGCTTCGGCAGCGAGCACTCCATGAGTGGCGCCCAATGCATGCGGGCGAATCTTGGCGGCGACGCCGTGCCAGACATCGTTAGCGCTTGTGCAAAACACGATGACGGAACCCGGCAGGAAATTCGCGAACTCACCATGGCACTCGTGACCGAACCGACATTCACGCCCGCGCTTTCTGAGCGAGCAGAAAAATATCTGCAACTGGCTCAGGCGTCCTATGCGGACGGGAAGCCATCGCGCCAACTTTTCGAGCTTGCAATCAAAGATTTCACTGATGCGATCGCGGCTGGTGGCAAGGACCAGCATGAATTGTACTGCGACCGGGCTCTAGCTCTGGCGTCAATTGGCAAATATCAGGATGCCGCCTTTGGGTACGTGCAGGGAATGAAGTATGCAGAGAACGGCGTTGAGGACAGTCCGCTCGTATATGAGCAGCTCGCTGGCGTGTACATGAAGATGGGGAAATTCACTGAGGTTGCTAACCTCATGACGCAAGCCATCATGAACACATCTGGGGGTGGAATGGATGCGGTCCTTTTCGAGGGTGGTATCAGGGCTTTCAGGACCCTATATCCGGAATATGGGCTATTGCCTGACGAGATTCTGGCCGAAGCCGTGCGCCGGCGGTATCAACCGCAATTTCCTGAGAGTTGGGATGCAGACTTTATCTCAAAGGGAGGTGACTTCAATGGCAAGATTGCCTCAAGCATTCTTCCAGACCTGTATGTGATGCGGGGGGATGCCCTCATGAAGGCCGGTCGGCGCACGGAGGCATTGGCCGATTATCGTCGTGTGAAAAGCGATGCATGGGATGCCGAAGAACGGCTCTTGCCGCGACACATGTACTTCAACGGGCGCGGAAGTCGGAATTACGATCTGCCAGAGCCTTGGCCAGCCCCGGCACCGACGTTGTAACTGAGGTGCAGTCGTCCCGCAATTGCTGTGGCGAGGACGGACCACTCGGCGGCGGCCGGGTAACCTCTCGGGTAAACTCAAAGAGCCTATATTATTCTTCTATTTAAAACCAATAAGTTACGGGAATTGTTAGGCTGTGCCCTTATCATAGAATAATCACCTGAAAGCGGCCCGCGTGCCGGAATTTTTCGCATTAGAAGCACTGCGGGACTTTTGCGTAAAAGCTTGAACTCCCCTTTGCTTCGGCCCCGACTTGCGAACGATCGACAATTTCGCGTTCGGAGCTTTTGGTCTGGCATATGGATTGCTTTGATATGTATACGTTCTTGTATACAAGCAATCATGGCCTTTCGATCCATCACTGCTGACCCCTACCCTTGGCCTTACGACGGCGGCTTCACTGCGGCAGATACCGCGCTGATCGTCATCGACATGCAGACCGATTTTTGTGGCGTCGGCGGCTATGTCGACAAGATGGGGTACGACCTGTCGCTGACTCGGGCACCGATTGCGCCGATCCGCCAATTGCTGGGCCGCTTGCGGCCACTCGGATTCACCATCATCCATACGCGCGAAGGCCATCGGCCGGACCTATCCGATCTGCCGGCCAATAAACGCTGGCGTTCACGGCGGATCGGCGCAGGCATCGGCGACGACGGCCCTTGCGGGAAAATCCTAGTGCGCGGCGAACCGGGATGGAACATCATTGCAGAACTGGCACCGGAAGCCGGTGAAATCATCATCGACAAACCCGGCAAAGGTTCTTTCTGCGCGACCGACCTCGAACTCATCCTGCGCACGCGCGGCATCCGGAATTTGTTGCTGAGCGGAATCACCACGGATGTCTGCGTGCATACGACGATGCGCGAAGCCAACGATCGCGGCTTCGAGTGCCTGCTGCTGGAGGATTGCTGCGCGGCGACCGATCTCGGCAACCATCTTGCCGCGTTGAAAATGGTGAAAATGCAGGGCGGTGTATTCGGGGCGGTGGCCAGCTCGAAACAACTGATCGAAGCCTTGGCCTAGTCCTTTCTGATCCGGCAAGCGTTTGAAACAGACATCCTGATGATGCGGAAACTTTTCCGGCGGCTGATTAAACTGTCGGCCATCGTTCAAGAATTTCCTGCCGATTTATTTTCATGGATTCAGAGCCTGTCAATCGCCCCGAGGTGGTGGCCGAAGTTCGGCTTGCGTTCGATCGATATGAAGCGGCACTGCTTGAAAACGATACGGCAGCTCTCGATAGTTTTTTCTGGCAGGACAGCAGAACGCTGCGTTACGGAATTACCGAGCATGGCCTCGGCATCGATGCGATTCGGCGTTCGCGTGCGCGCATCGCGCCGGTTCATCCCGCACGCAAGCTGCAAGGCACGCTGATTACGACATTCGGCAACGATTCCGCCAGCGTCTGTACCGAATTCACCGCGCCGGATACGCCGCTGCTCGGGCGTCAAACACAGACCTGGATTCGCTTCGGCATGGATTGGAAAATCGTCGCAGCGCACGTCAGCCTGGTCGATCCCGCCGCCCTCAGGCTTTACCTGTAAACTCTAGAATACAGAGTTGCATGCAAGATTTCGTGCGAAAAATTCGATCCCGATGAAGCAGCAGTCCGCCAATCCCCTGGCCGAGCAGGTTTACCTGCGGGTCAAGGAAGAAATCTTCGATTTCCATCTGCTGCCCGGCGATCGTTTCACCGAAACTGCCTTGGCCTTGCGCTTCGGCGTATCCCGCACTCCGCTGCGCGACGCGCTGTATCGGCTCAAGCGTGAGGGCTATGTCGACGTCAATTTCCGCAGCGGCTGGAGCGTGTGCCCGTTCGATTTTGTGCGCTTCGATGAGCTTTACGATTTACGCATTCTGCTGGAGGTCAATGCGATCGAGCGGCTCTGTCAAAAGGATTCTGACACATCGCTTGCCACATTGAAAAAGACCTGGCTCGTCACCGCGGATGAGCGCGAAACCGATCCGCGCAAAGTTGCCGGTCTCGACGAGGCATTTCATTGTTCGCTGGTAGAAGCCGCCGGCAATCGTGAAGTGATGCGGGTGCATGCGGAGCTGACGGACAAAATACGCATCATCCGGCGACTCGACTTCCTCAAATCGGCACGGGTCGATACCACTTACGAAGAGCACGCGAAGATTCTGCGGCTGATCCTGCGGCGCAAGGCCACGGAGGCGATCATCCTGCTGCGCTCGCATATCACCCAGAGCAAGGGCGAAGTGCGCAAGATTACGCTGCACATGCTGCACGAGGCGCGCGCCAATCTGGCGAACAAGCCGAAGGCCGGAAAACGGCGGAGCACTTCAGCAGCAGCCTGATCGGGCGGCTACTTTTCCGCGCACAAGCCGGCCCAATCCGGCAGCTTCCCGGCTTCTCTCGTTCGAGACGAGCTGATCCAGAACTTCCAGTTTTGCCCCAATCCGAATGCCGCCAGACAAGGAATTGGCACGCCGCTTGCTGTTCTTGAACTCAATCTTGTATACAACAAGGAGTTCAAGATGATCGTATCTGTATTGAAATCCTCTCAGGCGAAATCGGCGACGTTCCTGCAAGCCTGCGTTTCAAGCGTGCTTTTGCTTGCAGCTTTTCAGGCTGGCACGGCAGCGGCCGATGCCTCGCCCGGTTCGGCGATTCATGGCTTTGCCAACGTACAGGCCAGCAACGACTACATCACGCCGCGCGGCCTGCTGGTGACCGATGAAGGACTCACCGAGCAATATGTCGCAGGCTTGGTGCTGGTGCTGCCGGAGAATTTCTCCGTCGTCGTCGGTTCATGGAACGACGTCGATGCGTTTCACCAGCACACGCCCGGAACCGGCGCCTGGGTCGAGGAAGATTTTTTTGCCGGCGTGAATTATCAGGCGACGAAGCAGCTCAAGCTGAGTGCAACTTACGACAGCTGGAACTTCCCGAGCGGCTCGCCGAGCAATGAGCAGAACATCGAATTCATTGCCACATTCGATGATAGCCAGGCCGGCAAAAGCTGGTCGATACAGCCGCATGCGGAAATTTTCTGGGCGATTTCCAGCCCATCGTCAGTGGTGGTTCTTGGCCGGCCGGCGAATGCGGGAACCTCGGCTTATCTGGAAATCGGCGCGAAGCCAACCTTCAAACTCAGCAGCATTCCGCTGACGCTGACGATGCCCACCTGGGTTTCGGTGGGACCATCCGAGTTCTGGTGCGACAGCGCCAGCGGTGCGGCGATGGCGGCGAAATCGATCAAGGGCATCGGCTGCGGCGGCAATAATTTCGGCGTCTTTTCGACCGGGCTCACGGCGACTACCCCGCTCTCGTTCATCCCCGCGCAGTATGGCGGCTGGAGCATGTTCATCGGCGTGCAGTATTTCAATCTGCTGAATGGTGCACTGGTGGATGCGCAGGCGCTGACGATCAACAGCCCGAACGGACATCGCAATGTCTTCAATGGCATCGCTGGTTTCAGTCTCGGCTTCTGATCGGCTCAATCGAAAAAACAGACCTCAAAGCACCCACAGATTCCGACGGCACGCTCCTCGCAAGTTCGCAGCATGAACGCTAATCCCACAATCGAGATCGACGCCCAGCCTTACTCGTTTGGCTTGAATCCGGGCCGCTGTGCGCTGCTGGTGATCGATATGCAGCGCGACTTTCTGGAGCCTGGCGGATTCGGCGAGATGCTCGGCAACGATGTGTCGCAACTGCGGCGCACGATCGAGCCCAACCGCCGCTTGCTGGCCGCTTGGCGTGCGCAGGGCTGGCTTGCGATTCATACCCGCGAAGGCCATCGGCCTGATCTGAGCGATCTGCCGCCAGCAAAAAAAATCCGCGGCCGCACGCAGACCACGATTGGCGATGCGGGCCCGATGGGTCGCATCCTGATTCGCGGCGAGCCGGGGCAAGACATCATTCCCGAGCTTTATCCGGCCGCCAACGAGCCGGTGATCGACAAACCGGGCAAGGGCGCTTTTTACGCAACCGATCTGCAACTGATCCTGCAGCAGCATGGTATTTCGCAATTGGTCGTCACCGGTGTGACCACCGAGGTTTGCGTCAACAGCACCATCCGCGAGGCCAACGACCGCGGCTATGAATGCCTGGTGCCGGAGGACTGCGTCGGTTCGTATTTTCCGGAGTTTCACGAAGCCGGCTTGAAGATGATCGCAGCGCAAGGCGGCATTTTCGGCTGGGTCACTCATTCAAATCATTTAACTACGGCAATCAAGGCAATCGGCGCTCACTGATTGCACCAATCACATGTAAGCGCGATGGCTTTTCGCAATCGCATCACGTAACGGAGATGAAGATGACGACGACAGCGATGACAGGATTCAAACCCAAAATCTGGGCACCGGGCGACTGGAATGCTTTCTTCGGTTTCGGTACCAATATTCTGGTGAACATGCTGACGCTCACCGCGCTACTGCGCTATGTGTTGAAGCTGCCGGACGACATCGTCTTCGGCCACATCCTGCCGGCCACCGGCTTGATGATGATGCTGTCGACTTTTTACTACGCCTGGCTCGCCTACCGGCTGGCAAAGAGCACGGGTCGCAACGATGTCTGCGCCTTGCCTTCGGGCATCAGCGTGCCGCACATGTTCGTGGTCGTGTTCGTCATCATGCTGCCGATCGCGGCAAAAAGTGGTGACCCGATCAAGGGCTGGGAAGCCGGCCTCACTTTGGTTTTTGTGCAGAGTTTCGCGCTGAAGGCCGGCGGCTTCGTCGCACCAATCATCCGCCGTATCACGCCGCGCGCAGCACTGCTCGGCGCACTCGCAGGTGTGTCGATCGCGTTCATCTCGCTGCGGCCCGCGCTCGATATGTACATGACGCCGGTAATCGGCATCGTCTGCTTCGCCATCCTCATCGCCAGCTGGTTTGGCGGCGTTAAATACAAGGGT
>Ga0116227_10008869_pt1 | contig 18627 bp, 20 predicted proteins | sample S1TSphgellanicum_FD_89693 | JGI IMG/M metagenome (GOLD analysis project Ga0116227, IMG submission 89693) | Host-associated microbial communities from peat moss isolated from Minnesota, USA - S1T2_Fb - Sphagnum magellanicum MG | ecosystem: Host-associated > Plants > Peat moss > Unclassified... | reverse complement strand
GACGGCGAGCGTCTTGTTGGTGCGCACGTCCTTCGCGACGACCGACGGCTCCCGGAGCACGATTCCTTTACCCTTGACGTAGACGAGCACGTTCGCCGTGCCGAGATCGATGCCGATATCCAAAAAAACTCCACGCAACTCTCGCCGGTATCGTGAACCTGCGCGGTACCGCCGACCCAAAGACATTAACTACCGAAGTGCGGCCACCTTTGGCGAAATTGCCCGCGCCCGCCCGGCGTTACGAGAGCGTCGGGTACGCGGTCGTTTCGTACGTTCCGGCCGGTTCGAGCACCGGGGCGATGCCGCTCGCGCGCTGCACGTGACCGCCGAGCGCCGAAAGCATCTCCTCGAGCCGCTCGTAGCCGCGGTCGACGTATTCGAGGCCGATGATCGTCGTCTCTCCTTGGGCGGCAAGCCCGGCCACGACGAGGGCCGCGCCCGCGCGGATGTCCGGCGCCTCGACCGGCGCGCCCGAAAGCGCGGTGCCGCCCTTGACCAGCGCCGTATTGTTATCGATCGCGACGCGCACGTCGGCGCCCATGCGAGCGAGTTCGTTCACGTACGAAAAGCGGGCGTTGAAGATCGTCTCTTCGATGACGCTCGTGCCCGGCGCCGTGCAGAGAAAGCTCAACATCGGCGGCTGAAGATCGGTCGGGAAGCCCGGATGCGGAGCGGTGAGAATTTCGGTGCCGCCCGTAATGCGGTCCGCCTGCACGCGAATCCAATCGGCGCCCGTGGTGACCTTCACGCCGCACTCGACCAGTTTATTCGTGACCGCGAGCAAATGGCTCGGCACGCAGCGGCGAACGGTTACGTCGCCGCGCGTCGCGCAGCCGCCGAGCAACAGCGTTCCGGTGACGATGCGGTCCGCGATCACGTCGTACTCCACGCCGTGCAATTCGCGCACGCCCTCGATGACGATCGTTTCCGACCCTTGGCCCGCAATCCGCGCGCCCATGGCGACGAGGAAATTCGCCAGATCCTCGACTTCCGGCTCCATCGCGACGTTGCGCAAGGTGGTCGTCCCGGCGGCAAGCACGGCGGCGAGCATCGCGTTCTTCGTGGCGCCCACGCTCGGCTGACGAAACTCGATGTCGGCGCCGACGAGCGACGCGCCCACGGTCTTTGCAATGAGGTACCCGTGCGCGTTGGAAACTTCCGCGCCGAGGGCCCGAAAGGCTTGTTCGTGCATGTCGGTCGCGCGCGTGCCCAGAACGCAACCGCCGGGCAACGGCACTTCGGCGCGACCGAAGCGGCCGAGCAACGGCCCCACGAGGTCGAACGACGCCGCGAGTTTGCGCACGAGCGTGTATGGCGCCGTGTGCTTCGCGATGCTCGACGCATCGATCGTCACGGTTCCGGCGCCCTCCGAGCGCAGCGTCGCGCCCAGCGCCTCGAGGAGCTGCCACATCACCGACACGTCGGTGATGTGCGGGATGCGATGCAGCGTCACGGGCGTCTTCGCGAGCAGGGCGGCGGCCATGATCGGCAAGGCGGCATTCTTCGCCCCGTGCGTTTCGACGGATCCGTTGAGCTGCCGGCCGCCGTTGACGCGCAGCGTGGTTTCGAGACGGTCGAGAACGTTCATCGGTTGGGCGTTACGTTCGGAATGACGGCGACGTTCGCCCCTTTGCGTTACGGAGGGGCCGTTGGGCCCCTCCGGCGGGACGCAGTTCGGATGGCAGGGCCGGGGACGGCGTTACGGATCGACGCGGATGCGCGCCATCATGCCGTTGTCCTCGTGTTCGAGGAAATGGCAATGGTAGACGAACGTTCCGACGATGTTGCGGGCCCGGAAATCCATCAACACTTTGACCGCTCGCGGCTGGAACGTGCCCTTGGAGTCGTAACCGCCGTGCGGAACGAGAACGGTGTCGACCAGCTGTCCGAGACCCGTCGCAATCGTGGCGCCGGCGATCGGCATGAAGTGAATCTGGTGAATGTGAAATCCGTGGATCTCGTTCGTATAGTTGTAAATCGTCCACTCTTCGACCGTCCCGTCCTTGACGACGGTATCGGGCGGCCCGGTCATGCGATACGGATGCTCGACGGCCTTTGGATTTGAGATTTCCGTGATATAGAAATCCGGCTCGGGCTCGTCGCTGCGGGCATATTCGGTGAGAACGAACGTCCGCTTCACCGCGGGCGTCTGCGCGCCGAGATCGGCGAAACGCTCGGGCACGGGATCGAGCGGTCCCGGGACGATGGTACGCGGGGCGACGCGCGTCGTACCGACGCGTACGTCGAAGAGGTTGCGCGCGAGGTCCACGTCGCCCACGCAGCCCGTGTTGATCTCGCCGGTTCGCATCACCATGTGCGCGCCCGCGGTTGCCCCGGTCAAATAGAATTCTATCCGCGACGCCGGCGGGAGGAACACGTGATCCATCGGCACGGGACGATATGTCGGCCGGCCGTTGACGACGACCAGCGGCACGCCGTCCCGTGCGGTCACCATCAACGGTTGCTGCTTGCCGTCGACGAGGAGATGCAGATCGAGCGAGGTCTGCGCGTCCGTGTTGGCGAGCCGCCAATACTGGGTCTCGCCGAGACCGATCGTCGTCTCGGGCAAACCGGAAACCACATTGCCGTTGAGCGGCAGCGAGACGCCGTTGACGGTGAGGCTCGTCGTATTATAAGGGATCGGCGGTGCGGGACACGTGTCGGGGGGCTGAAATGGGTCGTTCCCGGGACGACGCTTGAAATCGCTTCCCGCGCCGGTAAACTGCGCGCGAATCTCGGCGAAATTCGGCTGGCTCCGCATGAGCGCGGCGTGCGCGGGATACTTGATTATTCCGGCGAGGGCCGGCGAATCGCGAACGATGGCCATCCGGTCGGTCAGGTGATCGGGCACGGATGGGACGAGCGAGTGGACGACGATTGCGCCGGTGAGGCCCTCGAAGACCTGATAGAGACTCTCGCCATGCGCGTGCGGGTGGTACCAATAGGTTCCCGGCGGCTCGTCGCGCGGAATGCCGACGATGTAGTGATAGGCTGCGGGCGCCATCGTCGAGCCGGCGGGACGCGGACACAGCAGGACGTTGACGACGTCGTCGCTCGGCTGGCTCGGCGACGTATTGAGGCCGTGGAAGTGGAGGTTGGCTTCGTTCCACGGCGAGCGATGGTAGCCGTAGATCCGGCCCGTCACGGGGTCGGGCGTCGGCGTCGGTGCGAGTTGCGGCTGGCCGCACATCAGGGCGTAGGGGTTCGCGGCCCCGTTCATCGCCATGCCGTTCATCGCCATGCCGTTCATCGCCGGGGCGCGCGCCGGCGGGGCCGGCTCGCGGTCGATCCCAATCGGCGGCGGCGTCTCGATGTTGCCGCTCGGGGGGTAGAGCGTGTTGATCAGCGTGATCGAGAGCTTTTCGCCTTGCCGGACGTTGAGCGTCGGCGGAATGTTTTGGAGGGTCGTCTTACCGTTGACCGTGATTGGATAGACCCAGCAGAGCACCGGCGTGTGATTGCGCACTTGCTGCGAGAGCGTCAGGGTCACGTCGAGGACGCCGTTCGTGCTGTAGAGGTTCGGCGGGTCTGCGAAACTGGTTGTAGAGGCCGGCGGACAGGGGGTTCCCGGGGTGATCGCGCCCGGTCCCCAAAGTGGCGCGGCGAGCGGCTTCGCGACGGGCGGCGTCATGGCAATCACGGCAGCGGGAGGCGTCAGGGCAATCGCAGCGGCGAGGAGGGCCCTCCAAAGCAAAAACATCGACACCTCCTAGTGATGGCGGAGCTAGCAAGCTTCTTCGGCAGACCTAACTGACGCCTTCTTCGCACGAGCGGCGCGCCTCGCTATGCCTCGAAGGCGGGGGAGGTAGCGGATTTCGCCGGACGCGGGGCCAACCGACGGCGCCATGCGATCGCCGCCCGAAGACCGGACAACCGCGGCTCTCGATTCCGCGACCGAAGAGCCTCGTGAGCCGGGTGCGGCTCGAGCTTCGGGCGGCAAACCCGGCGCGACGACGTGTAACGTCTACGTCGGCGACCGCCCGGCGCAGCCGATCGCGGACACGAGCGCGATCAGCGACGTGCTCGGCGAACGCGACGCCTTCGTCTGGTTCGATGCGATCGATCCGACCGAAGAAACCCTGGCGGTCATCCGCGAGGAATTCGAATTGCACCCGCTCGCGATCGAAGACGCGATCCACGAACACGAGCATCCGAAGATCGATTCGTACGGCAGCTACCTCTTCATCGTCATTCACGCCGTGACGCAGTCCGCCCGAAAAACGATCGTGCACGAACTCGCGCTGTTCGCAGGGAAAAAATTTATCGTAACCGTGCGAGCGAACCCCGCCTATCCGCTCGACGAGATCGTTCGCCGCTTCGATAATCGCGGCGACGCGCTGCACCGCGACAGCGGCGCGCTCTTGTACGAGATCCTCGATACGATCGTCGACGGCTATGCCCGCGTCGCCGAGTTTTACGAACTCGAAGTCGAAGAAATCGAGACGTCGCTTTTCACCGGCCGCAACACGAGGAGTGACGTCCTCCTATCGATTTTCGCGATGAAGAAAGACGTCGGACGCTTCCGGCGCGCCGTCGTGCCGATGCGTGAAATCCTCACGCCGATCATCCGCGGTGACGTCGAACTCCTGGAAGCGCAGGAAATCCCGTACTTCCGCGACGTCTACGATCACACGGTTCGCGCGATCGATCAGTTGGACGCCGCCCGCGACCTCGTCGACAACGCGATCGCGCTGCACGTCTCCATCGGCTCGAACCGTCAGAACGAGGCGACGAAGCAGCTCAGCATCATCGCGACGATCTTCTTACCCTTGACGTTCATCACGGGATTCTTCGGCCAGAACTTCGGGTACCTCGTGAATCACATCGCGTCCGAGAAGTCGTTCTGGATCTTCGGAATCGGCACCGAGGTCGTCGGCGTGCTCGCGCTCGTCGCGTATTTTCGTTCGAAGCGTTGGTTCTAATCGCGCCTGGCCTCCACTCGGCGCGATGCGCCCGTTAACCCGCCAGCGCTAACCGTGCGTTCGCGAAGTCGATGGTCGACTGTTCGCGGGCGTATTCCGCGGTTTGCGGGGTGAGTTGCTTTTGACGCTCCGTCGCCGCGTCGAGGTCGGCGCGGGCGGCCGCGGTATCGACGTCGTCGCGGCGCATCGCCGCATCGACGAGGACGACGACGCGGTCGGGCAGCGCTTGCAAGAAGCCCTCGCTCGTCGCGAATTCGAGCCGCTGCGTTTCGCCGCCGTTTTGCGAGACGTTCGCCCGCAAAATCCCCGGGCGCAGCGCCGTCAAGAACGGCGCGTGCGAGGGCAAGATGCCTTCTTCACCTTCGGTCCCGACCGCGATCACGAGTTCCGCATCGCCCTCGAAGGCGACGGCGACCGGCGTGATGAGGCGGAACGGAATCGTCTTGCCCGCCACTATGCCGTCGACCCCAGTTTTTCAGCGTTGGCCTTCACTTCGTCGATGCCGCCGGCCATGTAGAACGCCTGCTCCGGGAGATCGTCGAGTTTGCCTTCGAGCACTTCGGCGAATGCGGCGATCGTGTCCTCGAGTTTGACGTACGCGCCGGGCCGGCCCGTGAACTGTTCCGCGACGAAGAACGGTTGCGAGAACAGCCGCTGCATGCGGCGCGCGCGGCCGACGGCGACCTTGTCGTCTTCGGAGAGTTCTTCGACGCCGAGAATGGCGATGATGTCTTGCAGATCCTTATAGCGCTGCAACGTTTCTTGCACGCCGCGCGCGACGCGGTAATGTTCCTCGCCGATGATCTGCGGGTCGAGAATGCGCGACGACGACGCGAGCGGGTCGACGGCGGGATAGATGCCGAGTTCGGAAATCTGGCGCGACAGCGCGGTCGTCGCGTCGAGATGGCCGAACGTCGTGGCGACGGCGGGATCGGTGTAGTCGTCGGCGGGCACGTAGACCGCTTGCACCGACGTGATCGAGCCCTTTTCCGTCGACGTGATCCGCTCTTCGAGCAGGCCCATCTCGGTGAAGAGCGTCGGCTGGTAACCGACGGCCGAGGGCATGCGGCCCATGAGCGCGGAGACTTCGGAACCGGCCTGCATGTAGCGGAAGATGTTGTCGACGAAGAGCAGCACGTCGGCGCCCTTTTCGTCGCGGAAATACTCGGCCATCGTGACGCCGGTCTGCGCGATGCGGAAGCGCACGCCCGGCGGTTCGTCCATCTGCCCGAAGACGAGCGTCGTCTGCGCGAGCACGCCCGACTCTTTCATCTCGAGCCAGAGGTCGTTGCCCTCACGCGTGCGCTCGCCGACGCCGGTGAACACGGAAAAGCCCTTGTGCACCTGCGCGATATTGCGGATCAACTCTTGAATGAGCACCGTCTTGCCGACGCCGGCGCCGCCGAAGAGGCCGACCTTACCGCCGCGCGTATAGGGCGCCATCAGGTCGATGACCTTGATGCCGGTTTCGAAGATCTTCGGCGTCGGATCTTGGGCCGCGAAGTTCGGTGCGTCGCGATGGATCGGCCACATGGCCGCGGCGACGACGGGTTCGTTCGAGTCGATCGCTTTGCCGAGCACGTTGAAGATGCGGCCGAGCGTGCCTTCACCGACCGGAATCGTGATCGCCGCACCCGTGTTGACCACCGGCTGGCCGCGCACGAGCCCGTCCGTCGAGCCCATCGCGAGGCAGCGGACCTGATTGTTGCCGAGTTCGTCTTGAACTTCGAGCACGAGTTCGCGCGCTTGCATCGCCGTGCCGGCGAGGTCGATCTTGACCGAACTTCCCGCGCCGCCGTTGGTCGACGCGTTCGCGTTCTGGCCGACGCCGCCGACCTGCACGGTCAGCGCGAAGTTGATCGACGGCAGCGTCTCCGCCGAGAACTCGACATCGACGACGTTGCCGAGCACTTGGACGACTTTGCCGGTAGCGGTGGCCGGAGCGGTAGCGGTTGTGGACATGTTCGTAAACTCGTTTCTGTGCGTTTAGCCGGCTTGCGCTTCCGCGCCGCCGACGATTTCGAGCATTTCTTTGGTGATGGCGGCTTGCCGCGCCTTATTCATCGCGAGGGTCAGGTCGTCGAGCAGCTTGCCGGCATTGTCGGTCGCGTTCGTCATCGCGATGAGCTGCGCCGAGAAGAAAGCCGCATCGGTTTCGAGCATCGCCGCGAAGATCGTGAACTCGAGGTACTTCGGCAACAGCCGCGTGAGCACGGCTTCGGGCGACGGCATGAACTCGACTTCCGCGCGCGGGCCCTGCGGCGCCGCCTCGGGGCGTTTTTCGGCCGCGAGCGGAACGAGCGTGCGCGCTTCGGGCCGCTGCACCATGACCGAGACGAGCTTCGATGAGACGAGCACGATCTCCGAGATCTTGCCCGCCGTGAAGTCGTCGCTGACTTGGGCCGCGACTTCCTGCGCGAGTTTGAGCTTCACGCCCGCCGCAAGCGACTCCGAAAGGGCCGTTTCGGCGTTCATCCGCCGCGTCGCGTTACGCGCTTTGTTGCCGACCGCGTACCAGATGACGTCGCCGTTCTCGCGAGCGAAGCGTTCGCCCAGGCGAATCACGTTGGAATTGAACGCGCCCGCGAGCCCCTTGTCGGCCGTCATCAGAATGACGCCTTTAGGCGCGCCGGTGCGGCCGGGTCGCAGGAACGGATGGTCGACGGCGCCGACCGCCGCCATCAGGTCGCGCAGCATTTCGCCGAGCGCCTCCGCGTACGGCCGCGCCTGCTTCTGCACGAGTTCCGCACGCCGGATCTTTGCCGCGGCGACTTGCTTCATCGCCTTCGTGATCTGCTGCGTGTTCTTGAGCGACTTGATCCGATCGCGCAAATCCCGAACGCTAGGCATTAAAACGACTCATTGAACGCTTCGATCGCGGCGACCAGGGCCTTCTCGTCGCCGAGCGCTTTCGAATCGCGAATGCCGTTCACGATCTCGGGGTGCTTCTCGTGCAGGAAGTTGACGAAGCTGTGCGACCACTCTTGCAGCCGCGCGGTCTCGACATCGGTGAGGTAGCCCTTGGTCGCGGCGTAGATCAGCGGCACCTGGTCTTCCACGTTCTGCGGCTGATACTGCGGCTGCTTGAGGATCTCGGTGATCTTTTCGCCGCGCGTGAGCGTCGCTTGCGTGCCCTTATCGAGGTCCGACGAAAGTTTGGCGAACGCGGCGAGTTCGCGGAACTGCGCGAGATCGAGCTTGAGCTGCCCCGCGACCGACTTCATCGCCTTGGTCTGCGCGGCCGAACCGACGCGCGAGACGGAGATGCCGACGTCGACTGCCGGACGTACGCCTTGGAAAAAAAGCGTCGTCGACAGATAGATCTGACCGTCCGTGATCGAGATGAGGTTGGTCGGAATGTAAGCCGACACGTCTCCGGCCTGCGTCTCGATGATCGGCAGTGCGGTCAGCGAACCGCCACCCTTTTCGTCGGAGAGCTTTGCCGAACGTTCGAGCAGCCGCGAGTGGAGAAAGAAGATGTCGCCGGGATAGGCTTCGCGGCCCGGCGGGCGGCGCAGCAAGAGCGACACTTCGCGGTAGGCGATCGCGTGCTTCGTGAGATCGTCGTACACGATGAGGACGTCTTTGCCGGAGTACATCAGATCTTCGGCCATCGCGCAGCCCGCGTACGGCGCGATGTACTTGAGCGCGGGCGAATCGGCCGGCGACGTCGTGACGATCGTCGTGTATTCCATCGCGCCTTCCATCTCGAAGCGCGAAGCGAGCGCCGAAACGGTGGAATTCTTTTGACCGATGGCGACGTAGATGCAGAAGACGTTCTTGCCCTTTTGATTGATGATCGTGTCCATCGCGATCGCCGTCTTCCCGACTTGGCGATCGCCGATGATCAGTTCGCGCTGGCCCTTACCGATCGGAATGAGCGCGTCGATCGCGCGGATGCCGGTCTGCATCGGCTGCTTCACGGGCTGACGCTCGACGACCGTGGGCGCCCGGTTCTCGATCGTGCGATAGCGGGTCGCGGCAATCGCGCCCTTGCCGTCGACGGCATTGCCGAGCGGGTCGACGACTCGGCCGAGCAGCGATTCGCCGACCGGGACCGAAGCGATGCGGCCCGTGCGCCGGACCTGCATGCCCTCCTTGATGTCGGAGTCGGGCCCGAGGATGATGACGCCGACGTTGTCCTCTTCGAGATTGAGCGCGATGCCTTGCAAGCCGTTCGGAAACTCGACGAGTTCGGACTGCTGGACCGCTTCGAGGCCGTAGACGCGCGCGATGCTCGAGCCGACCTCGATAACCGTGCCGACCTGATCCTCGTGAACTTCGGTCGTGAAATTAGCGATTTGGCTTTGGAGAATTCCGGCGATTTCGTCGGCGTTGATCATGTGGTGCGTTCCTGTCGGTTGGGTACTATCAATTGTGGACGATGAGGTCGCGGGCGAGTTCGTCGATGCGCGCCGCGAGCGAGCCGTCGATGCGGCGGTCGCCCATCGTGATGCGGATGCCGCCGAGAAGGCTCGGATCGGTCCGCTGTGTGACGGTGAACGTCTTGCCGTAGCTGCGCGAGAGACGCACGACGATGCCGTTGAGTTCGTTCGGAGCGAGCTCGCGGGCGCTCACGATTTCCAGCGGTTCGCGCCCGGCGTGCGCGAGCGCGAGCTTCGCGTACTCGGCCACGATCGGCCGCAGCAGCGATTCGCGGCGCTTGCGTACGAGCAAGAGCAACGAATGCAAGGCGAGCGTCCCGAGCTTCCCGGTAAACGCGCCGAGCAACACGTCCTCTTTTTTCTTGCGCCCGAAGACGGGAGACAGATAGAAACGCCGGACGTCGTCGGTCCCGTAAATTGCGTCGGCCGCCGCCCCGAGGTCGCGCCCGGTGGCCTCGATCGCATCCGCCGCCTTTGCGAGATTGAAGATCGCGGTTGCATAGCGGCGCGCGAGCGTCTCGTTCTGCACTAGCGGGTCCCGCCGCGTTCCGCCGATTCGACCGTATCGCCGACGAGGCGGCGGTTGGTGCCGTCATCCACGCGAAGCGCTGCCTCGCGAGCGATCTGCATGGCCCGCTCGAGCAGGTCGGCCCGGAACTGCTCGCGGGCGCCGGCGCGGGCTCGCTCGAGTTCGCCCTCGGCGCCGCGCAGGAGCCGTTCGCCCTCGCTCTGCGCGTCGGCGAGAATCTTCGCCCGGATCCGGGCCGCGTCGGCGTCGGCTCGCTGCGCGATCGACCGAACGTCGCCGTCGGCACGATTCAGCTCCGCTTGCGCGTCTTCGACCGCAGCGCGAGACGCGTCGCGCCGCTTCTCCGCTTCGAGCAGGTCCGCATTCTTGCGCGCCTGCGACGCCAGCACCGCCGGTCCGATGTAACGCTGCCAAATGGCGACGAGGGCCACGATGAAGAGCCCCGACGCGACGATCTGGCTCCAAACGGCGACGGTTTCGTAGAACTCATCGGTCATCGATCGGCTCCCAGAGCCCGGTCGAGCAGCGTTTTGGCCAGACTCTGCGACAACTCGTTTTCCTTTGCGCGCGCGGCGGAGAGCTCGAGCGCCACCATTGCGCGCGCCTGTTCGATGATCGCGTGCGCTTCCGAGGTGCGCCCGCCGACGAGATAACCGGCTTCGGCTTCGGCGGCAGCGCGCGAACGTGCGACGGTCTCCTCGGCCGCGCGCCGCGCCGCGCCGCGACGGCTCTCCGCTTCGCCCCGCAGGGCGGAAACCTGATGCGAGTAGCGGTCGTAGTCGCTCTGCACGCCTTCGATGTGTTCGCGCCGTTTCTTGATCGCGGCGCCGACGGGACGCAAGAAGACGGCGTTCAAAAGCGCGAAGAAGATCGCGAAATTGACGAGCTGAAACCAAAACGTCCCGTCGAGCGAAAGAAACATCGGCCGGTGCTAGTGCGCCACGGAGAGGTGGGTGAGAAGCGCCGGCACGTTGGCGACGACGAGCAGCAGATAGAACGCGAGACCGAGCGAGATGATCGGGAACGCTTCCAGGACGCCGACGCCGAGGAAGAGGAACGTGAAGATGTTCGGCCGCGCTTCCGGCTGCCGGGCAATCGCTTCGACGGCCTTGGACGCGACGATGCCGTCGCCGACGGCCGAGCCGAGTGCGACGCCGAGCACGATCAATCCGAATGCGAGGATGGTCGCCGCGGCGACTAAGCTCTCTGAGGTCACGGTGTGGACACCTTTCTGGTAAGGACTAGTGGTCTTCGGCGGTCGCCAGCGACAGATAGACGATGCCGAGCAACGTGAACACGAACGCCTGGACCGTGCCCACGAAAAAGTTAAAGAACTGTATGAAAAACGGCAGCACGGCGACGGCGAGCGAAAGGTTGAACGCGCCGATCGAGACCTTCGCGGTCACGATCGAGGCGATGATGACGAAAAGCAGTTCTCCCACAAAGATATTGAAGAAGAGCCGCGCCGCGAGCGTGACCGGGCGCACGAGTTCCTCGAGCAAGTTGATCGGCGTCAAGAACCACGGCTCGAAGATGTGCTTGTACGCCGCGAGGCCGCGCTGCCGGATCGCCGTGTACTGAATGAGAAACCAGACGATCAGCGCGAACGCGACCGTCGTGTTGAGATCGGCCGTCGGGGCGCCCCCGAAGGGCAATCCAAGCGCTTTGAACGGAAACACGCCGAACTGGTTGAGCAAGAAAATAAGCAAGAACAGCGCGATGAAGAAGGGCACGAACGGCTCGCCGCGCTTGCCAAGCGAACCGGAAACCAGGTCGGCGATATAGTCGACGACGCCTTCGAAGACGGTCTGCGTGCGACCGGCGCGCGGCGTGCGGTAACTGCTCCCGACGATCGCGAGAAAGACGAGCGCGACCGCCATGGCGAGCCACGTAGTCAAGATCGTATCACCGTGCACGGCCCCGACGAGCGGCAGTTGCCACAGGGTGTGCGAGCCGATTCCCTCTTTCACGATATCCCGTTCGGACGTCGCGCACCGCCGTAAGCGATTGCGGCGTAGAGCGCGAGAGGCACAAAGAACCCGACGAAGTACGCCGCCATCGACCACAGCGGCCCGTGGAGCGTAAACTCCACCGGTACTATACCGAAAATTGCGATCCTTAGCATACTGCTTATGACGAAGGACGCAACGCTCCGGTGGTCGAGGAGCCGTTCGTTTCCCCGCATGGTTAAGAACGCGTTCGCAAGACCGCAACCCGTTCCGAAAACAAGCGCAACCGCCCCGAGCGGAGATTTCGTCGCAATGACGGCCCCCGCAAGAACGGCGAAAACGATCGACCATACCGCCATGGGCCGCTTGCGATCATGATAAGCACGCAATTCGGCCTCTGACACGGCGCTTTTCGTTTTTGGGAACCAAAAGCGCGAAACCTCTTACGCGGAGAGGCGCGGCTCCTCGCGGGTGACATCGAACGCCTTCGGATACGCTCCTCCGCGAAGCCGGGCGAGGAGCCACTCCACGATGCGCCCGGCCGCGCGCCCGTCTCCGTAGGGGTTGTGCGCGCGCGACATCCGGGCGTAGGCCGCCTCGTCGCGCAGCAGCCGGGCCGTCGCGGCCACGATCGTGCGCCGGTCCGAGCCGACGAGCTCGAGCGTGCCCGCTTCGATGCCTTCGGGACGCTCGGTTTCGTCGCGCATCACGAGCACCGGTTTGCCGAGGCACGGGGCTTCCTCTTGGATGCCGCCGCTGTCGGTGAGCACGAGCGTCGAGCGCTTGATGGTGAACACGGTCGCATCGTACGGCAGCGGCTCGACGAGCCGAATCCCGGAGACGCCGTCCAGGAAGCGGTGGACGACCGGAGCCACCCGCGGCGAGGGATGCACCGGCAGCAGGATCTGCGGCCGCTCGGGAAAGGCCGCGATCTCGGCGAGCGCCCCGCAGATCGCCTCCATGCGGTCGTGATTCTCGCGGCGGTGCGCCGTGACGAAGATCCAGGGCCGCGCGGGATCGAGGCCATCCCAGGCGGCGGGCGGCTCGCGGGGCTCGCGCGCGGCCACCTCGAGGAAGGCGTCGATCACGGTATTTCCGGTGACGATGATGTCGGCCGGGGCGACGTTCTCGCGTTCGAGGTTCCCCCGGGCCCGCTCCGTCGGCGCGAAATGAAACGAAGCGAGCCGGCCCGTCAAGCGGCGGTTCATCTCTTCGGGAAACGGTTCCCAAATCGTGGAGGTGCGCAGCCCCGCTTCGACGTGTCCGACGGGCACCTTGGCATAGAAGGCGGCGAGCGCGGCCGCCGTGCTCGTCGACGTGTCGCCGTGCACGAGAACGACGTCGGGCTTGGCGCGCGCGAGCACGTCCTCCAGGCCGGCGAGCACGCGCGTCGTGATCTGCGTGATCGACTGATCGTGCCGCATCACGTCGAGGTCGTAATCCGGCTCGATGCCGAAGAGCGCGAGCAGGTCGTCGAGCATCTGCCGGTGCTGGGCGGTCACGCAGACGAGCGGCATGACGCCGGAGCCGGCGCGCGCGAGCGCGTGAACGACGGGCGCCATCTTGATCGTGTCGGGCCGCGTCCCGAAGACGGTCATCACCCGGAGCGGTTCGCTCACGGGAGCGCGGTCGCGACGTGCAGCCCGTGGCCGCCCGAGAGCAAATAGGCCGCCATGCCGAGCAGAAACGAGACGGCGTAGATCAAGAGCACCGCCTGCTTGACGTTGAGCCCGAACCGGAACACGAGAATGTGATGGAAGTGGCCGCGGTCCGCTTCCGTGATCGCCTTCCCCGCGCGCATCCGGCGAAAGATCACGGCGGCCGTGTCGACGACCGGCAGCGCGAGGGCCACGAGCGGTACGAGCAGCGAGACGGTGACCGCGAGCTTCGCCGTGATCAACAGCGAAACGGTCGCGAACACGTAGCCGATGAACAGCGAACCCGTATCGCCGAGAATGATCTTCGCGGGATTGAAGTTGTACGGCAAAAATCCGAGCGCCCCGCCGACGAGCGCGCAGAGCACGAGCGCCGCGCCGACCTGGCCGTGCGCCGAAGCGATCGCGAAGAGAAAGAGGCCCGAGATCGCCGTGACGCCCGCGAGCAATCCATCGAGACCGTCGAGAAAGTTGATCGCGTTCATCATGCCGAGATACCAGACCAGGGTCAGCGGGTAATCGATCCAGGGCGGCAGATTGACGTAATGTTGCGTCCCCGGCACCTCGAAGCCGGGAATGTGAAAGCCGTACACCATCGAGACGATCGCGACCACGATCTGCGCGAGGAACTTGTTGCGGGGCCGCATCCCCATCACGTCGTCCCAAACACCGACGAGCATGATCAGCGTGCTGCCGAAGAGCAAACCGAAGAAGTCCTGCGTATCGTTCGCGCGATGGAAGAGCGTCGTGTGCAACGCGAAGCCGATCGCGACGAAGAGCGCGAAGACGAGCCCCAGGTACACGGCGATGCCGCCGATCCGAGGCTTCGGTTCGGCGTGCATGCGCCGGTCGCCGATCGCGTCGAGCACGCCGACTTTGAGCGCGAGCGTGCGCACCTGCGGCGTCGCGAAGAGCGCGGTTGCGAAGGCGGTCCCGACCGCTAAAAAGTACAGTGCTTGAATTTTCACGCAGCGCTCAAGGTCGCGCGCCGGAATGCGCGTGCTCGAGCGTCGCGAAGTGCACGACCGCGACGCCGGCTTCCGCGAGAAGCGCCTGCGAGAACGCGTCGTCGTAGGCGGCGTGGTAGACGATCTTCACGATTCCGGCGCTGATCAGCAGCTTCGCACAGTGGACGCACGGCTGGTGCGTGCAGTAGGCGGTCGCGCCGTCGAGACCGACGCCGTGGAGCGCGCCTTGCACGACCGCATTCGCTTCGGCATGCGTCGAACGCACGCAGTGGCCGCCGACGAGTTCGCAGCCCGCCTCCGTGCAGTGCGCGACGTGCCGCGGCGCCCCGTTATAGCCCGTGGTGAGGATCCGGTGTTCCCGGACCAGGACCGCGCCGACCGATGCGCGCGGACAGGTCGCGCGCGTTGCGACCGTCCGCGCGACCTCCATGAAGTACTCGTCCCAGCCCGGGCGCGTCATCGCCGCTCCCCGAAGCCCGCATATCGGCTCACTCGTGCTCCGTTACGGCGCCGGTCAGGCGTTCCCGCCCTTTTGGCGGCAACGGAACGCCGCGCGTCGGCTACCCGGGCGGGGGACGCCGCCCCGACTTCAACGCAGGGCGCTGCGGTAACTCTCCGGCACCGAGGACGCGCTGCCGAACATGCGATCCCCCGCGTCGCCGAGACCCGGGACGATGTAGCCGTGCTCGTTGAGCCGCTCGTCGACGGCGCAGGTGACGATCCGCAGCCGCGGATGGCGGCCGAGGATGTGGTCGATGCCCGCCGGGGCCGCGAGCACGCAGAGGAGGGTGGCGTCGGTCGCGCCGCGGGCGGCCAGCACGTCGAGCGCCGCCGCCCCGGAGTGTCCGGTCGCGAGCATCGGGTCGAGCGCGAAGACGCTGCGCCCACCGAGTTCGGCGGGGAGGTTCGCGTAGTACGGCACCGCATCGAGCGTATCGGGATCGCGGAAAAAACCGAGATGCGCGACGACGGCATCGTCGATCACCGAAAGAAATCCGGGGAGCAGCCCAAGTCCGGCGCGCAGAATCGGCGCGACGACGGGCCGGGCCGCGATCCGCCGGCCGTTCGCTTCGCCCACCGGAGTATCGAGCAAAAAGGATTCGAGGGGCAGGTTCCTCGTGGCCTCATACGCGAGAAACACACCTAACTCTTCAACGGCACGCCGAAACGCGGGCGTCGCCGTCCGGCGGTCACGGGCGCGAGCGAGGCGCTCCGCGACCGCCGGATGCTCGAGGATCGTCACGCGTTCCATCGGCGAGCGCCTTCACGCCGCCCGAGGAGATTTCATGCTCGCGAGATCGCAGCCGTGAACGCTTACCCGCCCGCACCGTGGCAACTGGGTGGCTGGGGCGTAGCGACCTTCGGGCTCGTGGACGCGAAGGCGGCGGCGGCCTTCATGCCGAGCGGCGTTCACGTCGTCCAACTCGGGGGAAAAACCCTCGGAGGCCTCTTCTTCCTCGCCTACGAGCGCGGAACGCTCGTGTATCACGAACTCAACGTCGTGGCCGGACTGGTGCGCGTCGGATCGCGGTTCGCGTTCTACTTGCCGCGGCTCTACGTCAATAGCGAAGCGTCGCTCGCCGGCGGGCGCGACATCTGGGGCGTGCCGAAGGAGCTCGCGACGTTCGCGGTGTCGCACGAAATCGGCCTGACGACGATTGCGATCGCGCAGGGTTCGCGCGAGCTGTGCCGTGTGCGCTGCGGCGTCGCCACGCGCGGCCTGCGCATCCCGCTGCCGATGCCCTCTTTCGGCGTTCGGGGCGACGAGTTTCTCTTCTTTACCGCCGCGCTCGCGGCCCGGCTGTCGCTCGTTCGAGCCGAAATCCGCATGCCGGCCGACGGCGAATTCGCAGCGCTCGCGCTCGACCGGCCGCGGCGCGCGATCCGCTGCGAGAACTTGAGTCTGATGGTTCCCGTACCGCTCGCGGTGCCGCGCCCGGCCCCGCAGCAAGCGCCGTCTTACGGCACCTCGTAGCGCGATGTCAGCTCGGCCACCCGCGCCGCCAGGCGCTGCGTCTTCGAGCGGCTGCCGATGTCCTCGAGCGCCTCGCCGATGATTTTGCCGATCTCGCGCGCTTCGGCTACGCCCATCCCGCGGGTCGTGATCGCCGGCGTGCCGATGCGGATGCCGCTCGTGATCGTCGCCTTTTGCGCGTCGAACGGGATGCCGTTCTTGTTGACCGTGATTTTGATCTCGTCGAGATAGCCTTCGACGGCTTTGCCCGTGAGATGCTTGGGGGCAAGATCCACCAGCAGCAGATGCGTGTCGGTTCCGCCGCCGACGAGCCGCACGCCCGCGCGCTGCAATTCTTCACCGAGAGCCTGCGCGTTCGCGATCACGCGCTCCTGATAGTCTTTGAACTCGGGCCGCAAGGCTTCACCGAACGCGACGGCCTTGGCCGCGATCGTCTGCATCATGGGACCGCCCTGTATCCCCGGGAAGACGCTCTTGTCGATCGCGGCCGCGTGCTCGCTCCTCGTGAGCACCAGGCCGCCCCGCGGACCGCGCAAGGTCTTGTGGGTGGTCGTCGTCACGAAGTCGGCGAGCGGCACGGGCGAGGGGTGCAACCCCGTTGCAACGAGGCCCGCGATGTGCGCCATATCGACCAGGAAAAAGGCGCCGACTTCGCGCGCGATCTCGGCGAACGGCGCGTAGTCCATCGTCCGCGGGTAGGCGCTCGCGCCGGCGATGATCAGCTTCGGTTTGTGCTCGCGAGCGAGCGCGCGAACCTCGTCGTAATCGATGAGCTCCGTGTCCTTGCGAACGCCGTAGCCGACGGCATTGTAGAGTTTGCCGCTGAAGCTCACCTTCGTGCCGTGCGTGAGATGGCCGCCGTGGTCGATCTTCATCCCGAGCACCGTGTCGCCGGGCTGCAGGACCGCCATGAAGACGGCCATATTCGCCTGAGCTCCGGCGTGCGGCTGGACGTTTGCGTGCTCCGCCTCGAAGAGCGACTTCGCGCGCTCGAGCGCAAGCCGTTCGGCGACGTCGACGTACTCGCAGCCGCCGTAGTAGCGCTTGCCGGGATAGCCTTCGGCATATTTGTTGGTGAGAACCGAACCCGAGGCTTCGCGCACGGCGCGGCTCGCGTAATTCTCCGAGGCGATCAGCTCGAGGTTCTCGCGCTGCCGGCGCTCCTCGTCCGCCACGGCGGCGTACAGCTCGGGATCGGAGTCGGCGAGGGCGACGGTTTCCAAAAGTTGCACGGCGATCTTTCTCTGGTGGCGACGGCGTAGACCATCATTACGACCCGGCGCGGCACGGAACCGTTACGCCGGGGCGAACGGGGGCGCGAGGCGTCAATCGATGAGCGGGCCGCCGTCGAGCTGGACGTAGCCGGAGTAGGGCCAGGAGGCGCCGGGATCGCTGCGGTGCGTCCAGTCGATGCCCTGCGAGCGCGAGCTGTCGTAGTAGTAGCGGCCGCGCACCGTCGCGTACTGTCCGGGCCGGACCGCGAACGAGCCCGTCTCATCGACGTTGGTCACGACCTCGATCGCATCTCCGGCGGCATCGACTTGGACGAAGAAATAGGCGTGGGTGCCGCTGCGCGTGGTGCGCCGGCGCAAAACGCGCGTGACCGGTCCGCAGACCGTGACCTCCGTGTAACCTGCCGGCCGGGCTGCGGCGATCCGCAAGAATCCGGCGTCGTCGCAGGCGGCGGGCGTCGCCTGCGCGCCGTCCGCGAAGACGGTCGCGGCTCGGGCCACTTGGTGCGCCGGCAGCACGAGACGCCCCGCAGCGATAGCAACGAGGCTCAGGAACGCGCAAAGTACGATTGCTCCGGGAACGGAGCGAGGAACCATGGCGCCGCCTTCGCGGGCGATTGCGGGAGCGCCTCGGCGGAACCCGAAGCATCCGCGACCATGAAGATCGCATGCTCGAGCGCGAGCTTCGCAGGCGAGTATGCGGCGGGCGAGCTCACCGAACTCGAGTGGCTCGATCTCTGCGCGAACGAGCTCGAACTCGACGGAGTCGTCTTCTCCAGGGCGCATTTTTCGCGCACCGATGCCGAGTATTTCGCTCAGCTCAAGAAATTTGCGGCGGATTTGGGACTGAGCGTCGCGGCAGTCGCTGCCGGAACCCTCTTCGAAGACGGCGCCGCGCTCGAGCCACCCGTCGACGGCGCGCTCGAGGCGGCGGTCGCACTCGGGGCGCCGCTCGTGCTCGTGCGAGCCCCCGAAGCCGGCGACGATGCGAGCGCCTGGGGCGCCTTCACCG
>Ga0116227_10008868_pt1 | contig 18629 bp, 17 predicted proteins | sample S1TSphgellanicum_FD_89693 | JGI IMG/M metagenome (GOLD analysis project Ga0116227, IMG submission 89693) | Host-associated microbial communities from peat moss isolated from Minnesota, USA - S1T2_Fb - Sphagnum magellanicum MG | ecosystem: Host-associated > Plants > Peat moss > Unclassified... | reverse complement strand
TTGCATGTAACGTATAGCTGTTTTTTAAAAAGCGTAGCTGCAAATATAGTGAAAAGTGAATGGGTAAAATTGAAAAACAGGGATGATCCGGGGGGATGGGGCGTCATCTTTTCATAATTAGGATTTCTGGAATGGATTTTTTTATATTTGCCTTCCTTTAAAAATTGAATCTTGTGGCACTGATCAAATCGATATCCGGCATACGCGGAACCATAGGCGGTAAGCCCGGCGAGGGACTTTCTCCATTAGATGTGGTAAAATTCACAGCGGCATACGGCACCTGGCTCAGCCAGCAAACAGAAAACCGTAAGGTGGTAATAGGCCGTGATGGCCGTATTTCCGGCGAAATGGTAAAAAACCTGGTAGTGTCCACCCTGAACGGACTGGGCATTGATGTGATAGACCTGGGTCTGTCCACTACGCCTACCGTAGAACTGGCGGTAACCATGGAAAACGCTGCAGGCGGTATTATCCTGACAGCCAGCCATAACCCGAAAGAATGGAACGCCCTGAAACTGCTCAACAGCAAAGGCGAATTCATTTCCGGCGAAGATGGAGCCCTGCTGCTGGACATTGCAGCACGCGAAGATTTCAATTTTGCCCCTGTGGATAAGCTCGGTACCTACACGGTAGACGATTCTTACCTCCAAAAGCATATTGACCTGATCGTCAACTATCCATTGGTGGATGTTCCTGCTATCAAAGCACGCAATTTCAAGGTAGTGGTAGATGCGGTGAATTCTACCGGCGCTTTATTTGTTCCCCCGTTGCTGAAAGCGCTGGGTGTGGAAGAAGTAGAAGTGCTGTTTGGCGAGGTAAACGGCAAATTCAGTCATAATCCCGAGCCACTGGCAGAAAACCTGACCGCACTGTCCAATGAAGTAAATAAATCCAATGCCGACCTGGGTATTGCCGTAGATCCGGATGTAGACCGCCTTTGCTTCGTTTGTGAAGATGGCAGCATGTTCGGGGAAGAATACACCCTGGTAGCGGTTGCTGATTATGTATTAAGCAAGAGAAAGGGTAACACCGTTTCCAATATGTCTTCCACACAGGCGTTGAAAGACGTGACGCTGAAGCATGGTGGCCAATATGCCCCATCTGCGGTAGGTGAAGTGAATGTGGTAAAGAAAATGAAAGATACCAACGCCGTAATCGGCGGAGAAGGCAATGGTGGTATCATTGTTCCGGATCTGCACTACGGCCGCGACGCCCTGATCGGTATCGGGTTGTTCCTGAGCCACCTGGCGCACAGCAAAAAAAGCATCAAAGCGTTGCGTAACAGCTATCCCGACTATTTCATCTCTAAAAATAAAATAGAGCTGGATAAAGGAGTAGATGTAAAAACCATCTTCGAAAAAATCAAGGGGAAGTACAAAAACCAGCCTTTGAATACAGAAGACGGGCTGAAAATAGAGTTCGACAAGGATTGGGTACATCTCCGTACTTCCAATACAGAGCCTATTATCCGCATTTATGCAGAAAGCCAGAATGAAACCACGGCAGATAATATTGCCAAAAGGATCATGCAGGATATTAAAGAGTTTATGCACTAATGTAGCGAATGGGGCACCTTCGGCGCCTTTTTGTCTTTTCCAGGATTAGACTGATTGTGCTGATTTAGATGATTTTCCCGCGTTTTGTTATTAAATATTTAGGGGAGATAAAAGCGGATTCGCTTCTATCTCCCCTAATCTTTTTTAACTCCTACAAATCAAAATCATGAAATCATAATTAATCGTGAGAAAGACAAGCGCCGATTCCGAGAAAACAATCTGAGCCGGGTGATGAAAGAGTGGGAGATGCCCCGGAATAGCTGCTAATCCGCCTGGCAATAGAAGTATACCTTCATACGCTGCGCTGATAACGTGGAGTTGATGCTGGCTTGTATTGGCGTAGTATTTTTCAGGTTAGGGGGTCACTTTTCAGGTAAATCTTCCCGGTTTTAATTCCCCGATATGGATGAACGACGTATAAAACTGGTTGATCTGCTACGCGCTCCTCCACTTTTTTCTCTTGATGACATAACGATACTGCGGGGCTTGTAGCTCCGTTGTCAAAAAACATTCATTCAGCTGGTTACCTGTGTATCTTATTCCCTTTGTAAAACAGCTATACGCGGGCTTCGGGCCATTGGTGAAGGGCAAAATTTCAGATTGGGAACAGCTGGTGTTTTCACCTTTTTCTGTTTTGTGGCAGTTGCTACGTGCAGGATATCCGCAGCCATGTAACGGCGATCGGCGGATGCAATTTTGCCTTGGAGGGTACGTACCTCTAACAGCAGGATCAGTGTACCGTTTCCGGGGAGGTGAGCGTTCAGTTCAGCCCCGGCAAAGGGTTGGCTCAGATCGATCATCAGGGAAACTGTATGGCGACCGGTGATACGCCGTTCGGTAAAGTTGATGCGGACTGCCATCAGGCTGACTTCCAGGTGAGTGGCTGTTCCGGCGGGTGGCAGTATCTGCGCGGGAATTTTCCAGCTGCCGTTGGGTGATCTTTCCGGTGGGCAGGAAAAAAAAGAGGAGATGCCGGTGTGTTTGTTCCAGCGGAGGCCCTGCAGTTCGGGCAGACTGCCTTGTATCAATGCTTTATTCAAACGGTTTCCGAAGGAGCCGTCCGGGTTTATTTGCAGCAGGGGCAGGAAGGCGCGGCGGATCAGTTTTCCTTTTCTGCTGGCGGCGCCGAAGTGCGTGGCAGCTCGCCTGGTGGCGGGGCTTTGCTGTACTGTTTCCGGCATGGAGCGCATGAAATAGCGGCCGTTTCTGCGGTAACCAATCAGATTACCCAGTTTACCGGTAAATTGTAAAATACTTGCTTGTGTTGCCATAATTGGGGTCAATGGGGGTTTAGGTTAACAATGCTATGAAATTAATCAAAAAATGAATAAAAACGACGAAGCCGCCCCGGTATTGACGGAGCGGCTTCACTATCAGTTATTTTGTTGATTACATCAGTTCTTTCAGTTTGTCTACTACCTTATCCACTTCTTCTTTGGTATTGTTCTTACAGAAGGAGAAGCGTACGGCGATCTGATTTGGATTGCTGTTGATGGCGCGAATAACGTGCGAGCCGGCATTGGCGCCGGAGGTACACGCGCTGCCACCGGAGGCGCAGATGCCGTTGATATCCATGTTAAACAGGATCATTTCTGTTTTCTCTGACTTAGGGAAACCCACATTCAGTACGGTGTAGAGGCTGCGGCCATACAAATCGCCGTTGAAGGTTACTTCCGGGATATGTTTTTGCAGCTGTTCTGCCATGTACATACGCAGGCCATTGATATGTGCGCTGTGTTCTTCATGGTGTATGGTAGCCAGTTCCAGCGCTTTCGCAAAACCGATGATACCATACAGGTTTTCGGTACCGGCGCGCATATTGCGTTCCTGGCTACCGCCCTGGATAAAGGGAGTTATTTTAACATTTTCGTTGATGTACAGGATCCCTACCCCTTTAGGGCCATGAAACTTGTGTCCGGCGCCGGTAACGAAGTGTACGGGGGTGTTACGCAGGTCGAACGGGTAGTGTCCTACGGTTTGCACGGTATCTGAATGGAAGATCGCGTCAAATTCCTTGCAGAGGTTACCTACGGCTTGCATGTCAAGCAGGTTACCGATTTCGTTGTTGGCGTGCATGAGGGTTACCAGGCAACGCTCTGTTGAGTTTTGCAGGAGTTCGCGCAGGTGGTCCATATCAATATGACCGCTTGGCAGCACATTCACAAAGGAAAGGGCGATGCCGTCATGGTGATGCAGGTACTCTACGGTGTGCAGGGTAGCATGGTGTTCGATCGGCGAAGAAATGATATGCTTGCAGCCCAGGTCTTTCACCGCCGCGTTGATGGCCGTGTTGCTGCTTTCTGTTCCGCCGGAGGTAAAGAAGATTTCTCCCGGATGTGCATTCAATGTTTTGGCGACTGATTTACGTGCGTTTTCGATACCCAGTCTTGATTCCCGTCCGTAAGAATAGATAGAGGAAGGGTTACCGAACTTTTCCGTCATAAATGGCAGCATTGCTTCCAATACCGCTGGATCCAGCGATGTGGTAGCTGCATTGTCGAAGTATATTCTTTCCAATGTCTGGTGGTTTTTGATAAAAGAATAATAATTAATGGTGGTTGGTGGTCTTAAAAGGTAGCAAAGTTCCGAAAATTTTGGGATTTTGCATTTCGCATTTTTTTAAGCGGAAAGAAAAGGGGTAACAGCGTGCGGCACGCTGTTACCCCTTTATTCACATCTCCCGAAGGGAAAATATATTAGGAATTTCTGTTAATCACATCATAGAACCGGTCGCGATAGCCGTCTGAAATGGGGATCGACTGGTTAGCGATCATCACGGTATTTTTTTCCACGCAGTTGATTTTATTGAGAGAAACCAGGTAAGAACGGTGTACGCGGATAAATTTATCAGCGGGTAAACGGGTCTCAAAAGATTTCAGGCTGCGCAGCGTGAGCACAGGCAGATTATGTGTATAGATCTTCGTATAGTCTTTCAGTGCTTCGATGAAAAGAATATCTTCCAGGTTGATCTTAATGATCTTATACTCTGTTTTGATGAAGATGTAGTCATTTACCCAGGTAGCATCCATGGGAATAGCGTTGTTGCCGGCGCTGACATTTTTTTGTTGAGACGCCGACCAGGTTTCACTGGCTTTGGCGGCTGCTTTCAGAAAACGTTCAAAGGGCACCGGTTTCAGGAGATAATCCACCACATCGAGATTAAAACCGTCGAGAGCATATTCTCCGTAGGCGGTGGTAAATACCACCATAGGCGGATATTTGAGGGATTTCAGGAACTGAATACCAGTAATATCCGGCATTTTGATATCCAGGAACACCAGGTCTACCGGTTCATCCTGAATGAAGCGCAACGCGGTAGCCGCGTTTTCAAATTTACCGGCCAGGGTAAGAAAAGGAACCTTGCGGATGTAATCTTCCATGATTTCCAGCGCGAGCGGCTCGTCATCCACAGCAATACACTTTATCATTTGTTCAACGCAATTTTAAGATCAACAATAAATTGGTTTTCCGTTTCCGTCATATCGATCTCGTGTTCGTGCTCATAGAGCAATGCCAATCGTTTTAATACGTTGTCCAGGCCAATTCCGCCCCTTTCAGCCACCCGTTCTTTAAAGTGACTGTTCTTAACCGTTAATCTGATCATATCTTCAGTTGTAGCAATATCTATATCTATAAAGGAATCCTCGGTGTAACTGATTCCGTGTTTAAACGCATTTTCAACAAAAGGTACCAGCAGCATAGGTTCTATCTGCACGCCGTCGGCATTGCCGCTTAAGTTGTAATTGATCTCTATATCCTTTGGTAACCGTAAACGTTGTATTTCAATGTAATCGTGCAGGTATTTCAGTTCGTGTGACAGTAATACCCGGGCTTCATTGGACTCATAAATCATGTACCGCATAATGGTTGACAACTTCAAAATAGCATGTTCTGTTTGCGCCGACTGTTTATGTGCCAGCGAGTAAATGGTATTTAGACAGTTAAAAAGGAAGTGAGGATTAATCTGCGACTTTAAAAATTTTAATTCCGCATTTAATTTCTCCACTTTCAGCTCTTCCCGTTGCTTTTCGCTTTTAAACCACTCGAGCGCAATCTTTATAAATCCGCTCATAAACAACATCAGCAAAGCAAAGAATCCCGATCGTCTTAACACTTCCGGAAAAAAAAGATATTCCAGGAGACTGGGTGCATCTGCTGCTACCAAAGTAGGGATGAGGGGTTGCACAGGACTAAACCCTTTCCCGCTATCGGCAGCGGCAGCAGTCGTATCGTTCGACGTGAATCCCGCGGCGATAGCCCGGTTTTCCGGTAAAGCCGCTGCTTCAGCCGCCGCCTCCGCTTCCGCGGCCATCATTCTCTCCCGCATCATACGACGACGGTGAAACGGTGGAAAGTTGTCAGATGTTACTTCTGAATTGTTAAATCTTTTATCCATGCGCAGGGTCATCATCGGAGGAGGCCTGTGCGGGAAGTTCCGGAAGAAATAATAATTTAAAGCCGCTTGTTGCGCGGTAATAAAAACGATCAGTAACGCGATGCTGCAGAGATAGATCGCAATCTTTTTTCCGTTAAAGAAACGGGGAATCAGTACATAGATATTGAGGTAAAAAATACCGATGAGAAACAGGTTATCAATAAGTTCTTTTATAAAGAAACCTGTATGCAGAATCTGAATACGATAAATGAAAAACGGGAAAAACAGAAAGCACGTCCAGCCGAGGATGTGCAGCGAAATGAGGAAGGGACGACTTTTGATAATCCGTTTAAAATTCAGCATCGTATTATTTGATGCGATAAACTTACACCAGATAGGGTTAGGCTTGTGTTAAAGTTTGTTAATCCGATATAAGGGATTGTTAATTTTAATAAAGAAATTAAAATCCCCTTAAAATAGATAAAATACGGATTTCGTCTTTCTCAGTAAAAAACTGTGAAAGACGAAACCCGCATTCAAATTATTTCAAGTCATCACTTATTGCGCCTCCGGTATCTGCAGGGCGATTAATTCCGCCTGCGTCATCGATGGATTTTTGTGGTGTGTCAATTTCTGCATCACGACATTTCCCACTCTCTGTGCATTTTCCTTTGTGCGGAAAGGGCGGTTGCCGGCGATACCTGGAATCACATCCTGGTAGATGTAGGTTTTACCGTCTACCTTCACCTTATACCCCCATCCCTCATGGATTTCAAAGGTTTCTACTTCTACCGGCAGCATATCCGAACCACGGTCGGGACGCTGGTAAGAAAAGCCGGTCACTACAGCCAGGACGATCAGCGTGACACCACAAATGGCGATGATATTACGTTTAGTCATTTTTATTGTACTCAGCAGTTGGATCAAATTCCCACATATCGTCGAGGGTAAGACTAGAGCTGGCACCCAGTACCACAAAGCCACGGTCTTTCACCGTAAAGCCGGTTGCACCGGAACGTGCGGCTCCTTCAAAATCTGTTTTCTGTATCCAGCGGTCGGTGCCTGGTGTATATTCCCACACTGCAGCGGAATATCCGCCCTTGATACCGGAAACGATGTATCCTTTTCCTCTCATGGAGAAAGAAGCAGCACCGCTACCTGCAAAGTTGTAGGCATCATCAAAACTGTCGTCGCTCACGTTGGCAATAGAATTCAGTGTTGTCCAGGTTTGGGCATCGCCATCGAAAGCGTAGAAATCGGTGACAGCAGTAGAGTTGGCTGTACCCATACAAACGTAGGCTTTGTTGTCGATGACAAAAGCAGAAGCATCTGTTCTCTTGCCACTGTTGAGGCTCTGCGATTGTTTCCAGCTGTTGCTGGTCGGATCGTATTGCCAGTTATCTTTTAACCAGTTGCCATCATAACCGGTGGCAATGTATCCTTTGTCTTTCAATGCGAAAGATACTGCGCCATAACGGGCGGTACCGGCAAAGTCGGCTTTGCGGGCCCAGCTGTTGGCAACAGGATCGTATTCGTAGAAGTCATTCAGTTTATTTATTCCATCGTAACCGGTACCCACGTAACCTTTTCCGGCCATTGCCATACCTACTGCGCCATTACGGGCCACACCAGGGAAGGCTTGTTTGTTTGTCCATTGGTTCTGATCCACATCGTACATCCAGAAGTCTTGTCTTCTGTCAGTACCATCATACCCGGTTCCTACATAGGCTTTATTATCAATTACAAATGAAGCAGCTGAACTTCTGGCTACCCCTTCATATTCAGACCGCTTAATCCAGTTCCCAACCAGTGTGGTGGTATTGGAACCTTTCGAACAGGCCGCCAGAGTAGCCATCAATAATAAACTATAACCTTTTAAATATCGCATTAGCATGTTCTTTTTACTACAGCCAAAATTATCCGTAGGAGCATTCCGGCAAACAGGAAATAGCTGTTCCCGTGTTTTTAGCGGACGGATACCGTTATTTCATCTACCAGTTGGATTCTTTGGGCCGAAATGCTGGTCGATGCGCTATTGGCGGCACAAAGGATATATTTCGTTATTCATCGATAAATTTTGCCTGTTGGCATATTAAAGGAACTGAAAGTATTGATCCTGTCTAAAATTGCGCACCATGAACAATACCATGTATCATTTATTTTTCAGGCGTTTGACAGGGAGTATACGCAGGTACTTTCCGGCAATTTTACTGGTGGCCGCCGTTTCCTCCTGCCAGAAAACAGGATTTACCTATAATAACATTGTAGATAATAATCAGAATACGGATTATATCCTCTCCGATACCCTGACGGTGAATATGAAAACCATACAGCAGGATTCTGTCCCCACTTCCGGTCAGGCCATCCTGCTGGCGGGCAAAAGAAGAGATCCCCTGTTTGGTACGTCCACCATTCAATCCTACTTCCAGATTGCACAACCCGCAGCCGTGGATATTCCCGTCAATGGTTCCCAGTATGATTCCATGGTACTGATCATGCGCCCTACCGGCTATATGGCGGGGGATTCTATGCAGGCCCAGCAGTTCCAGGTATACCGGGTTACTTCGACCATCCAAACCGCGAAAGACTTCTACTACCTCTATAACAGCAGCAGCTTCTCTACGGAAAGCACGCCCATAGGAAGTTTCAATGGCGTTATCCGGCCTAAGACCGATAAAACGGTGACCATCCCGATGTCGGATCAACTGGGCAGCCAGCTCTTTACCATGCTGCGTGACAAAAGCCCGGATATTACCGCCAATAACACTTTCCTCGAATTCTTTAAAGGACTGAATGTCAGAGGTGGACCCAACAGCCAGGCTGTTACCGGCTTCGCCGCTACAGACACTGGTCTCGTGATGCGGTTATACTATCATGTCAACGAAATTATTACCACCGTTAAATACGTAGATTTCAAAATGCAGGCTTCCAATCTGCAGTTCAACCAGGTAACCGTAGATCGTGCCGGTACCCCACTGGCCACACTGACCAGCACCATGCGGGAACTGCCATCCGCCAGTACCGGCAACCAGGGCTTTACACAGCCCCTCACCGGATCGGCTATACGACTGGATATTCCCTACATCAAAAATCTTGTGTACCTCGGCCAGTTCTTTAAGGTGATGAAAGTGTATATGAGCATCAAACCGATCAACGGCACCTATATCGACGACCGGCTACCGCCCAGAATGGTACTCTCCGAGGTCAACAAACTGAATCAGGTAACTGATACCCTCGTCTACGGCCAGCTGACAATAGATCAACTGTATAATAAAAACACCAACTACACCTTCGACATCACCAACTATGTGATCAAGGAGCAAACCGTAACGGATGTAAACTCACGCGGACTGCTGCTGACACCCAGTGCTACCGACAGCAGAACATCGCTGGACCGGGTAGTGGTGGGCGACCAGAAGAATACTCAAAACCAGCTTAAAATACAGTTATACTATCTGTTGTATAAATAAAGAATACTCATGCGAATAAAAATATATAGCAGTTTAGTGATACTCCTGTTGTGCGCTGCGAGCGTAAAAGCACAACGTGGCCTTAATTCCATTTACTCCGCCTATGGTATAGGAGACCTGGAAACAAGGGATTACAGCCGCAATTTCGGGCTGGGAAGCACCGGCATTGCCCGTCGCCATTCCGGCTACCTCAACGAACTCAATCCCGCTTCCTATAGTGCACTGCCGCCACAGAACTTTATGTTTGATGTATCCCTGAAAGCCCAACAGGTGAATTACAGCGGTACCAACATTTCACAAAGCGCCGGAGATATTAACTTCAAACGACTGGCTCTCGGCTTTAAAGCCGCCAAATGGTGGGGAATTGGCGCAGGCATCACGCCATACAGTACGGTAGACTATAAGCTGCTGAATCAACAGTTCGTGACCGGTACCGGCGCACCTGTAACCGCTACCACTACCGGTACCGGAGGTTTTAACAGGGCTTATATCTCCAACGGATTCCAGCTCAGCAAAAACTTCTCCGTAGGGGTATCTACCGCGTTTCTCTTTGGTCCGCTGAATACCACCAACTATATTGGTTCCGACTCCTTACAAACACAACATAACCAATACGGCTTCAAACCTAACTTTACCGCAGGTGCACAATATGCCGGGAAAATAACGAAAGACTGGCAACTGGGAATCGGTGCTACCTACCGCTTCGAAACCAAAATGAAGCTGCAGGAAAAACTGAATATCGTTAATCAGGACGGTACCAGTCTTTATACAAAAGACGAAGACCCTTCCTGGGTGACCCTTCCCACAGAATATGGCGCGGGACTGAGTCTCACTAACGGAACAATTACCTGGGTAGCTGATTACCGTCACCAACTCTGGAACACCCTGAACGAAAAAGGGGCCACCTACCGCTACCAGGACGGAGAACGGATTTCTACTGGTGTAGAATATGCGATCAAACGCCAGTACTATAACCAAAGCTTTGAAGGTGCTGTACTCCAGGCCGGATTCGCTTATAATAAAACACCACTCGTAATCGGTAACACCCAGATCACCGATGTTTCCGGTACGCTGGGCGTGTCTATGCCTAATAAGAACGGACAACTCCGGTATTATATAGGGCTGGAAGCCGGACAACGTGGCGCCAACAACGGTGCGCTGGTGAAAGAAACTTATATCAATGCGGTATTTAATTTCAGTTTACGCGATATCTGGTTCTTTAAGCGCCTGGCGCAGTAGCGGAGGAAGCGCCTTCGGCCCTTGTCTTACCCAGGGGAATCATGATTAATCATGATAATCGGGAGAAAGACAAAAAGCGCCGAAGGCGCTATTCCTCCCGCGACAACAACTCCCGGAACCAATACCCGGAATCTTTGATCATCCGTTGCTGGGTGTCGAAATTTACATATACCAGGCCAAAGCGGGCACGATACCCCTCGGCCCATTCGAAGTTATCGGTGAGGGTCCAGGCAAAATAGCCATCTACCGGAATACCTTCCTGTCTGGCTTTTAGTACTGCCGCCAGGTATTCCTGGAAATAGCTGATACGGGCGGCATCTGCAATCCGGCCATCAGCGCCGGGTATATCAGGAAAAGCAGCGCCTCCTTCTGTCACGATCAATTTCTTAATACCCTTGTAAGCGGCAAACTGACGGAGGATTTCGTACAGCCCGTTGCCGTTAATCTCCCAACCTAATCCGGTTAAAGGAACATTCCGGTACCTGGCTTTTACTTCCGATATTTTGACTACCGGCATAAAAGTGTTGTACTTCACCACCAGGGGAAAATAATTCTGTACCCCGATGAAATCAAAATCGAAGGCCAGCCGGTCCCAGTCGCGCCACAGGGCGTACCTGCGTTCAATCCGTTTAAGCAGCGGAAAATCATCTGTCGGATATCCCATTCCCAGTGATGGCTCCAGGAACAAGCGGTTAAACAACGCATCAGCGCGGCGGGCAGCCTTCATATCTGCCTCGCTGTTGGAGTTCGGAATAATCCGGGAGCAGGATAAAGCCGTACCGATATTAGCGCCGGCTACTTCTTCACGGAGTACCCTCCCTCCTTCTGCCTGCGCCATCACTGCATGGTGTACCGCCGGCAAAAACCAGGACAGCCCGAATTTCCCCGGGGCGTGCACGCCTAACATATAACCCAATGCCGTGAAGCCAAAAGGCTCGTTCATCACAATCCAGTTCTTTACTTTATTGCCAAACTCACGGGCACAGATCCTCACAAATTCTTCAAAAGCAAAAACAACCCCGCGGTGACTCCACCCACCCTTATGCTCCAGCGCCTGGGGCAAATCCCAGTGATAAAGCGTGATATACGGCTCCAGGCCCAGTTCCAGACAGGCATCAATAACACGATGGTAAAAGTCGATGCCGGCAGGATTTACCGCGCCGGTACCTTTAGGCATGATACGTGACCAGGACAGCGAAAACCGGAAGACCGAAAAGCCCAGTAACTTTGCCAGTAGTATGTCTTGTGTGTAGCGGTTATAAAAGTCGGTCGCCACCTGTGCGTGACTTTTATCTTTAATCTTTCCCTTGCGGCCGGAGAAAGTATCCCAAATAGAGGGTCCTTTGCCATCTGTATTGAAGGCACCTTCATTCTGAAAAGCAGAAATAGTAACACCCCAAAGAAAATCATCCCCGAAATCCTTGCGTGTAAAGGGCACGGAAGTTTTTTGCATACGCAATACCTGTAATCCGGGGGCCAATGCTTCCCGTAACAGGGTGCAGTTTACAACAGTTTTCGTGGAAATTTAATTATATAATTGTTAAGGACAATTTTTGTAATATACCTGTGGATTTGGAAAAGGTATACATGCTGCCCGAAAATCAAAAAAATCATCGGCCAAATTGATTACTTTTGATACCCTACTAAAACGATAGACAATTACATGAAAAATATATACCTGCTGCTCGGAGTAGCCCTGATAAGCGCCTGTGCAGGCAATCCGGGAAAAACCGGTAACGCTGCCGGCGACAAGGATTCATTGAATAAAATGGTATTAATACCGGCAGGCAGCTTTGCCATGGGCGCAGACGATACCACCGGTATGCCGGATGAATATCCTAAACACACCGTCAACATTCCCGCCTTCTGGATGGATGAACACGAAGTGACCAATCAGGAATTCGCACAATTTGTAGCCGCTACCGGTTATGTTACCACAGCGGAAAAGCCTATCAGCAAAGAAGAACTGCTGGCCAGTTTACCTCCGGGCACACCGGAGCCCGACAGTGAAGTACTGGCCGGCATGATGCTACCAGGCGCACTGGTGTTTACCCCACCCGATCATGCCGTTCCTTTCAATGATATTTCCCAATGGTGGTCATTTGTGCAAGGCGCTACCTGGCAGCATCCCGATGGACCCGCCAGTAACATCGATAAGCGGGGAAATGAGCCGGTTACGCAGGTGTCGTGGCTCGATGCCCAGGCATACGCCAAATGGGCCGGAAAACGCCTCCCTACAGAGGCGGAATGGGAATATGCCGCCCGCGGCGGACTTTCCGGTAAAATATATCCCTGGGGAGAAGAAGCCCTGACCAGCGGAAAGCCCAAAGCCAACACGTGGAATGGTAACTTCCCTTATCATAACACCAAGACAGATGGTTACTACGGACTGGCTCCCGTGAAATCGTACAGCCCTAATGGTTATCAGCTGTATGATATGTCGGGCAATGTATGGGAATGGTGTGAAGACTGGTACGATGCCAATTACTATATCCAGGGCGAAAAAGGCGTACAGGCGCCCGCCGGACCGGCAACCGCCAACGATCCCGATGATCCGGGTCAGGCTAAACGGGTGATCAGGGGTGGTTCCTTTATGTGCAGCGATGAATATTGCCGGGGATACCGGGTATCGGCCAGGATGAAAAGCACGCCGGAATCAGGGTTAGCGAACCTGGGTTTCCGTTGTGTAAGGTCAGCTGTCCAGAAATGACGATAACACCCGGTAGTCGCCGTTATAGCGTTTGCCACCCAGGTAAAAAGTGGGCGTACCATTTACGCCGCTGCGAACACCACTTTCAAAATCCGCCTCCACTCTGCTCAGGAGTTTGGGCGATTCCATATCATCTGCAAATTTTCGCAGATCCAGGTCAAAATCGGCCGCCAGTCTTAACAGCAATGCCTCATTCAGCTCGGACTGGCGGTTGTAGATCGCATCATGCATTTCCCAGAACTTATTTTGTTTTGCGGCAGCTTCGGCTGCGAGGGCCGCATCCGTGGCATATTCATGCGATTCTGCCAGCGGGAAGTTCCGGAATACGAAACGGAGTCTGTCGGCAAAGCGTTCCAGCAACTGTTTCACTACGAAAAAAGCTTCCCGGCAATAAGGACATTGAAAATCGCCATATTCTACGAGTTCAATAGTGGCGTTGGGTACTCCGATAATATGGTCCAGGGCATTTACGGGAGGAATCAGGGTAGGCATATCAGTTAGTTTTGAGGTTTTCCAGGGCTTCCAGAATACCGTCTGCACCGGGGTTTTCATTGACGGGCGATAAATAACTCCATTGAATAATGCCATTGGCATCGATCACAAATAATGCCCGCTGACTGATGCCCGTTTTCTCTTCATATACATCATACAGCCGGGACACGGCTCCTTTGGGTTCAAAATCGGCCAGCAGATCGAAGTGGATCTGCCGGGCGCTGGCAAAGGCGGCATGACACCAGGCGCCATCGACCGAAATACCCAGTAAGATGGCATTGTATTTTTCGAAGAATGGGAGCATCTCATTGTATAATGCCATCTGATCACTGCATACCGGGCTCCAGTCGGCCGGGTAAAAAGCCAGGATCACATTCTTGCCACGCAGCTCCTTTAAATGAATGGTTTTTTCCGGCGTAGCGTTTAACGTAAAATCGGGTGCGGCGGCTCCTTTTTGTAACATAAGCAATTGGATTGTTCGTCCTATATAAACAGCCGTGACTGGATAATGTTGTACAGATACAAAAATGCCACGGTGGCGGACCGTGGCTTTTTGTGCTATGGATGGCGGATATTATTTTACAATGATAGTGTCGGCGGCAATCGTGGTGACACCAGAAACGTTGACGGTGTTGCCTTTCGTGGTGATACGTATGATGCCATTAGGTTGAGGGGTACCTTTATACATGGTAGCCTTATTTCCTTTGATGACCTCCATAGATTTGATCTTATCCGGAGGCAGGAGGTTGATTTCTTCGCGGGTCACTTTTTTGCCATCCAGCAGTATCAGCATCCCGGCTGGAATACCTTGTGCGTTCCCACCGGAAGATACTTTCTGACCTTGCTTATAACCAACCACATGAGCAGAAGAAATAGTAACCCTGTTACCGGTATCTCTCGCCACTGCCATGTCTGACAGTTCTAAGGGCACTGTTGCGATGGCGCCTTTCTTTGTCGTCACTTTTATCACTCCGTTTCTTCCCCGTTCGCCATAGAGGACAACGGCAGACTGATCTTTCAGCACTTCAATAGACGCAATACCGTCTGGTGAGATGGATTCGATAGACGACACGACTTTACCATCCAGAACATAGAGCGGTGCTTTGGAAGGATCTTCCAGGCGGAGTGTTAGTGCGTTGGTTGGCGGCTGCGCCGTCCCCGCGTCCTCTATTATTATTGGAGGAGGTAGCGGTTGCGTCTTCGCCTTTTCCACTATTCGTGGTGGTGGTAGTGGCGCTTTCGCATCCTTTGGCGGCACCGGTGGCGGAGGTGGTGTTTTGTGAGATGGTGGCGGTGGTGGCGGAACGGTATCTTTCGCGTTGGCAAAAGACATAACGGAAGTGGCTTTTGTATAATTCAGCGACAACACCGTTCCTCCTACCAGCAGCCCCAGTACCAGGTAGCGTGCCACTTGATAGCGTGATGACTTTTTGCTGTTCATCATGATGATCCTGTTTTTAAGATGTGAGAAATTGAAATTGTTTGCGATGGCCGTCGCATATGGGATCCCACTTACTTTTATCAGGTTGTATTGATACGTTGTTTTATCTATTCCCTGCTTTAACAGATACCTGTCTGTTATAAATTCCAGGTTCTCGCGGATAGCTGTTTTCATCAGCCATGCACCCGGATTAAACCAGTAAAAAATATTGTTGAGTTCTCCCAGCAGTACATCTATGCTGTGCCATTGTCCTACGTGTACCATTTCATGGCGCAGGATTGCCGGCAATTCATCCGGCTGATGCAGGGAGGGATTGATATAAATTTTCCGGAAGAAAGAAAAAGGATTCACCGGCTGTTGCAACAACTGCACAGGTGTATGATCTATTTCACTATGCCAGGAACTGCGATGAATTTTCCACAGGGAAAAAAGCTGGATAGCAAAACGTATAGCCATCACCGATACCCCTGTCCAGAAAATATATACCAGCAATGTCCAGATGGTAAACACCGGTGCAGGCGCCTGCCATGCGGCAAGATCAGGGATGTAAGTCATCACCGTGCCCGCCAGCACTTCATGATTATTTACAAATGTATCGATGGGTACTAAGGGAAACAAGGATGAAAAAACAATGCCTGTCAGCAGGAAAACCCTGTTACCGGTGTAAAAGGTGAGCCTGCGCAAACCGAAGCGGTAAGCGAGAAAAAATAAGGTCAGTGCGATATTTGCCTTTAACAGATATATTAAAATAGCAGGTACCATAGCCAGGATTTTATTATTTACCTTTTTCTATCATGCTGATAATTTCTTTTAACTCATCCGGACTAATCTTCTTTTCCTTGGCGAAAAAGGAGACCAGTTCTTTATAAGAGTTTTCGAAATAGTCCTTTACAAAGCCATTCATAAAACGCTGTTTATAGGCAGCTTCCTCCATAATGGGCGTGTATTCGTATACGTTACCCATCTTACGGCTTTCCAGGAACCCTTTTTTCTCCAGGTTCTTGATAGTAGAAGCCAGGGTAGTATATGGAGGCACCGGTGCGCTGTGCGCTTCCAGAAAGTCTTTCACAAAACCTTTCCCTACTTTCCAGATAGCCAGCATGGCTGTTTCTTCTTGCTGGGTCAGTTTTTCCATAGCAACATTATATTTTTAATTACGATCCTTTCGTAAATCTACGAATGTTTCGTAGATAAACAAATATTTTTTTCAGAAAAAAGAAAAAAGGTGCAAGGGATGAACTCCTTTGCACCTTTTTCTATATCATCTCCCGAAGGGGAATTATTATTTGAGCATTTCTTCCGGTTTTATGATGTTATCTTCCGGAGGGAATTATTTGAGAATTTCTTCCAGTTTGGAGGCCAGTTCATCGCCACGGAGATTCTTCGCCACGATCTTACCTTTAGGATCGATCAGCACGTTCTGTGGAATAGCCCGTACTCCGTAGAGGTCTGCTGCCGCATTTTTCCAACCTTTCAGGTCAGAAACATGTGTCCAGGTAAGCTTATCCGCATCTACTGCTGCCAGCCATTTATCTTTCTTATCATCCAGGGAAACACCGAGGATTTCAAAGCCTTTGGATTTGAACTTATCGTAAGCCTTTACCACGTTCGGGTTTTCTGCACGGCAGGGACCGCACCAGCTGGCCCAGAAATCAACCAGTACATATTTACCACGGAAGGAAGACAAGCTGATATTTTTACCATCAGCGTCGGCCTGTGCAAATTCAATAGCAGGCTGACCTACCGCTGTTTTACGGGCAGATTCGAGGCGCTTGGAGAATTCTTTACCAGAAGGGGAATTCTTTGCTTCCTTGTTCAGTTTTTTAAACAGCGGTGTAATTTCCGCAGGTTTCAGATCGTATCCGGCTACCTGGTTCAACACGAACATGGCAATCGGGGAACTGGTGTTTTTGGAGAGAAAATCGTTTTCTATTTTTTTCTCTTCCGCATCCAATGCGTCGTATTCTTCTTCCAGTTTCTTGATACCTTCTTCGTCTTTGTTCTGAGCGAGTTCACGATATTTTTTCTGCGAAACGGCGCCTTTCTCATTCACCTCTTTCAGCTGCTCATTCAGTTTTTTATAGTCGTCGTTCGCTTTGGAACCGCTAACGGTGGCTTTACTGATAGAATCGGTGGTATTGATCGTTACGATGCCTTTATCCACAAAAACGGCCAGCATATCGCGGCCCATGGATACCGGTTTTTCGCTTCCTTTCTGTACCAGCATTAAACTGGCCAACCCTGGTTCTTCCAGTGTACCATTAAAAGTGAATTTGCCGTCTTTGATCTGCGCGCTATCCACAAAGTTTTCTCCACCTTTACGCATCCTGAGGTAAACGGTGGCGGGGTTTTGTTGTTGGGAAACAGTTCCCTGTATGGTGTAAGGTTTAGCTGCAGCTGTTCCCTTCTTGTCCTGGGCGAACAATGCTACGGGCGCCAAAAGGGCGATACCTGCAATAATTTTCTTCATTGGTTCTTGTTTTACGAATAACAAATTTGTAAAATCGGCGGCGCATTGGCAACCTGATTTTGATAAGCGGCTATTTCAGCAGCTGTTCCAGTTTAGCTTCCAGCTCTTCGCCACGCAGATTGCGGGCTACGATCTTACCATCCGGATCCACCAGGAAATTGGTGGGGATCGACTGAACGCCATACTGTACGGCCACTTCATTGCCCCATCCACGCAGATCCGATACCTGCGTCCAGGCAAGTCCGTCCTGGCTGATCGCCCGTAACCAACGATCGCGGTTATCATCCAGGGAAACACCCAGCACGGTGAAATTCTTATCCTTGAACCTGTTATAAGCCTTTACTACATTAGGATTCTCCTGACGGCAGGGACCGCACCAGCTGGCCCAGAAATCCACCAGCACATACTTACCGCGGAAAGAAGACAGTTTTACCGGCTGCCCTTTGGTATCTTCCTGAGAAAAATCGTCTGCTGCGATATTCAGCACATTGGCCTTCAGACTTTTTACATAGGCGGTTACGCTCTCGCCATACTGGCTTTCCTGTACCGACTTATCCAGTGAATTGAACAACGCTCTGAATTCTTCCGGCTCCAGTCTGCTACGCAACTCATTCATTAGCAGCCAGATGCTGGCTATACTGCGCGGATGCGACGTGATAAACTGTTTACCCGTATTCACTACTTCCCGGCTAAAAGTTTCTGCTTTCTTACGGAACGAGTTCTTTGATGGCTCATCCTCCGGATTAATCTCTTTCGCTTCCTCATTCAGTTCCTGCGCCTTTTTGATCAATGGCTCAAATGCTTTCTGATATTCCTGCATCGCCTGCGTATTCTCATTACCCTTCACCGTAGTAGCAATAGGATAAGTAGCCACCG
>Ga0116227_10008867_pt1 | contig 18630 bp, 21 predicted proteins | sample S1TSphgellanicum_FD_89693 | JGI IMG/M metagenome (GOLD analysis project Ga0116227, IMG submission 89693) | Host-associated microbial communities from peat moss isolated from Minnesota, USA - S1T2_Fb - Sphagnum magellanicum MG | ecosystem: Host-associated > Plants > Peat moss > Unclassified... | reverse complement strand
GTTGTCAAATTGCAAGGAAGTACTGATGGGCTACTATTGGTATGAAGGATGGCAGGGATTGGTGTAGAGATGGAAGGATGGCATTTACCATCAAGCTTGTGCCCTTGTAGAGGTATTACATCTGATGAACTGTAGTACAACAACAACAACAACAACACATTAAGTGTTACACTCTGAAATTGCCTCATCATCAATTATACAATCTTTGAACTCAAAGCGATTTTGCTGATTTGATGCATCAGAACCAGAAACACCATTGGAGTATTTCCTGACAGACTGGGCTTCATATTATGAATGGCGACATCTGCCTCTTGAGTCACCAGTGGCATTACTCCTACAATGGGTATTCAATCTCCTCATTTTGACTGGTATTCTGCTTTATCACAGAGAGAGAAAAAATGTTCCCTGCCGTAGGCTTTTTTGGGTTTTCTTTCTGACTTATGTTTGTGGTCTTTTATCTCTGCAGCCCCTTTCACTGTTTTATGCACTGTGTCTTCTTCAATCTCAAAATGGTGTGGCTTTTCCTTTTGGGGATAACCAAATCCTGCGCATTCACTACCTAGGTACACTCTTGTCATGCAATGTCACAGAGTTTCTGAAGTCATTGAGTTTGTCCTTGTTATGGTATCCAGATTTAGCCAGCAGCTCTAGTTCTATGAGTGTATTTCATCCTTGCATCAAGCAGCCACATGATCAGTACATGGATGTGAAGTAGCAAATTGAAGAGTGTAAAGTGCTTGGAATAGTGTGTGAACCTCCACACAAAGTCTCTGTTCTGAAGGACTGTTTGTTTGATGTCTTTTCAGTCAAGTCTCAGTGTTGAAATGCATACAAGAAGCATATCTTTACTTGTGCATGTGTGTCAAATGGGTTGCAGGTCCAGAGAGGGAGTTATCTCAGCTACCTGTATTTGGAGAACTGTTGGCGCTCCTGCCTGGCCTTCAAATTTATATTGATTTTATTGGGCCTTCAGTGCCCATTGCAAGGTAATAATCTATTCAAATTCCCTTTTCTCATGCATTTCAGAAAGAGTTGTATCTCAGGAATTGTGTTCATGTACATGCATATTTTTGGTCCATTTTCTGCATTAAAAGTTGCCAGAATGAGTGTGCATTAGCTAGCTCATGGGTGGTGGTGGTTTCTGGATTTTCACAAACACAAGTCTGCCAAAAAACCTGTTCTGAGACTCTCCTTGAAAGCTATCAAATATGTCAGTGGGTGTGTAAAAGGTTGTGGAGCTGTATGTTAAGATTTTGGAATTGGTTTTAGTTGCAGAAGTCAACATTGAAAACATATGTTTATTTTTTGTAAATTTTGCATTTTTCCTATGTCATAGAGCCACCATTATGGCAATGTTATGTGGTTGGTGTTCTGGTGGGCAATCACAAATGCTGCCTCCTATCTGCTTCTGTCTAATTAGAAATTCATTGATGGTTTTAATTGCAAAATGTGTAGAGAAGGCGAATCATTGAAACTTGATGGGTATGCAAAATGCTTGGACAATGATTGTCCATGTAAGAAGAAGGCATCATCATTAGGCGATCCCAGATTGGAGCTTCAAGGAGATAAGATGGCTGTTTCCGCCTCACAAGGGCAAATTTATTTGAGGTTCTGGACAGGTCTATATCATGATCGGCACTCTGAGCTGGTAACTCAATACTGCCAAAACCATTGCAAAATTAGAGGTGTGCCTTACTGAACATAACAGTGTCACCCAAAACTGTGAAGCCTAAACTGAAATGAGATTTATTGTCAAAGAAATGTCCAGGCATTTCCCTTATGGGTGGATGTGAATCTTCTTGCCTACTTTTGTTCGTGCATCAAGATGTCAAAGCATTGGTTTCATCGTTGAACTACAACAAATTTGGGTCAAAAATGTTCTAAACTCACACCTACTCTTAGTTTGATGACTTTTTTTTTTGCTGATGAACTGAAAAGACAGGTGATTGACTGACATGTTTGTGCATGGTTTGGAATTAGGGTGCTTTGCCACACTTGATTTTTGCTGCAAATGCAGGCATTGCAGCTTTTCCAAGTTGGCAACCTACGATTGTGAGTACACCACACTCGACCTGTTAGTTTAAAACATTTCAATGTGATGCTTATGAAGATATTGCAAGCAAAGTGTTAATTATCCTTCCATTTGATGAGACCCATTGAAGATTCTAGTACCTATGTGACATCTCTTTTGTGGTTGATTTTTGTGTCACCTTCCAGGAGCTCATAGAAACATTACAGGTGCCAGCATTCTTTACAGACTATTGTGAAGAGGCAGCATTTTTAGCATCGCAATCTGTCACTGCCCTTACGCACACATCCCCACTTACATTTGATGTATGTTTCATTGAATTGTTCATTATCTTTCCTGTTGAAAGTTCATCTCACATGTCCTCCTTCCTTCTCTCTGCTTCTTTCTCATTTTTGTCGTTCAGGGGTGTTTTTTTCCCTGGCCTTTTCCCCTTCCTAGTGTCGAGAAATTCTCAGTACTTACGAAGTAGATACATAGTTCTTCTCCCACGACTGAGATGCTTGGACATGTGTTGCTTCATGAAAAATAAATTCTCTATAGCCCCATTCATTCTATGCTGAGTATGTCCTTGGCATTTGATCAGTGTTGTTGGGGTTGTCTTGTTAGGTGCAAGTGAACCCCTTCAGGCAGCCTCTGGCACCTAGCAACAAGGAGCTAGATCTTCCAACATTTTCAAATGGGTTCATTTTCGGCTTCAGTTGATCATGTTGTATTCGGGAGCTGCGCATCATTCTCCAGATCCTGAAGGTACTCAAGGGAGCTTTGTGTTTTTCCATGAGCAAAAAAAACAAGGGAATTTGCAGGATACCCAGTTGCAAGATCTGATGAACTTATTTGATGACCACATTGGTAGGCAGCTGCTACAGGACACAAAACAGACTGAGCACACATTGTGGGAAGTATATTTGCAACCAACAGATTAAGGGGCTTTGACAACCTGGTTGTGAGCTATATTAGGCAAAAGGCCACAAGAATTGCATATACATCCATGTCTTGCAAGGTAAGGTATAAGCAACAATTTTACATGGTATTGAACTCTCTGTAGCTTACAACTGAAGCCTTCTTGGAAGTAGTAGTAGTAGCTTTGATACCTAATTTAAAGAGAGGAATCTGGTGAGTGTCGTACTGTGTCCTATGCACATTGTTCTTAAAGAATTGTGAAACAGATCACCAAGGTGCACATCTGTGAACCTCCTGAGAGTGGCCCATGAAGCTTTGGAGACTTGTGAAGAATCATCACGGAACCTGGAAGTTTGAAACCAATTGATTACAAGGTGCAAACCTGTAAGGTGGCAATGGCACTATCACTTTTGGTCTGCCTTTGTTTGCTGCTCCTTCAGAAGTGCATTCCCTCACACTCTTAAGGAGTAGGTGCAAGAACCTGCCCCTCTCCTACACCTCGTCAGAATGTTCAACTCAGTGCTTTACAATAGGTAAAGCCCTAGGTTGGTAGACATTCTGAAAATGTGGGGCTGGACTCGGCTACTGTCTTGTCCTAGACCCCTTGTTTTGGGGGAATGTCCTCACCCTATTGCTTTACCTTACACAAAAAACTTGAGTATCACATCATTCATATACCACAACATGAACAATCACAGTTTCGAAAAATTAGGGTTCTGTTTAAAATCTAACAAATGAACTCAGGTTACAAGTGATCTAGCTGAATGATTGTGCATGATTGAATCCTCAATACAATCATGTAAGCCTTCTGGACTCCCAATGTGTGTATGCTTTTTGATCATGTCCTAAACTATCTCTAAATGTACAAGTTTAAGTGTGAGGCTGTAATGAAAATTCCTTTTGAAGACAATGCTAACTTTGATGGCTGTATTCCAGTTTTGTGAATGTATACGGTTCAGGATGTATACACTACACACACCCTGTAAGCGCAACTGGAGAACTTACTTGTGGCTTCTTTTTTTACTTCAATCATGTTTTTGAAAGAATGGGTCATAAAAATCCAATGGATAGCTAAGCATGGGTTACAAGAATCCAATATGTATGTAGGTGGGTAGGTTGGTTGGTAGGTTTCATGTTAGTCCCCGGAACTTTTGAGTGAAAAAGGGCCTGCCAAAACAAGGGAACTATGCAATTGATTATGCAACTAGATAATGTTATGTTGGGGATTGGTAGAAAAGATTTGTTGTTTGCCAAATCTTTGTACTCTTACTGAGATTATGCAACAACTGATGATGTTATTGCTGGGAGTTACACAATTTGGAACTCATCAAAATGCCTGCTGATGCACAAACTCCTCCGATGGAACTCAATCAACCCTAAACCCTGAACCTCTTTTCAACTTCACATTTCTACTTGAAGCAAAAAAATCATTCGTTCTTGCAGATACACCATTGTTGTTGTTGTTGTTGCAGTTGTTATTGTTGATACTTTCATGTTGAATTCAACATGTTTTTAAGTCTTCTTCTTGTTGTTGAATTCAACATGTTTTAAGTCTTCTTGTCATTGGCACTTACATCTTTGAATTCAACATGTCTTGAGTCACACAGAAAATTCCTGTTGGCAATTATAATGTCAAAATGTCTATTGTTGATGAAGAGAAAAAAGTGTGATTTTTCTTATGATGTAACTAGCAAGCATGTGATGGGGATGACTTGATGAAGAGCAGCAGCCAAGACAAAGTACTGATCTTAGATCTATTGATGTGGTGTGTGGAAAATCCAGAAATCCAGAAAATTTGCAAAATCCAGATGGTGTCAATGTGCTTGCTGTGTGAGAAATCCAGAAAATCCAGAAAATCAGATGATATGGTGTACGAGAAATGAAGAAATCTACATGTTGGTTGTGGTTGGTGGTGTGAGAAGATGTTCCACTGGTTGCAAGAAACTAATAAGAAATGAAGAAAAGGGAGTTTGAAGTTTCATGATTCAAGATCAATTCTGATGATCACCCTTTTGCAGTAGTTTTGATTGCCAACCTCATCTGTCAGATTATTGTCTACAAGGAAAATGTAACAAAACACAAATGAAGCTCAGACACAGGCACAGACAGAAGAGAGACACATGGACAGATAGATAGAGAGAGAAAGAGAGAGAGGTGTGTCTACTAGTTCCATTTTGTTTTCTTGCATGGGAAATATTTCTTGCTTTCTCTGTGATTTTTCTCGTGAGATTTGCAGAGTTTTTGAGCTCTTGGAGCTTTGCATCTCACTGTTTCTGGAGCTGAACTTTGTAGGATATACCTATTTTTGTCCTTTTTCCACTTTTTTTGTGTATGAAAAAAGTGCATGATGATGACCTCACACTTTTCTCCTGCTCTTCTTCCTCATCTTTTTGTTTTTTCTTATCTCTAGTATGTGGAAGTTTTGTTGGTTGTGATCTTTTTGTATTTTGGCCAAATGGGTGTGAGTCTAAAGGACCCACCCACACTTCCCATTGGCTCTCTTCTCTCTCTCTCAAACTGGGCTTTGAACCAATCCTCTCCTTTTCTTCTCTCTCCACATACTGACAATTTGTGGCTGAAGCTCTTTGGGTACCAAAGACTCGTTCAGCCTCTCCTACAAAGTTCTATCTGCAAAGTTTCTTGCCTAAAAGTGATGCACGGGTTCATCAGAGTCCTTCATTTTCCCCTCTTCTCCATCTGAATTGTTCTGTTCACCGTTGCACCACATTGGAATCTCCCATTGCTGCTCTCTACTGGTGATTTGCTACATTTTGCTCTCATTTAGGGTTGTCAAAGCTCTTGGTACAGCTCTCGTTCTCCTCAACTGGGTGCTTTCTTTCTTGCTCCCTGAAAGCTTTCTTGGAGAGTTTTTGGGTTTTTCCCCCACTTGGGTTCTTCTTCTTCCTGTGGAATTTTGAACAGTTTTTTCTTCAGCAATTTTTTTTGGGTGGGTTTGTAGAGATTGTCTTTTCTGGCTTGCGTGTGTGTTCTTCTTGTACGTACGCAAATTTGCTGAAACCCTTGCCCTCTTCCTCCTTGGAAAATGAAAGAAGAAGGGAGAAGGAATTCTAGTTGTAGAATACTAGAATTGGTCATGGGGAACAACAGTGTATGATGAGTCAGACACAGAACACACACCCAAGTAGAGACTGATTGGTGGCTTGAACTTGACCAATGTTCTTACAACTTCAACTTGGCAGCAGAACACAGTACATGAGAATCCGGCAGGAGTCAAAGAGGGTGACAGGATGCGGGAACACAACAGGAACTGACTGAATAATCTGCAAGATCAGCAAAGCAAGAAGAAACCATGTGCAGGGTGCGAGCATCATGTTTTTCAACAGAGACCCATTTTGGTGGCTCTCCTCAAAATCTGCATCCCCAGAGATTTGTTGCACTCAATTCCAAGTTCAACAGGTGAAAGGAGTAGTAGAAAACAAATCAGACCCACTTTCCCATTTGATTCTCATGGTTTTCTTTCCTCTGTGTGACCCTTCGTCAATCTGTGTCTTTTTTTCTATTCATCAAGTCTAGATTTTGTTGCTTCATGGGTGTAGACTGCATCTTGTCCAGATGATCCAGGTGATCTTCTCAGATCTCTATTTGCTGAGAATGGACCTGCTTTTTATTGCTTGTTTGCAGGAGTGCACAATGGCGGTACACTTCATCCTTTTTGAAAGGGACAGGGTTATGCATCTTTGGTATCAATGTGTCAAAGCACCCCAAGGCTTCGTCATCCACCCAATATCTTGTGAAAAATTTCATCACTGTGGTGCATACAGGGCAAGAGCACTTGGAGATAGCTTCAACCCATCTTGTTGAGAAGGGAATCGTTGAGAGGAAGCCTCAGTTGGTTTTACGCAGACCGGGGCTTTTTGTCAAAGAGGTGCAAGTACTGGAGTTGAAAGTTGGGCATCACTCTGAGTTACCTTTGGCAGGTTTGCACGTCAAGCCTAAATTACAGGTGAACATCCAACTTTATGTTTTGTGTGTTCTAGAAGATGTCATAGTTTCACATTCAAATTCAGACAATTCAAATTTTTGTCAAGCAGATGTGACATTTGTGTGTTACCAGACCATATGAATCCAGGTATCTAAACCCTAAACTCTAAGCCCTAAATCCTAGGCATATTGGAATTGTATCCTAACTTGGAGGGAAAGGATGTATCCAGAGGAACTTGAAGAAGAATGGTGGTGGTCACAATCACCTGCAAATCAAGCTTCCAAAGACAATTCTGCTGCCACGCATCCATGTTGATGTGCAACCTATGGCAGCAAACACGATGTGTAGTGACCAGCTGCAGAAAGTGATTGGCTTTATACAGAAAGCATGGGCCGGCAATGGATCCATTGATGAAGTGATGGAAAAACACAATGCTCAGCTGTCAAGTCGTGATATTTCGTCCATGCTTCTTGAGCTCCAACGATGCCATGATTGGCAATGTACTTTAGTGGTATTGTTCTGTTCCCCCCCCACCTGTCTCCCTCTCTTCATTTTTCTCATCTCAGTCTTTTGGTATTTTCCTGCTGTCTTGGCACTGAACTGCTTGTCCTTTTGTATGGGGGTTCAAACACAGCTTTTCCATTGGATGAAGAAGCAGCCATGGCACCGTCCCAATTCCCGACTCTACACCCGCCTTATTGGATTCCTTGGAAGAGAGGGTCAGGTTCGTGCATATATATCTTATGCTCTGCTCTACTTAGTGGACATTGTGTTTCTCCCCATAGTATTGCCTGTTCTGTGGCCAGTTAGAAACCAAATACAAAAGCATTGAGGAACCCTCAAAAGTGCCACTTTGTTCATAACAGCTCATTTGGACTAAATATTAAATCTTTCATATCAAAAACTAGTGTTGAAAGCTTGGAGGTTTATTGCTGTGGTGTTTTGTTGGCTTTTGGTGTGGCAGGTTGATCAGGCAAGTCTTTTGTTCCAAGAAATGCTTTTAGAAAAATGCAATGTTGACCAATACACATTCACTGCCATGCTGAATGCATATGGCAAGGCACATATGTTCAAGGAAGCCATCTCTGTCTTCAATTACATGAAAGAATCCCATGAGCCAGAGAAGAAACCCAATACCGTAACTTGCAATGCACTCATCAACTCACTTGTGAAAGGCGGGTTGTATGATCTGGCACTCAAGACCTTCCTTGACATGCAAAATGCTACAAATGGCCTGAATCAGGCCTGTAAACCCAATGTCATTACGTATAACATGCTAATCAATGCTTTGTGCAAAGAAGGTTTAGTGGAAGTAGGTGTGCGTGTGCTTCATACAATGCAAAGTGGTGGTGACAATCAAGTCTTGCCAAATGTTGCAACATATAACACAGTAATCAATGCATGTGCAAAGTTAGGATTCTATGAAAAAGTGGAGGAGCTAATGGAAGAGATGGTAGAGCATGGAATAGAACCTGACCGAATCACATACACTGCACTCATTGATGCTTATGGCAAATCAGGCCAATGGGAGTATGCTGAAAATACCTTCAAAGGAATGAAAGGTGCCCATATTGAACCAGACGTCATGGCTTATACAGCTATGATTGGTGCATATGCAAAAGAAGGCTTGTACGAAAAAGCTGAATCACTGTTCAAAACTATGGATCAATGTGGTCTGAGAGCCAATGAGATCACTTATTTATCACTGATTGATGCTTATGGAAAAGGAGGTTTGCCAGAAGCAGCGTGGAGTGTGTTTTTGGCCATGGAGGCAGCTGGGTACAAAGGGAATGTCCTGATTCACAGTGCTTTGATTGATGCCTATGGAAGAGCAGGGTGCTATAAACAAGCGGTGGAAATTTTCAATAATATGCGGATTTACGGATGTCAGCCTAATCTCATAACATACAATGCCATCTTATCATCTTGTAGTAAGTGTGATTCTTGGGCGGATGCTGTTGTCCTTCTCCAGTGCTTACAGGTACAATGAACCTCTATATGCCATAGATGAGCATTTAGAAAGGCCCGGCTTCCTTTGTTTCATGATGAGATAATTCATGGAGATTTTTGATTTCAGATTGATAAAATTGGGACAATCTAAGGGAGCTTTGGTTTTCTGTGAAATTGTGTTTTTTGCTGTTGTAAGAGCTACAGTACCTGGGTGGTCACAGTTAGATCATACACTTGCCAAAATTTTCCAGTTCATGAGGGGGGGAAGATATTGTGTCACAGGGGTCTGAAAATGGAATAGAGTGGACGCTGCGCAGGCTAGTATCCGACAATTTGCCCGATGAGAAGCTCTGGGAAAGTGTATCACAGATGTTGGAGGAATTGAAGGCACAACCCAAGGTCATGCAGTACTCATTCTGCAATACTGTGATTGACGTCCTGTGGAGTTTGGGGTTACGTGGTCGGGCTGCACAGGTGCTGTCTCTTGCAAGAGAGAATCAAGTATACAACCACGAGTTTTGCATCTATTCAACAACTGAGTGGTGCCTCGACCTGCACAGGTGGGCTTTGAAGAACTCATTTTGTAGGCATGCTGATCGTCATCTCATAGAGTTTCTGAAATCCTTCCACTTTCATAAAAGCCTACTGTGTAGCAAATTCTACCACTTCATATACTCACTATTGGGTTGTGGGGTGCCTGCCACAATCGATGGGGGCAGGCTGTCAGTTGGGGCAGCTTGTACAATGCTGCTCATGTGGCTGGAGGAGCTTCATCTTGCCTTGTTATGGGGAGAAGATTCACCAGAGTTTGTTGTAATAGTTACAGGAAAGGGCAAACATTCCAAGTCAAAGAGCTCTATGCTCAAAGCACCCATTGATGCACAATTAGTGCACCTCAATTTCCCATTTCTGGAACAAGGTAGAAATTCAGGTCGTGTGGTGGCTTCAGGAAGCTCAGTACGCGACTGGCTTTTCTCTTCAGGGATCAAGCAGCAGTTGAGCCTTGTCGATGCAACAAACCCACAGCCTTTTTATGAAACTTTGTCCAAATAATCTGTTCTGGAGCTAAATTAGTTATTGTCCGCAACAGATGACTCCAGGCTCCTAAGGTACTTTACTTTTCTTCTTGATGTTCTACAGCCTGTTTGCCTGCTCACTCGATGTTCTCATGTCTTCTGACTGCTTGTACAAGACCTTAAGAGTTACATTTGTCTCTGAAAATCATGAAATCATTTGGTTTGTTTTTTGGAAGATGTGCAGTTTGTATTGCTATTTCTCCCATTTTGTGGAATTGGGATACCACATTTGTTAACCTTCCTTGTGCAACATGCGTTTTTTGGCAGGGATTGTCCAAGGGCAATCGACTCAAAAAGTATGACAACCGAAGATGCTGCTGCTCTGTAACAGCACATCAAAGCACAGTCAAGTTTGTAACAATACTTTGTTCACCATGTAGAAGAAAATTCTCTTACAACATTCGAATTGAAGGTTTGCTGCATGTGAGCAGCAGATCACACAAGTGAGTCTAAGTATATGAAACTCTCGTGAGAATCGAGAAAATCTCCATACTCACAATTAAAGAAAAAGCCAGAACAAACAAAGTAGTTAGTACAGAGGTGAATTTTTATATCCACAAAAACCTTTTTCCCTGGAGTGCATTTGAAAATCATTGTGTTATGAGAGAATTGCCAGCAGGAGAAGAAGAAGAGTGCGGCAAGATCCTCTCTATCTATCCTTTGACGCAATCTTCTTGACTTCAAACAAACACTCGAAACTCTCAAGACTTTGAAGGTCCTCCTCCTCCCTTCTCAACAGGTTGCTTTGCTGCTGCAAGTACACCAGTCCAGTTCCTGAGATGTAGAGAGGAGTAAAGATGTGAAGAAGAATAGCAAATCATTTTCCCCTATAAAGAAGAAGTGCAAAACATTTGCTGATTTTAAGTTTGCTAAGTAACGCGATTAGCATTTGAAGCACCTTGATTAGCAACTTTTGGTATGTAAAGTAGCTTGATTGATTGGATTGCTTTCTAGACCTGTCCTGGAATTTGAGGTCACCAGCACCGTTGCCATATCCAGGTGTTGTTGACAAGTATTGTACCAAAATTGGAGGAAAGAAAATTTACTTTTCTGTCCTCTCATCAATTATTGCTGAGCTCTGTTATATAACAGTTCTCAAAGACTCAATTTGTTATGAGAGAATGTGTCATATATTTTGTAAAGCTCATTGTGGCATTTTAATCACTGCTGTCATCTTGCTTGCTCTAGAGATGTCGGGTGCAGCAATCCTTAAGCTAGAATTGTTAGTTTCTTTTGTTTTGGGCAAGACTTTGTTCCGTTTCTGGAAGAGCAGATTAATGAACAACAAGAGACTTAAGAGAGACTAGTTATATATGTGCTCACCACCCAACCTTAGAAGTCACTTGCATCAAGAAAGTTAATAGATGCTTAAAGTGTACTTCTCCCCCGAGCTTTATGAACTAAGTAACACAGGGCTTCTAGGAAATAATGTGTCTATCTATGGGTCACAAACTCTTAATAGACTATACATTGTGCTCACCTCCCAACCTTAGAAGTCACTTGCATCAAAAATGTAGATGCTTGAAAGTGTACTTCTCCCCCGAGCTTATGTCCCAATAATGTCCTGAGCAGCTGCAATAGGCCCTCAGCAAAGTATATGTCTATGAACAAACTATGCATTGTAGCTAACTTGCGCAATCCAGACTTTTGAGGATTGCGAGAAATTCCTGCAAGACAAATGTGGTGGTTACTGAGATGTCCACTTGCAGTTGCTTGAGCAGACTCTTCTTCTTCTTCTATGCAAGTTTCTTCCTATGTGAAGTGTTTGTGTTCTATTGACAACAACAACAATACAAGAATCCTCGATATGGTTTCTTCCTATGTGAAGTGTTTGTGTTCTAGAACACAAACATTTCACATAGGAAGAAACCATATCGAGGATTCTTGTTTGTTGTTGTTGTCAGTAGCATACCTCATCACCCTCCACCATTTCAAAGGGTGGAAAGGGATTATTCTGGTCGAAAGGTGCCACAGTATCTTGCTCCATGCTTGGCAAAGGATCTTGGTCACCGTCTGTGAGCCATTGTTCCATTCCGTTGTTGCTTGGAGAGCTCAATGCCTTGCTCTCAGATCTGTACAATGAATTTTTGAACAATCTATCAGGCCTCAGAATAATTCTGTAAATTTGTTCTCATTGATGGTTGGGCTATGAATCATAATCCAAGTTCAAACACTGCTGTACTTGAATAAAAACCTTGGACGGAGTGTGAGCCTTGAATGATTGTGAATATTACCTCCAATTTGCATCAGGTGTAGAATGGGTTGAAGCCGAGGCTCCCAAATCTTCCAGGACTGTAACTATTGGAGCTTCAACTTGGAGGCTGAACAACTGCCATGGATGATCCCAAATTCCCAATCAAGTGACCATGACATTTGTTGATGTGAAACTGCAACATCATGGATCTTCATTGATCTGTACACTTGATCAAGTACTTGCAAGACCTTTAGCAATGGCATGACCACCTTCTACCAAAGTGACTATGTTTTATTATTGAGCTTTTGTCCTATTGATCACAATCACAAGCAGTTCGAATGTGGATAGTACACTCCGGGACGTACCTGGTGAACAGCTTGGCAATGACTTGCAAAATTGTTGCTCTCAAGTCTCATCTTCAGTACCTGATTGTACTGCTTGCAAACAAGTTTGAGCAAAAATTTTGAGGATTGCTTCACCTTTTGTATGCAAAGATCATTTTCTACACCTGAGTGTTAGTATTTTGCTACACCGATTCCAGACCGATGAAGGGTATCCTTCGTGAAGGCAACAACGATGCAGCAGTGCAATTCTTTGTGAAACTTGACTGTTTTCAACATGCAATCTTTGGAAACCAGGATTTCATGTAACAAAAATTTAACTGTCATATAAAAAGGTTTGAGGGAGAGGCTGTTGCATGATGCAACACGGTAAATGAGAAAGCAAAGAAATGAAACTCTTTAGCAACTCATAATTAACTGTGATGTACCTCGCGTTGGATGGCAGCCTCTGCTCGGATCCAGATTTCGGGATCCTAATCAACATACCACAGTTCCTAAGTACATAATTTTTGACATTGTGTCAGCATGGATCTGCCAGACATTAGATCTGTGGTTTCAACTGTATTGCATGGATGTGAGCACAAAATCACAATGGACGAGATACTGTGATGTAAAAAATAAGAACTGAAAATTCCATCTGATCAAAACTGCGTTTTCTGCAATCATCTAATTGCACAAACCTGTAGTTCATCTTCCTTCTCAAGAACTCTCAGCATGTTTTCCATCATCCGTTGTGGATTCAAGAATTTAGCCATCTGCTGCATGCACCGATCATGAAACAAAGAATGAGACTGAAAAGGAGTCACAAATTATAATTGAAATCTCACGATCCCGCCTAGAGATCTGATCAATTTTTCTATTCGAAGCCATGAAGTTATAATACATTTCGTACACACCAACTGTGATCTAGCTGCAGCCTCAGGAATTTTCATAACGCTTTTGAGCCACAACAGATGGCTCAAAAACGTTATGAAAATTCTTGAGGCTGCAGCAAGATCACAAAACTTTCTTGGAAACAGGCGGCAGAAGAACTTTAGATCTGTGGCTTGCGACATGCAGGAAAACGGAGAAGACACGCTGATCATCTAGTCCCTAAGATTCAAAACGCGAGACTGATAATATACACAAAGAACCCATGCAAAACAAAAAAAAAATCATCATCACCGCAATGATCCGAATTTATACAAAAAAAATAGAAACATGATCATGATCGCTTAGTTGATCAGAAAGTTCAAGTAAATTTTCGAAGACACGCAAGAGACCTGGAAGCTACAGAAAGACAAAAAAAGACGAGGTGCAATTTCAAAACACGAGACAAATGTATATATGTATGTATGTATGTCCGACACCTGATTTGGCTGATTTGGCTGATCTTTTTTGCGTAGAGGGAGCAAAGGAATGAGGAGAGAGATAGAGAAGAGGAGAATGCAAAGGAGAATGAAAGGAAAGGATGAGAGCCGGCGAGAATGCAAGGAGAGCGGAGAGACAGAGACGAGAGACAAGACGAGAGAAAGGAGACGAGAGCAATGCGCGATGATGGCTCTATTTATACGTTGCGTGCATGCCCAGCTTCTCGTGCACATCCACAAGAATGATTATGTTTAGCCTTTTTTACTCCATTTCAATTTTAAAAGATTGCCTTAATTAGTTTGCATGCCTGTGAACAATATCGGAAGCTTACAAGTTATAAGTTATAACCAGTGATTTTATTTTATTTTATTTTATTATTTTGTGTGGCGAATCTTCGTCATGTTGGAAAAACTATTTTGGGGGAAAAAATAAATACTATCATAAATACTCTTTTTAAAAATTAAATAAAAATTTAGTCAGAAAAAATAATTTATAATTAAAAATTCGCCAAATATTGTCACAATTTTCCTACAATTTGAAAGGGTGCTTAAGATTTTCTACTTTCATATTTTAAATATCGCCAGATTGGGCTAAACGTACTTATGGATGAAAGTCACTTGAGCAACATCACAAAATTGAAAATAAAAATTAAAAAAATCACTGGTTATAACTCAAAATCAGTGTTTTTTCTTATTAACCCCTGACTTTTTATATTGAAAATTTTGGAAAATTTTCAAAAAGAAAAAAAAACAGAAAAATTAGTCAAGCTTACCCTACAAAACCAAAAATATCCAGTTTTTTTTTTCTTTTTTTGGGTTGAAAAAAGAAATTTTTTGTCACAACAAATTGCTGGTCACAAATTTACAATCAGCTTCTCTCTCTCTCTCTCTCTCTCTCTTCTTTGGGTTGTGAAATTTTCACAATTTGGTGACCATTTCCACAAATCTAGCACATGGGGTACAAGCTGTTGTGCATGCTTCTCAAGTGATCGAGCTCATAGACACCCACAACAGGTTTTTCATTTGGCACAGGTACATTCAACCTCACAAATGGAAGTCTTCTTTGCAAGGTTAAGAATTTCATTCAGACAAGTGCAAGTGTCCAACAACTGTAAGTGTCCAACATACTTTCTAAGAGCTGGAACAATGTACTGAAGGCTCTACCAGTGGTAAAGGATTTTAATGCTGTGGGAGCCACAATCCTATCCTGGAAATGACACAGCAATAGTGATGCAAGCTCTCTGAACTAAGAAATTATCGTTGACTTGAACAACCCAAATTGTCAGAATCTTCAGAATAATGCAGTGATGATCCTTGCTCAATTCTTGTTTTGCTGTGAGAGATCAAGATGAAAAAGACAGTGAGAAGCATTTTTCACTAACTTGAGAAGCTGGTGCTACTTGAGAGTATCAACATCCAAAAGCCATAAAAGATTATGTAATTGCTGAGCCACAGTAGCCAAAGCCACGATGATGGAGTCATGATCCTTCTTTGTCATCACCTCCCCTTCTTCTCCTCTCTCTTCTCTCTCTCCGTTTTCCCCTCTCTGACCTCCCTACCACCACCACCACCACCACCATTCTCTACTCAGCAGAGCTGAACTAGTAATCACCCATCATCATGCATCATCTCTATGAGTTGTCAAAAAGATCTGCAATCGATCCAGCGCTCATGCTTCTTGTGATTCTTTACAATGCTGTCCACTCCTGCAAAAAGAAAGACCTAATTTGCATTACCACCACAGAGTTGAGCTGAGAATCTTGCAAGAGGATTTTGCACTCCATTGAGGATTCCACAGTCCATTTTGAACATGCAGATTGCTTCCCTGACAATTTCCATATCTTTCAATAAACAGAAACCATATCTGTTTTGACAGAAACAACTCCTTACTGTGCTAATCGATTCCACAGGAGAAGAGATTGGCAGTGCAATGTTTGAATCACATAATCCACAGTGCACACAAACATACAATGATCAGAAAAAGGTTTGTGGATATTTACGCAGCATTTGGAGAGAGATCATCATTGAAATGTCTTGCAGGTAAAACATTCCAGTCTGTTCACTGATATGCTTGCATAGTGAAGAACAGTGACCAAAATTGGAAAATCTGTCAGTAATAGTCATGCTGTTGGACAATGGTACTTCATCGAATTGATGCTCTGGCGATTTCTTCAAACTATACTGTCTTGTCTACAAAGAAGAAGAGAAATGTTTATGTTCCAGAAAAGAAAGAGATGGAGGACACGCTCAGGACTATATGATAGAGGAGCATTTAGGTGTTGTTGCCCCAGGCCCTTATCAATCCACTGAGGATCTCAACATTGTTGCTCATATCTTCAATTGTGTTGCTTGGCAAGGCTCGCACTATGTCAACATTATAAAACTCATGTGCATCCTCCAGAAGCACTTGGAAGATTTCACATTCCATGTTGTTCTGTAGTTTACGACCCATGTACCCTCTGCATTACAATCCCCAGTCCCACCGCCCCAGAAAACATCAGCTCTCACTCCAAGCCTTTCTGTTCTACATGCACAAATCTCTACGTATCAGATAGCTAGCATTGCAAGGTGGATGTTCAATCCGCCAGAGGGACAATGCAAAACTAAACTTCATTCACATAGATATCAGAATCACAGAAAAAATGGAAAGAAGCTGATACATCAGATCCATGCTTGCTGCAGGGCCTTTGATGATTGAAGGAGATGATGATGAACCCATTAGAGTTACAAGAGTTGGGGGCTACAGATTGCACATTTGTTTCCCCCACAGAGAATACAGAAGGGAAAATGTTTTTGTCCAAAGGATAACATCACAGAGGGGAAAGAAAAATTAGTTCACCGATTTGTGAGGCGATCATAGAGCACTGAATTATCAGTCTGCAACACGACAACATAATCGAACCAACGCTCAGGGAAGAAATCACAGTTGTGGTAGTCCACTAAGTTGCCTCCATCCCTCATCATGTCCTCCATCTCATCACAAAGCTGGCAAAATCATCCCTCAATTGCGTCAACCATAATCATCATCAACCTCATGAGCACCATCCCATGCATGCAGGGGGGCACTGGTATTCTCACAACCTCAGAAACATCAAACAGAAGACATGCGCTTCTTTGTTACAATATCTACAAAATCACTAGTTGTGCATGCTGATTATGCACACAGTAAAGAGCACAAATGATTGTGCAAACATACCAGATCATCATTTACGACATAACAATCGAGCTCCGCATCCCAACCATCATGGAGCGACTTCTCCTTCACAAGTTCTCCCACATTGATGTGACGCAGTCCTGTGGCACTGGCCAACAACGAGCATGTCGAGGTCTTCCCGGTACCTGGTGTCCCCGTGACCAGAATGTTGGGCGTCGCCCTCTTCCTGCCTTCATCTGTCATCTCTGTCTCTCTCTGTCTCTCTCTGTCTCTCTGCAATAAACTAAAATAAACCCCTCTTCTCCACGATTGCTCAAAGAAAACACTCTGCGCAGAAGCACCAAATCATAATTCCCAACTACAGAAAGCAATTGCAACCACGACAATCTATCGACAATTCAGGGTTTCCAATTTCCGCACAAGAGACGTTCTCGGCCCGTTGCTTGCAAACGATGATGAGAGTCCATAGTCCGAAGAAAATTAGGGTTAGGGTTAGGGTTTGGAGTACATGGACACAAAAAGGCATTGTTATCTAGTAATTAATGATCAACTATTGGGAACGGTAGGGAACCATAGGGAACATACAAAGGAAATAAACAGGGAGGGAGGGAGGGGTGAGGATTTTGCTTAATTAAAAAATTAATTTAACTATTAGAGTACATTCCATTATAAATATTTTATTATATTTGTAATAATCATTACAATTTAATTTCTCATGTATAATAATGATTTTAAATATTAAAATACATTCAAGTTTGCCATTGTAGATGTTTATTAATTATAACAATTTATCTATTTTATTCTCTTTTTTTAATGTTTTTACAATGTATAAATCATAGCTATAAATGATGAAAGTAGGAGCTACTAATGTAAATGGCATTATAATATTATTTGATTTTTTTTATACTTAGAATTATACTTAGTTATATAATTTTTTGAAATGGCATTATATAAAGTGATTAATGTATGCTAAATGTTTGTAATTATTTTCTTTTTTTCAATTTTGGTAAGTAGCTAAAATGGCTATAATCCATAAGACCATAAAAGTAAATATGGCTACATATAAGGAAAAAGAATCAATATAATTAAGCAACCTTCCATATTTGTTTGCTACCAGGCTAATGGAACATAATTTTTGGGGGACTTTTTTTTTTTTTTTAAATTTAAAATTTAAGAAATGTGTAAGTAAAAATATAAGGTGCCATATATGGTTGTTGGGTAGATTTTATAATTTAATTAATTATATAAGATGTTTATTTTTATTTTGAAAATGAATTTATAATTAATACAAGGTATGCATTAATCCCCAGGGAAATCATTTTTCCATCATTTTTTTTCTTTGTTTATATTGAATGAAGTGAAATGGTTAAGGGCCCATAAAATTATATATGTATGTTATTTGTTTAGCATGAATTATAATTTTATTCATCCAAGAGAGCAAATGGATGTATTCCTTTCATTACATCTTTCAAACCTTTCAAAAATGGGAGCCATCATGTGTTCCTTTTTCTTGATCAAGTATTAAAACTAAAAATAAAACAAATATAGGGTATCAAAATTTCATGCAAAAAATTTAATTAATTAAATTATATATATATATATATATATATATATATATATATATATATACTATAAATTTTTTCTAAAAAATAATAATATTAATATAATATGTGAATTTTTTTTTTCACAGTTAT
>Ga0116227_10008866_pt1 | contig 18630 bp, 28 predicted proteins | sample S1TSphgellanicum_FD_89693 | JGI IMG/M metagenome (GOLD analysis project Ga0116227, IMG submission 89693) | Host-associated microbial communities from peat moss isolated from Minnesota, USA - S1T2_Fb - Sphagnum magellanicum MG | ecosystem: Host-associated > Plants > Peat moss > Unclassified... | reverse complement strand
GAGAAGATCAGCAAGGTTCCCCGCGACGGCATGAACCGGCCCAAGACGCCCGTCGTGATCGAGAGCATCACGATCGAGAGGTGACAAGTTCGCAGCGGTGGTGGCTGGCAAAGCTCCGGGCAGCCGTGCCCAACGGTGGAGCAGGACCCCTAAACCGCTGCGATTCATTTTCGTTGACAATGCACCACTGAACCAATAACGTTGCACTCACCAATCAGGCGCCACGCGGGGCGCAGCAGAGAACCGAAATTCCGGTTTCCGGAATTTCACAGCAGAGAGAATCGAGGACAATATGGATGAATTTACGCCACGGCGCGCGGTGCGCTCACAGGCAAGGTTGAAGCTGGCCGTAACGGGTCCTTCGAACTCCGGGAAGACGTTTTCTTCGCTGGCGCTGGCATGTGCGCTGGCTTCACTCGTGGCCGATGCGGAAGGCCGGCCTGGCACCGGAAAAGTGCTGGGGATCGACACCGAGAACGACTCGATGGCGCTCTACTCGGACGAGTTCGACTTCGAGCACATTTCCTTCAAGGCGCCGTACACCACGGCCCGATACAAGCTGGCGATGCAGGAGGCGGTCAAGGGCCACTACGACGTGCTGCTGGTGGACACGATCACGCACCAGTGGCAGGGCGAAGGCGGCATCCAGTCGCGCAAGGACGCCCTCGACGCCGAAGGTGGCAACAGCTTCACGAACTGGGCCAAGCTCTCGCCCGAGCACACCGGCTTCATCGAGTTCATCAAGCAGTTTCCCATCCATACGATTTGCACCATGCGCTCGAAGACCGAGTACGTGCTGGAGACCAACGCCCGGGGCAAGCAGCAGCCACGCAAGGTAGGCACCGCGCCGATTCAGCGCGAGGGCATGGATTACGAGTTCACCATGGTCTTTGACCTCGATGCGGATCACACAGCGGCCGTGATGAAGGACCGCACCAGGCTCAACGGCCAGCCGCTGTTTTCAAGGGACGAGCGGTACGATCTTGCCTCCTACGATGTCGCGATGAAGCTCTGGAAATGGCTCACCAGCGGCGCGAAGGTGGAAGAGAAGCTGCTGGACCATGACGACAAGGTAACGGTGGCTGCGGCGCTCAAGAACGCCGGAATCCCCAAGGAAGAGTTCTCTGCGTGGCTGCTTTCGACGATGAGTTACGAAAGCCTCAGCAAGGTGCCGAAGTCGCGGATGATTGAGCTTATGCGCTGGATCACCGAGCCGCGCGATATGTCGAACGCAGAAAAGATCGCCCGGCAGTCGATGGACGCGATGAAGATGGAAACGGCAGCCAAGGCTCAACTGATCGCCAAGCACAACCGGAACTGGGATGCGATCAACGCAGAGCTGGAGACCCAGGCCACGTCCTTCGATCCGGCGGAAGAATCGCAGGAGGGCGAGTTCTTCGAGGAGAACGGCGACGTGCAGTGCGTGGTGCTGGAGGCGGTCCGGAAGGAAAGCACCAACAATCGTGAGTACTTCGATATCAAAATGAACGGTAAGGTGGAGGGGGTGGACCGGGCGGTCTGCTGGCACAAATCGCTCTTTCCGGCGCTCTCGGATTCCAAGGGCCAGATTGTGAGGATGCAGATCACATCGAAGACCAAGGATGGCACCAAGTACCTCACCGTCGAAGATGTTTCAGCAGTGGGCGACCGCCGGTATGAGAAGGGCAAGATTGTGCCGGCTGCTGGTCCGGGCCCAGAACCAACGGAGTAGTTATGCGTGAGTGCTGCAAAGGGCAGTTTGTGATGATCAACGGTGCCGAGGTTGAGGTGTGCGCTGCCTGCGCCCCTCGCCCACGCCTCAAACCAAACCAATGGAGAGATGACCATGTCGACAGCCGTGAAGATGAACGAAGCAGACCCACAACAGCCCCTGCCGGAGGCAGCAGGCCGCATCCACGAGGTTCCACCGCCCCAGCCCATCGTCAAGCAGCGCATGGGCCTGTACGACCTCACTATTGAGGGTCTGGAGATCGAGCGCGCCCTGATCGAATCGGATGGCGAGCTATCGCCCGAGCTTGAGGCTCGCTTCGACGTGATGCTGCAGCAGGGCCCGAAGGCCATCGATGGCGCGGCGGCCATCGTTCGTGAGCTGGTGGTATCCCAGGCAGCAGCGAAGGCCGAGAAGGATCGCCAGCAGGCTCGGGAGAAGAGTTTCGAGCGCAATGCCAAAAGCCTCAAGTCCCGCATCCGGGTAGCCCTCGACGCAGCCTTCAACGGCAAGCTCAAGACCGACCGCTTCAATCTGTTCACGTCGAAGGGCCGGACATCGACGAAGGTAGAGTTTCTGGGAGATCTCAGCACGCTGGAGAACCTCTACAACACGCGGCCCGATGTCGTCACCGAGGTCAAGAGCTACGTTGTGAACGACGAGGCCATCCTTACCATCTGGGAAGCGGAGAAGCCTGCTCGCCAGGCGCACAACGACGCGATGTCCACGTGGCGCGGGTTGCTGGAAGCCGCCGGCGACGATAAGGTTCTCTACGGCCTCGCGCTGGCGCAGGAGCCGCCGGCTTTCGAGTCGAAGATCCCTGCGGTCATTCAGGTCAACATCACGGAAGGCGAACGCTCTCTGACTATCAAATGAGTGAATATCTGATCAATCCGCCGGGGCTCCATTGGGACGCCCCCGAAGACGACTTCCCAGGCCCGCCGCTGGCCGAGGGAGACGATGGGGACGCCGAGTGGCTGCCCGGCGTGCCGATTGTGAATGGGAAGGATATCGATGCCTAAGTTGACCGAAGAACAAATGCAGGCTGCTTTGAAGGCCGCCACCCTTGAACGCGGAGGCCGGCCAATGAGAACGTCTTGGACCCGCCGGAACGGCGAGTACATCAGCGATGAGCCCTACACGTGGATTTACCTCATGCGCTGCAACCGTAATGGGCTTATCAAGATCGGGCGGTCATATGATCCAGAGGTTCGCGAGAGGCAGCTACAAGCGAATGATCCAGAGATCGAGCTAATTCTTTTGTTTCCCGAGCTGGGAAGCCACGAACGTGTCCTACATGCGCGATATGCAGATAAGCGCCGGCATGGCGAGTGGTTCGCTTTGAGCCATGAGGAGATTCAAGAAATCAGCCTGGAAGGTTGTGGTGTATGCGTGAAATTGTAATCAACGAGAACCGAGACCTGTTTGCACGGATCCCACACCGAGTTTTGAAGGATTTTCTGCACGATATTGGGACCTATGGATACACGGTTTACTCGTGTCTTGTGATGCATGAGGGGTTCGCCACACGCGAAACGTGCGTTAGCATACCTCGCATTGCCCGGCTTATAAAGTGTAGCGAAAGAACGGTCATGCGTTCGCTCGCGGATCTTGAACGCGTAGGTCTGATCGGGCGCCGCGAGAGCAGAACACCTGGAATAACGACCGTATACATCATCAAAGACCTAACCAAAGTCGCTTCATTTCCACCGGTCAAAATTCCTGCGGAATATTCGGATAAAGCCGCACCGAATGCTCCTGCTCAAAAGTCACCAGTGACTCCCGAGCCTGTAGTGGATACGGTTCCGACCCCTGACTTTGGCGCACCAACCCCTGACTCTGGTGACCTTACTAAATATAGTAAGAACAAGAGTAATAACAAGACTGCTCCTTCGGAGCTTTTTGATCCGGCTCCCGGTGTCTCGAAAGAGCCTCCGATGCGGAAAACTATCACCGACGAAATCACGCGGCTCTGGGAGATCGGCAACCCTGACGTAAAATGCGAGTGGGTGCCGCTGGCCTTCAAGCGGCTCAAGACCCTTGTGGAGTCCAGGCCGCGGTGGACGACCGAGCAGTGGCTCAAATGCGTGCGCAACCGGTTCAGCAGCGACGGGATCAACGTGGGGGACGCGCCAGAGAGTTTCATCCCGCAGCTCCCGAAGTATATTCGCAGTCCTTTGAACGAGTACGGCAAGGAAGCAACAGGAGGGTCCAATGGCAGCAGAGGCGATAAAAATAGAGCAGCCGTCGACGAAGTCTTGCGAGAGCTCGACGACGTCATCGAGCGAGGCCGATAAGGCCAAGCGTGTGGGGCGCATCGTGAAGAGCTTGGGGGATACGGCCTCGGCTATGGGCGCGGAGGTCACGCCGGGCGGTTTGCGCGTGATGGCGGCCGATCTCTACCACCTCTCAGACCGCCAGATTGCGGAGGCCTTGGCGCGGTGCCGGCGGGAGCTGAAATCCTCCAACGGGTTTGCGCCGAAGCTCGTCTTGGGCGATATTCTGGCCTTTGCGGGTCTCGTGATGGGCGACGAGGCGGTTTCTATCGACGCTGTGGGGGCGTGGGACGCCGTTGTGGGGGTTGCCGCTAGGTTCGGAGCCACCGGGGAGCTGCGGCGGCACGTGGAGCCACCGTTGCCCGACTGCCCCCAATGCCACGCGACGGGCACCGTTCTGCGTCAAGACGAGCAAGGCCATAATTGGGCATCGCCCTGCCCATGCAAAGTTGTGACGGAGCCGCCAGCTATCCCGCAGCGCATTCTCGACACGGTTGCCCGGATGGGCGGGTGGTCAATGTTTTACGATATTCCGACGTCTGCCTACCCCTTCCGCCGGCGAGACTTCATGGCCGAGTACTCGCGCTGGGAGAAGGTTGAAACGCAGCTCGAAACGTGGCGAGCCTTGGGATCAGGCTCAGCACCCGGGATGACGGGTCTAGCATCAGAACTCGCCAAATATCGCAAACGCCTCGAATGATGTTGACTTCCCTTGTGAATCCACTACCATCGCTTTGAATCGCTCTCGCGGAGCTCATCCCCATCCCACAGCAGAAATTCCGGAAACCGGAATTTTAGGAGCCACAGAATGTCGCCAGCCGCCCTCGCCAAAACCCCTCCATCCTTCGTCTCCACCGAGCCCGATCCAGTCGACCTCCGCTTCCAGAAGGCCGCCATCAAGCTGGACACCAAGATCGTGGCCAAGATCCGAAACATGAGCCTGGACTTCGTCGAGCTGGGCGCGATGTGCAACGAGATGACCGCCAAGGGCTATTACCGGGCCTTGGGCTTCAACACCAAGACCGCCTACTTCAAAGACCGGTTCCCAGACAAAGGAAAATCCCAGCTCTTTGAGGCCATGCGCATCGAGCGCGTCCTGACCTCCGGCGAGGACCCGGTGGTGAGCAAGGAAGACGTGCTTGCGATGCCGCAAGAGAACGCCAGCGCCATCGTCCGAATGCACAAGGCCGGCGTGACGATCACCGAGCAGATTGTGACCCAGGCGAAGGAGCTGCCGATCTCCAAGTTCCAAAGCGAGGTGGTTTTCAAGGAAAACCCCAAGGAGGCGGCGCACGCGGCTGCCGAGACCGGTGATCTTCCGGCCGGAACAGGTGTGGGCCAGACCCTCACCAAGCACAAGCATTACGAACTTTTGCTCGACACGGTCAGTTCCTTGGCGAGATCCGAGGAAATCGCTCGGTACGTGGTGCGCGATGATCGCCGAGAAATCCCCTTCGTCGACAAGTTCTTGCAGGCTATGAGCGCCGACTTCCAAGCCTCCTACGCTGCCGAGTACGAGGAGTGGAAGGCCAACGAGGAGGCCGAGGGCGCGCACGCCGAGGCTGTCGAGAAGAGCGAGCTGGCCTTGCGCCCACCCTCGCAGCTTGATCCCGAAGACGACGCTGAAATCCTCGACGCCGAATATATCGACGAAGAAGACCACGGTGTGCCGTGCCCCGAATGTAAGGGCACCAAAGAGAATCCTCCAGGCGCGCCCTGTGAAAACTGTGATGGCAAGGGATTCTTTCCGCGAACCGGATCGAGCTTGAAAGGATAGCCGATGCCTTGGATGCAACGCATAGCTCCTCGTCGCAAGCCTCGCCCTGGGCGCCTGAAAGGTAAGGCGCTTGGGAACCTGCGAGAGCAGTGCTGGGAGCGCGACAAGGGCATCTGCGGCGGCGGCCTCACCCACAACGGCAAGCCGCTCGGTTGCGGCCTGCCGGTCAACCCGAACGATTGGCACATGGCCCACATCACGGCTAAGAGGATCGGCGGCGACCACCTCGGCAACGTTGTGGTCAAGCATCCTTATTGTCATTTAGTGCTGGAACATAACCCCAAATCCGTACCAAGAAAGGTAACAAATGGCTGATAAATTTACACTTCGAGACGAAGAAGAGCGCCGTATCTGGGACACCGTTTGCAGTTCCAACTTGGCCAAATGCATAGTTCCAGAGGTTATGGCCGGGATTGCCCACGAAGAGGAAACCAAAGAAGCCGGCACCGCGGCGCGCATGACTATGAATGCCTTGGCAGTGTACTCGGATTGCGCAGCGAAGCTGGCGGATCGGGTCGTGCTGCTTCGGCGCAACCGCACAGATCTCATCGAACGACCGACTGCGTCAGATATTGCGATCATCAAATTAAGTCCGGGAGCCAAACAATGAGTGACGATACAAAAGCCCCGCAGCCTGTGGACTGGACAAGCGATGAAGCAGTAGTGCGCGCAGCCGTACCTGATGTGCAGTTTTGGCACAACGAAAAGGGTGATATTTGGCTTGCAGGTAAAGGCATCCTTGCGGAGAGCAATTCGAACTATGGCGGCGGATTGTCTGACCTATGGCCTATTGCCCGTCATCATCCCACAGTACAAGCCTACGAGCGCGCAAACAGCCCCAGCCCCGCCTATGTCACTCTTTCCGCATCCGAGCCAGCGCCGCAGGAAGAGCGCCAGAGGTTTGAGGATTGGTGGGCAGATAATGGCGACAAGCATGTGAAACACTGGCGCAAATTTGCTGCTGAGGCAGCTTGGTATGCGCGCGCTGCTCTCGACGCAGGGCAAGCCGCCGTTCCTGTTGCACCCCGCACAGAGGGCAAGGAAGCGTCCGGGGATGCACCTTCGTTCCAGAAGTGGACTCCAGAGCGGGAAGCTACGATGCTTGCAAAAGCTGCGGCCAATCTCGAACATCCGCAGTCCGACGCGGAAGCGATTGCCAATATCGCAGCAACCCTTGAAAGCGAAACTCCGCCGTCTGGGGATGCAGTAGAGCTACCGCCGCTGGATGAGAAAACAATGCGCGGCCCTGCATGGCAAGCCCTGTACGACCGATTCAATCAGTTGCCCGTACCGGAAGAGCGTGTGTGGGAGATCCAGGCAGACCTCACCAACGCACTCACTGAAATCCGCCAACTCCGGGCCAGCGAAAATACAGATAGGTGTGATGTGTGCGCGGGAAGTGGCAAATTGCTTACTGGCGCGTTTTGCATGTTGTGCAAGGGAAGCGGTAATGGATACGAGGAAAAAATCGGTTTGAGAATCCAATGCGATGAGTATGAATCTGCATTGGAAGCCGCCAAGAAAGAAAACGCAGAACTCCGTGCGAAGCTGGAGGCTTCCCCGTCCCCGTGGCGCTCAGTAGAAGATGAATTGCCGCCTGATAGTAGCAATGTCGCGGTATTCAGTGATGGAGCCGTGCGCTGTGGTTGGCTGCAATTTTCACAACCGCGAGAATGGCGAGTTTATTACCTTGATGGAGCAGCGGCCGCACCAGTGTCACATTGGAAGCCTCTGGACTCTCCACCTGCCATCGAATCCGCGAAGCAGGCCGCACCCACTGAACCCACAAAGGAGCCGCAATGAAGGCACTCGCGTTCATGTCGAGCGTCCTGGAGTTCCACCCCAAGGCCCGGTGCAAGATGGTAGGATGCAAGGCAGTCGTGACGTCCAATGGACAGGTCATCGGACGTGGTTCAAGCTATACCGGCGCATGGCGCGACGCCTCGATCCGCTTGAACGAGCTAACCATGAAGGAGCAGTATCTCCTTGGAATGGTTCAGCGCGCATCGAGCTTTGAAGAACTCAAGCATCGGGTCCTCTTCGACAACATCCTAGCGGTCGTGCGAGCCTGCAATGGCAATCAGGTGAAGGCCGCCGAGCGCTTGGGAACCCACCGCAACACGGTAGCCAGAATATTGAAGCTGCTACCCAAGGACGAGGATCTCGAGACCTACAAGCAAGTGGAGAGCAAACATGGGAACAAATACGGGAATTTCCTGGACGGAAGCGACGTACAATCCCATCCGCGGCTGCTCGCGTATGGTGGACACCATCAACGGAAGAAAAGAGAGCGATCCGCTATGCGCGAACTGCTATGCCGCGAGGGTGGCCTCAAGCCCGAGATTGTCGGGGCCGGGGAAGGCTTACGAGGGGCTGGTGGTGCTCCAGAACAAGGAGCCGCTATGGACGGGCCGCGTGAGCTTCGTCGAAAACCACCTCGCCGATCCATTGAAGTGGAAGAAACCAAAGCTCATTTTTACTAATTCAATGTCGGACATAGCCCACGAAAACCTTTCATTCGACCTGATGGACGAGATCATGTATGTCATGGCGAAGGCCGACTGGCACATTTTCCAGGTCCTCACGAAGAGAGTCGCGCGCCTGCTGGAGTACGCGAACAGCTCGCAGGAGCGCTGGCAGCTCATGGGGCGCCTCAAGCATGTCCATTGGGGTGCCAGCATCGGCACACAGCGGCACGCCGACCTCCGGATTCCCCTGATGCTGCAGTGGCCGGTCTCGATGCGCTGGCTTTCGATGGAGCCTCTTCTGGAGGCCGTGAACCTCGGCAAGTGGATACCGCACGATTTCAGCATGGACGCGAAGACAGGGGTTTGCGAGGACTGCTCGCGGCCGGCCAGCGACGCGCTCCACATCCCGCGCTGGAAGGTGCTCGATTTGCCGGCGCATCCTCCGCAGCTTCACTGGATTGTTCAGGGCGGCGAGAGTGGTCCGCGCGAGAAAATCAGGCCCACACCCCATGAATACTTCCGGTTCATCCGCGACCAGGCTGACCGCGCCAATATCCCTCTGTGGATGAAGCAGCTCTCGCAGCTTGATCGGCCCAGTGGCTTTGCGGACATCGAGAACTTCCCAGCCGACCTCCAGATTCAGCAGCCGGCGCGGGAAACCGTGGCTTGGCTTCCAGACGAAATTCCGGAAACCGGAATTTTGGAGGGGGTGGACGATGCCGCGGCGTAGCGCAGCTCTCAAGCCGCAGTTCGTCCGCCTTTTCGACGACCGCTCGCGCATGCTCTACAACAGCATGGCCTACCGCAAGGCCGTGTTGCGCATCGGGGGCATCCCCTTCACCCTTACCGAGTGGCGGGCATGGCTGATCAAGCAGCTCGGGGGAACACCAGAGGGCGTCGTGAAGTGCGCGTACTGCAATCTCTGGCTGAACATCTCGAATGTGGTTCCAGACCACATCCGGGCGCTCAAGGCCGGGGGATCGGCGGCGCTGGATAACCTAACGCTGGCCTGCGGGCCGTGCAATCGCCGTAAAGGTGCGCTCTCCGATTCCGGTTTCCGGAATTTGATACAGTTCCTGCTCACGCTCGACCAGTGGGATATGAACGACGTCTTGATGCGCCTGGCGGCCGCAGGCGAGGGCATGAAGGCCCAATGGAAGCGCAACAAGAAGACGCGCGAAGCGAAGAATGAGGAGCCGTTTTGAGCCTCCAACCCGACTCCCGGGGGTTCTACAGATGTCCCCGTCGTTGTGGAAACCCCGAATACCCGCAGCCCAAATGGAGAACGCTTGCTGGAATAGAGGGCCATCTGGCCAAGTGCCCGATGCTTCCAAAAGCTATCCCTCCACCCCCTCCACCTGAACCGGTCAAGCACTGGGGAGATTGCTGGAATTGCGCTCTGCCAGTCTTCACTGGTGAAACGATATGGCAAATGCGCGAGGGGTTCTGGTGCTTTGGGTGCCTTCAAGCGGCCAAAGAGACACCCGAGGGTCATCTTGATTGCGCGGGCCTGATCCTTCCAGAGCTCACGCTTGCCACTTGATTTTCACGTTGTTAGAGAGTAGTTTTATGGAACTCGCGGAGAGCCCAATATGTTTTGTCCTGCATGTGCAAGCCCTCAAAATTCTCTTGAAGTAGAAACCGCCCTCACACGCGATGGCTATGCCATTGTCGATTGCGAGGACTGCGGTGCGGTCAACCTCGTGCAGCCCACGAGCCGGAGCAAATCCAATGGAGCTATTGAAGAAATCCCCTCAACCCCTCCCCATCACTCTCGCGGGCTGGGGACCCAAGAAGAACGCGCAGGATGAAACGCGCGTCCGCATCGACTTTGAGCTCCCCCTCACCGACGAGGTCCTCGAATTCTGCCACAAGTCCATTCAGGCGGTAGCAAAGAGCATCTCGGTCTTCGAAAACGGTCTGACCGAGGGCAAGATCAACCTCGAATTCCTTTTGACGCTTGAGCTTTACACCACCCCTGGGCATACGGTTCCCGCGCAGACACTCGCGGCAGTTCCAGTGAGCAGCCTCTTCGTATTCCGCCCGGTCGAGCAGGAGGGATCCCAGAAGGAGCTCTACCTGCAGTTCAGCACCACCGCGCGCGCCGAGGGACCCTTTGGCCAGGCTCTTGTGGGATGGCTGCTCGCCAACCTCAAGTCCACGGTCTTCATCCGTATGCACGAGGTGCAGGGAACACTGCCTGGCATGGGCGAAGACGCTGGTGAAGAAAAGCCCTCGAAGGCTCCTCGTAAATCGGGCAAGGACGCGGCCGCCGGCAAGGACGTCAACTAAGTTCGCGGCGGCAAATGCCGGGGGGCACGCGCCGCCGCGATTCATCCCACCATGGCCGTCTTGTGCTCCGTGATATTCAAGAGAGCAAGGCGGCCAACATGGTTAACTATTGCCCAGCAACCGGGAAGGTAAAGTATGAAAGCCGCACCGAAGCCTCACGATTCAAAGGAGCCATTGCCTTCCGAAAGCACAATGCCGTCGAAGTCTTCCCATGCCCAGATTGTGAAGGATGGCATCTCCGCAACCGCCAGCCCAAACCGGTCGGTGGATGGCCCAAGCGTCGACGCCGTCCTCGCCGCTCTTAGCCGCTACGCTTTTATCGTGAGAACAGAGGCCGACCTGCAGTTATCGATTGCAGAGGCTCTAAAGATTGCTCGCATCGATTTCGAGCGCGAGGTGCGAATCTCGGAACGAGATCGCTTAGACTTTCTTTGCGGCCGCGTGGCCATCGAGGCTAAGGTTCGCAACAAGCGCTCGGATCTTATTCGCCAGCTCCACCGCTACTGCGAACACCCATCTTTAGACGCCATCGTCATCGCGAGCACAAAAACCATTCCAGACGTTCCTATCTTGTTCAACGGCAAGCAAATTCGCTTTGTGCTTTTGAGGGGATATCTGTGACGTTTGGCGAGATGGAGCTGATGACGAACTGGGTGAACCCCGACGCCCAGGCAGGCTGGGAATTCAAGCGCGATCGGGCTGTGAAAGCTGGCAAGAAGGTGCCGGCAATGCCGCGTCCACGCCCGACGTGGAGGATCAAGACCGAACCCCACATCGGCATGATGATGAAGCGGCTGTTCCCATCATTGGCCACTCAAATGGGCACATATCATATTGCGCACACGCCCGAGAACGCCCGCAACCTCGCGTGGTTTATGCAGCGGTACCCAATGAAGGTTCGGCCAGCCGCCGCGCTCTTCGACGAAGCCAAGCGCCACCGCGAGGCCGCCCTCCGCCTCAAGGACCTATTCACCGGAACATCGCACCCAGCGCCAAATGCTGCACGGCTCCGCACCGGCTTCGATTGGTGGCCATTACAGCTTCGCGCGGCCGAGGCTGGGCACATCAGAGGCCGCATGATTCTCGGCGATTCGGTCGGGCTGGGAAAATCCGGGTCGTCAATTCTGTGGCTTATGAAGCGAGGACGTTTCCCTGCCGTGGTCGTCACGCTGACCTCTTTGCCACCTCAGTGGGAGCTTGAGGCGGTTCCGAAGTTCACCGAGGGTCTCACCACCCACATCATCCGCCAAGGCACACCCTACGACCTTCGGGAGCGCCGTGGAAGAGGCCGGCAGCCCAAGACGCCTGGACCGGTTCCCGACATCATCCTGATCAGCTACTCGAAGCTCGCTGGCTGGGCCGAGCAGCTCGTCGACCTTGGCGTCAAGGATGTGGTCTTCGACGAAGTGCAGGAGTTGCGCGGGGGCGAGGACGTGGCGCGATGGGAGGCTGCCCACCATCTCAGCGTCAACGCCGAGCGTGTGTTGGGCAATAGCGCAACGCCGTTCTACAACTACGGGGATGAGTTCTGGAATGTGGCCGAAGTCGTGTCGCCTGGCGAGTTGGGAACACGCGAAGAGTTCACAGCTACTTGGTGCACCACCAACGAGGCTGGCAAGAAGGTTATCAAGGACTCCGTTGCCTTTGGAACGTACCTGCGGGAGAGCGGCCTGATGCTGCGCCGCACGCGCGCCGAGGCCGACCGCGAGCTTCCTGGCGGGGATCCGCTGCGCATCGTCCAGCACGTGAATGCCGACCATAAGGCTCTTGAGCGGATGAGCGGCGATCTGGCGTCGCTGGCTCGCGCCATCCTCAAGGACACCGAGGACTTCCGCGGTCAGAAGTTACAGGCATCAGGGCAGTTTGATATGAAGATGCGCCAGGCCTGCGGGATCAGCAAGGCACCGTTTGTTGCCGAGTTCGTCAAGCTCCTGCTTGAGAGCGAAGAGAAGGTCGTCCTCTATGGCCACCACCGCGAGTGCTACTCCATCTGGGGTGAGGCGCTGATGGAATATAACCCGGTGATGTACACCGGCAGCGAAAGCATCGCCCAGAAGCGCATTTCGAAGCGCATGTTCGAGGAAGGAGGCTCCCGGGTTCTGATGCTGGCCAACCGCGCCGGCGCTGGCTTGGACGGGCTCCAGAAGGTTTGCAACATCTGTGTGATCGGCGAGCTCGACTGGTCGCCTGGCGTGATCGAGCAGATGATCGGCCGGCTCGCGCGCGACGGGCAGGACAAACGGGTCTTGGCTTACTTCGCAATCGCAGATACCATTGCCGACAGAAAGATGGCCGACACGTTGGGCGTGAAGAGTGAGCAAATTGAGGGTGTGCGTGACCTCAAGCGCGGGATCTTCGAGCTGCAAAACGACGGCGGCCACATCCGAGCCATGGCGGAAGAGTACCTTCGCAGCAAGGGATATCCTGTATGATCCTCAACTACACCACCGAAGTTCCGGTCGAGAAGTCTCTAGGCGAGATCACATCCCTCCTCGTCCGCAAGGGTGCGCGGACCATCAGCAGCGAGTTTGACGACGCGGGCGCCATCATCGCTGTCTCGTTCATCTTGGTGGTGGGAGGCCTGCCAGCGCGCTTCAAGCTCCCCTCGAACCCCGGAGGCGTGGCGCAGGCCATGTTGCGCGAGCAGCCCTACACAACGCGACGTCGGGGCACCAGAGAGCAGTACGAGGCCTCGGTGCTGGCCCAGGCCACCCGCGTCTCGTGGCGCATCCTCAAGGATTGGGTGGAAGCCCAGCTCGCGCTGATTGAGTCGGAGCAGGCCGAAATGGGGCAGGTTTTCCTTCCCTACGCAGTCGCAGAGGATGGCCGGACGGCCTACCAGCACTTCATTGAAAGCCAACAGCGCAGGCTTGCATCCGGGGCCTAAATTCCGGAAACCGGAATAAATTTGGCGTAAATCCATCATTCTAAAAGGCAAGAAAATCGGGTTCCGTTTGACCGCCGGAACCGGAAAATAAACTGGATTCAGGCCCAGAAATTACTTGCTTTCACCGGGTGAAAAGCCTAAATTGGTCACCATTAGCCGCAGCCAGCGGCATGGAGATACACAAAATGATCTATTCTGCATACAAGCTCACGCCGGAGCAGACCGAGTACATCGGCCATGCTTTTGTGAATGAGGAAGCCACCGACGATTATGGCAAACCGCTCCCTGATGGCAAGTTTCCTGTTGGGCATATCATTCGCACCGACCGCACCGCCTATATTGTCACCGAACTATTTGAGGGTTTCGACTTTCACTCACTCAAGCCCCGGTCATTCTTTCACGCAGACAAGCTTTGCTGGCATTGCCATCAGCCCTACAAATCCACCGAAGAGTACAAGGCCAAACACGAAGGTCCGTACGGCATGGCGTGCCCTAAGCAAGATTGGTATCGCCGTCCCGAAGTAGCTGCCAGCGATAACCTTTTGGATGCACGCCGGGATGCTCGCAACAAGAGTGATGCTCATTTGTGGGAAGCGATTGGCGATGCAGAGGTCGCCGCTATTGCCCGGCCCCGTAGCTACTGCCGCACCGGGATCACGTGGGCCGAATGGCTCGACATCCTCCAGAAAGAAGAGCAGTACCGCCGGGACGTTCCATCCGCAGAGCGCCGGCCTGTTCTCGTATAAGCTCCGCTGCGCCGTATCCACGGTAAGCGGCAGCCTCCGGCTTGGCAGCCGGGCCCGGTAGGTAACCCGGGGAAAGTTTACGCGGGCGTCGGAGAGACGAAGTGAAAGCCGGGCTGGAATGAGAGCGCGCTCAACTCCAGCAGTTATGACGACAGAGATCGGGCCGCAAGGAACCTCTCTGGCGCACATCGGATCAGTAGCTTTGGAACGCCGTGAAATCCCGACTGGCCTTGGATGGCCAGCCCGCTCCAGGAGTGAAGGTGCTGTGCAAATGGACGATAACCCACAGGCTCGCGACGATGCAGAAAGGGCTGTTCGCCCCGAAGGCTCGCCGCGAGCTCTGCGCTTGTGTGGGGGCCGTCGCCACGGTTATTCCTGGACCTATCGGGCGCAGCGTCTCCTTGCCACTCTGCAAGAGGCATGTCCGAACGCTACAAAAACGGAAGAAGTCTGCGGGGATCTCACAGTTACCACTCTTCGAGGGCCCTTTGGAATCTATAAGTTCGTGAGCAGTTATTCCGGTTTCCGGAATTTAGGAGGGGCAGATGCCTAAGTCGACGATCAGTATGACCATAAACAACTGGTCGGTAAATTGGGACAGCGACGGTCGCCGCCGGCACGATCCATGCGATTACAAAGTAGCCTGCGCTGGCGAGCGCACACAGGGGATTGCTCTTTTCGAGAAGGATGGCGATCCGCAGCTTATGGCGACCTATTACAACTCGCCATGCTGTCAGGGTTGTGCCTGCGCCATCGTCACGCGCGAGGGTATGAAGGGTGCAATCACGGTCAAGCAGCTTGCGGAGAAAATACACCACGTGGCTGTGACGGAGAAGTTCCGCCGATGAACGAGCCAACGATCACCATCAACGGAACGAAATGTTCGATTGGCCAAGCCATGACGCTCCGGGTTGCATTGGAATGCTTCGCATTTGACCTAGTGGCCGGGCTGGGTAATGACCAAATCGGTGAACAGATCACATCTGGATATCGAGACAGAATCGCAGAACTGAGGGCAATGATGCTCCCGTCTTCGATTAGGCTGGTCTGTTTCCATTGTCGCAAGCCGGTGGCTAAGACGACTCAACCTGACTCAGGATATGAGGTGGACGTCTTCTTCCATGTAGACGAAAACGGAAAATCACTGGGAGTTTATTGCGCAGATGGCAAGCATCACGTGACCCCAATTCGGGAGGCTGTTTGACGATGAAGCCCAGCCCAGCATCGCGCCGTTACTTCCAGACCGCCGAGGTACCCATACCCGACGACCTGCTTGAGCGCGTGTTCGGCAGCGAGCCATTGAGCGATGGCGAGCACTTCCAGGATCGCGTCAAGCTATCCCCTGCGGACCTAGCCCGCGTAGCCGCCCGGCAACGGCGCGCCGAGCGCAAGATCCCTGCCGGCGCGGTCGACATCATCAAGACCTGGCCAGCAAACGTAAGTGCCCGGACCGTCGCCCACATATTCCGTCCTCACATCTTCGGCGAGCAGGGGTGGAGCGAGTACTACTTCACGCTCGGGCGCGGCAAGCCCCAGAAGCCCATAGGCCGGCTCTTCTTCACCTGGAGGGGCCGCATCCTCGGCAGCTTCATCGTCGATCGCGTGGTGATCAACGATGGCTCGCTGCCACGGCTCTCGCATCTGGATGGGGAGGAAAGCGACTGGCAGATCAAGCCTGACCGCTGGGTGGCGATCTGCTGCTGCGACTGCGTGCCGCTGAAAGAGCGGGTCTTCATGGGTGGTTTTCGTGGCTGGAGGTACTTTTCGCTTCAAGAATTCAAAGAAACTCCGGAATCCCGGTTTAGGTGGTAAGCATGCACTTTCTACAAGAAAATCCGCTAATTGGCCTTTTTGTCATTTTCGCCTTTATGTTGATTTGGGACGCTAGAAATAAATCCCGCAACCGCGTCTCAGAGCTCACGGCGACCATCCATCTCTATGCTCCGCAAGGCGACCCCTCGGTGCTGGTCAAGATGGGATGCCGGAAGATCGTGGCCGAGCCTGGCAAGCTCCGCTTCGTCGACGGAGACAATATCGGGGTCGTGACCTCGCTGCCGTACCTCATCTTTTGGGAGCGCAGCAAATGAGCGAGATCGAGACTGCAGCAGAAGCAACGGAAAGCTCTTACCCGGTCACCAACCGCGAGGAAGCGCTCAAGCTCCTGCGCTCCGGGATCCGCCCCTACGACGGAGCCACGATCGAGGGCAAGCGCGCCTGCCTCGTATTCTTCGGATTCTGCAGCCTGACCAAAGAGCGTTCCTTTGGCCCACCAGACGCTGACACGCCCCATGTGTGCGACGGAGCCTTCCACCACGCCTCTAAGCTCCACCGCTGTGCTCTGTGTGGCACCATCGGCGCCCGAGTGGAGCCCACCAAGTACACCTCTGCCGGCCGGGAATATATGCGCCTCACGCGCGCCCGGCAGCAGGAGATTGCGGCCCAAAAGCACACTGCCATGAAGGGTGTTTTAGAAGCCGAGATGCCGGAGGTTGGATAATGCCTGATCTATGCGGATTCTGCTACCACTTCCCCTGCGTCTGTCTGACCATCGTCAAGCCCCCACCGAGCGACGGCGCTACCGGCTTAGAGCTCGATGCCCTGGCCGAGAGAGCTGGAATCAAGCGCGCGGTCCACTCCCACTACGTCGAGACCGACGAGAACCTCCGCGCCCGCCTGCAGCTCACAGTCGTGCTTGGGAGGCCCTACCTCAGCGGTGTGGAGTGCGGAGAGCGCTTGGACAAGATTGGGGCACGCCGCGGCATATTTCGCGAGCCCGGCGAATCAGATGCCCGGTACCGCGCCCGCCAGATGCTAGACGGCAAGGCCGCCCCACCTCTCACGAACGACCATCGCCAAGCGAACGACCCTTACAGAATCTCGGAGTACACCGCGCAATCCTTCCACGACGGTTACTCAACGAAGAAGGGCGGCGACGATGTCGACGGGCGCGGGAACACGAAGCTACCGCCGCGAGGGATACCCACGCAGGCCGAAGCCGATGCGGCGATGGGGATACACGCTCTCAAGCGCCAAGAAGGCCCCGCCTGATGCCCCGCTGGCAAGGATCGCGCAAGGTTCTGACCGACGCCGATCGCGCGCGCATCTACGCCTGCATGAACTCCTGCGAGTTCTGCGGAGCAAATCGCGGAGAGTACTGCCGGGGAAAGAATGGCCGTCTGTGGACCAAGGGCTGGCACATGCATCGCGGGCCTGGGAGCGGCAAGATTCCGCCCGGCAGCGCGTACCATCGCCTCAAAAAGCAGGTTCTTGCGGAGGAGTGCTGATGAGCAATTACACAATCGACCAAGAGCGAGCATGGCGGCAAGCGCGGAACGTAAAGAAATGGGCCGAACTCGGTCTTCCCACGCTCAAGTGCGCCATATGCGGTTTCTCGGTTCGTCAACTAGAGGGGCACGTCAGAACACACGGAATTACCTTCCGCGAATATCGGCTAAAACACATGAAGGTCGGCGAGAGCCCAACAGCCCCAGACATCATCGAACGCAAGCGCGAGCTGGCCATCAAGAACGACTCCCAGAAGTACATCACTGCACCAGAAGTCATGGAACGATCACGGCCCGCATCTTTGTCGACGACCAGCATCGCCAAGATGAAGGAGACACGCCGAGGCCGGCCAAAACTCCACAAGAAGAGCGAGACGGCGCTTGAACGCGGAACCATAGAAATTCGCAAATGCCCCTGCGGTAAAGAACTCACCGAATGGCGATCAAGCAGGAAACGTCACTGCAACCACGCTTGCGCTCGCCTCTACGGAAACTACCCCAAGGCGAAGTAGGGAGAGTAGGGAATCCGCTCCCCTTGCACCCAACCGCCCTTTCTGCCAGAATCGCCTTCATGATTGAGGGTGACATTAGACCGTGGGAAAGGCAGTCCAGCGAATCAAACGAATCGTTTGAAGCCTTCACCCTTTACCTGAGCATGGGGCAGACCCGGGCGCTCAGTAAAGTAGCGGGACAGTTGGGTAAGAGCCACCAGCTCATAGAACGATGGAGCCAAAGGGACGCCTGGCGCCGGCGTGTGCTCGCCTACGATCGGATGATGGCGCGGGAAGTTCTGGAGCGTGTTGTGGTCGGCCAGGCTTACTTCCGCGAGCGTGTAGCGCAAGAGGGCGCGAACATGCGAACCCGAGCTGCCGCCCGCATCCTGAAAATGAGCGATGAGGAGATCGCCAAGCTGCCGATTCGTGAAGTGATCGGGTTGGCGCGGACCGGCACGATGATGGAGCACGCCGCGCGCACGGTGTCGGCGGAGGAGCTGGCACTGCAGGAGCGGGAAGACGTCCCGCGGTTTCAGATACGGTTCCTCCAAGACGCGCCCGAAGAAATGGTGGCTGTTCGCTTGGAGGATGGTACGGTGGGCTATATCCCGCTGGACGCGATTCCGCAGTTCAAGACGGATTATCCAAGTGCAGTGGTGGTCGCATGAAGATGTTTTGGTCGTCGCATCTGGTCATCG
>Ga0116227_10008865_pt1 | contig 18632 bp, 12 predicted proteins | sample S1TSphgellanicum_FD_89693 | JGI IMG/M metagenome (GOLD analysis project Ga0116227, IMG submission 89693) | Host-associated microbial communities from peat moss isolated from Minnesota, USA - S1T2_Fb - Sphagnum magellanicum MG | ecosystem: Host-associated > Plants > Peat moss > Unclassified... | reverse complement strand
TTTGCCGACACCCGGCAGCATGCCCATGATGCCAGACAAAGACCCCATCTTGGCAATCTGCTTCAACTGCGCCGCATAGTCTTCAAGGTCGAACTTGCCCTTGGCCATCTTCTTGGCCAGTTTTTCGGCTTCCGCCTGGTCGATGGTTTCGGCCGCGCGTTCCACCAGCCCGACAATATCGCCCATGCCCAGAATGCGGCCGGCGACGCGTTCCGGGTCAAAATTATCCAGCGCGTCAAGCTTTTCACCCAAGCCGACAAGCTTGATCGGCGCCCCGGTCACAGCCCGCATGGAAAGAGCCGCGCCGCCGCGGGAATCACCATCCAGCCGCGTCATCACAATGCCGGTAATGCCCAGCGCCTCGTTGAAGGCGGTCGCGGTGGTCACCGCGTCCTGGCCGGTCATGGCGTCCACCACCAGCAGGGTTTCGACGGGGTTGACGGCAAAGCGAATGGCTTTGACTTCCTCCATCAGCGCGGCGTCAATTGAAAGACGGCCGGCCGTGTCGAGAATCACCACGTCATAAACTTCGCGCCGCGCCGTATCCATGGCGCGCTGGGCGATTTGCAACGGCGTCTGCCCGGCGATGATGGGCAGCGAGGTGACTTCAGCGCGGGTGGCAAGCTGTTCAAGCTGTAGCTGCGCGGCGGGCCGCTGGGTGTCCAAGCTGGCGAGCAGCACTTTCTTGCGTTCCTTGGTCCGCAAGCGGAGCGCGATTTTGCCGGAGGTGGTGGTTTTACCGGACCCCTGCAACCCAACCATCAAAATCGGGATCGGGGCGGGCGCAAACAGATTGATGGGAACGGCCGTTCCGCCCAAGGCGGCAATCAGGGCGTCGTTCACAATTTTAACAACCATCTGCCCTGGTGAAACCGAGCGCAGCACTTCCACGCCCACGGCCTTCACGCGGACATCATTGATGAAATCCTTCACCACCGGCAGCGCCACGTCAGCATCCAGCAGGGCCAGCCGGATTTCCCGCAGCGCCTCGGACACATCGGCTTCGCTCAGCGATCCGCGCCGGCGGAGCTTGTCAAAAACCTCGGAAAGTTTGCCCGACAGGGAGTCGAACATATCTCATCATCCTCACAACGCAAAATGCGCCGTGGTGCGAACCCTCGCAGCACGGCGGACATCTTGGCGCCCACCTTTGCGCCCGCCAGTGCGTTCCGTCAACCCTTGCGCAGGCGTTCCAGGGACTCCTCAAATACGGCGGCCGCCACGGGGCGGCTGAAATAATAGCCCTGTGCTTCGTCGCAATGCTGGCCGGAGAGGAATTTCAGCTGCTCTTGGGTTTCCACGCCCTCCGCCACCACCGCGAGGTTGAGGCTGCGGGCCATGCCGATCACCGCCGTCACGATTCCGGTCTCGGAGGCGGACTCGCTGATCTGGCGGACGAAGGATTGGTCTATTTTGAGGGTATCAATCGGGAATTTGGTCAGATAGCTAAGGCTGGAATAGCCAGTGCCAAAATCATCGATGGCCAGACGCACCCCGAGCGCGCGCAATGCCGCGAAGGTATCATGCGTCGCGGGATCGCCTTTCATCAGAATGCCCTCGGTCAACTCCAGTTCAAGCTGTCTCGGGTCGAGCCCGGTTTCCCGCAGCACGGCCAGCAGATTCTCCAGGTATTTTTCGTGCCGGAATTCAATGGCGGAGACATTGACGGCAATGACCAGCGGCGGCAGGCCGGCCCGCGCCCAGGCGCTGGCTTGCGTGCAGGCTTCCCGCAGGACCCAGGCGCCGAGGCGCCGGATGAGGCCGCTATCCTCGGCGACCGGAATGAATTCCGCGGGTGAAATCGCGCCGCGGATCGGATGCGTCCAGCGGATCAAGGCTTCGGCTCCGGTGATTATTCCGGTTTTTATATTGATCTTTGGCTGATAATGCAGGGAAAATTCATTTTTATCCAGGGCAAGTCTCAGGTTATCTTCGATATATTGCCGCTCGATGGCCCGCACTTTCATCGCCGGTTCGAAGAACTGAAAGCGCTGGCGGCCATTTTCCTTGGCCTGGTACATCGCCGTATCGGCGTTTTTGATGAGGCTTTCAGAGTCCGTCCCGTCATCAGGGTAGACGCTGACGCCGATGCTCGTGGAAACATGCAGGTCGTTATCGTCGATTTTGTGAACCGCGCCGACGGCGCTCAGAATGCGCCGCGCCGTTATGGCGGCATCCTCGGCGCTCGCCATCTCGGCGAGCAGCACGACGAATTCATCGCCGCCCTGGCGGCTCACCGTGTCGGAACCGCGGACACAGTCCACCAGGCGCAAGGCGACGGATTGCAGAAGCTTGTCGCCAACCAGGTGGCCGAGTGAATCGTTGATATGCTTGAAGCCATCGAGATCGAGAAACAGCACGGCCAGCCGCTTGCCGCTGCGTTGCGCCAGCATGATCGCCTGGCCGATGCGGTCCACCAGCAGCATGCGGTTTGGCAGGCTGGTCAGGTAATCATGATAAGCCGAATAGTTTAGCTGGCTGGCAAAGGCCCGAACCGCGCTGACATCGCGGAACACCACGACATTGCCGACTTCATGGCCATCCTTGTCGTTGATCGGGGCCAGGCAGCCTTCAACGGGAATCGCCATCCCGTCCCCGTGCATGAGCATGTAGTCGGACGGCAGGTGCAGGACTCGGCTTTGTGGCGCCGGCAAATCGGCTAACGCATTGCGGCTCAACTCCAGCATCCGGGCAATCTCGGCATCGGCCTGGCCGGGGCCCGCGGTGTTAAGGCCGGTCAGCCGCAAGGCGACGTCGTTGGCGAAGGTGATGTTGCCGCGCTTATCGGTGCGGATCACCGCATCGCCGATGGATTGCAGCGTCACCTCCAGCAATTCATGCTGTGTCGCCAGCGCCGCCTGGATAACCTGGCGTCCGGTCGCGTATCGCAAGGCGCGGACCAGCCCGGCGCGGGTCAGTTCGTTTTTGTGCAAATAATCCTGCGCGCCCTCCTTCAAGGTCTCGATGGCCAGAAGCTCATCATCCAGACCCGTCAGCACAAGTAATGGAACATCCGGGGCGGCGGCATGCGCCCGCCTGACGGCCGAAAGCCCATCGGCATCGGGCAGCCCGATATCAAGCAAGATGATATCGGCGCTGGCGCCGGACAAATAAGTCTCAGCCGCCGCCATCGATGTCACGCAAACGAATCGCGGCTTGGCACCTTGATAGTCACGCAGCATCTCCTTCAGTAAGCGCGCATCGCCTGGATTATCCTCGATGATCAGAAAGAGATGGGACACCGCGGCCGTCATGCGCGCTGACCGCGGAGTGGCAACTGGGCCTTGGCCAGCCAGAAATTCGTCATGCTTCTAATCGCGCTTTGGAAGGCGCTCAGCTCAATCGGCTTATTCAGATAACAATTCACGTTGAGTTCGTAACCTTTCAGGATATCGGCTTGCTGGCTGGAGACTGTGAGGATGATTGTCGGGATCGATTGCAGGCTGGCATCCTGTTTAATCTCGGCCAGCACCGCGAACCCGTCCATCCGGGGCATCCTCAGATCGAGCAGGATAATATCCGGGCGCGGGACGCCGTCGAAAGGCGGTTCCCGGCGGAGAAACTGCATGGCTTCGAGCCCGTCGGTCGCAACATGCAGCGAGATCGGCTCGCTGGCGGCGCGAAACGCCTCCCGCGTCAGCCGGATATCGCCGGAACTGTCCTCCACAAGAAGAACCTCCACCACCTTGTCCGCGCCATGCGCGATGCCGGTCATGGCCGCGCCGTGGCGGGCAAAAGGGTGAACTGGAAAATCGACCCCTCGCCGTGGGTCGAGTCCACCCAAATGGTTCCCTGGTGACGGTCGATGATTTTCTTGCAGATCGCCAGACCGATCCCGGTGCCGGCCAACTCGTCACGCGAATGCAGCCGTCGGAACATGCCGAAAATCCTCTCGAAATATTGCGGTTCGATTCCGATCCCGTTATCCCGGACGGCGAACCGCCAATTTCCGGCCTCATCCCGTTCCGCGGAAATATGCACGGCGGGGGCGGCGGCGCCACGGTAGTTGATCGCATTTGCGATGAGATTCTGAAATACGCGGGCAAGCTGCGGGGGGTCGGCCATCACCTCGGGAAGCGGGCCGGCGGTGACCACGGCGCCCGAGGTTTCAATCAGCTGGCCAAGATTGCTCAACGCCACGCGCAGCGCCGCTTCACTCGGCGCCGCAACCAGGGGGCAAGCGGATGTCTCCACCCTGCAATAGGCAAGAAGATCGCGGATGAGCTGCTGCATGCGCAGCGCGCCATCGACCGCGTAGGTAATGAAGTCATCGGCATCGGCATCAAGTTTTCCCTTATAGCGGCGCGAAAGCAACTGGGTGTAGCTGATCACCATACGCAGCGGCTCCTGCAGATCATGCGACGCGATCACCGCAAACTGCTCCAGCTCTTTATTTGACCGCTGCAATTCCGCGAGATTCGACAGCATCATCGATTCCAGCTCCCGGTGGATCGTGATGTCGCGGATGGCGGCGGTAAAGAACAGCTCATCGCCGTTCAGGGCCACGCCCAGAGTAATTTCAATCGGGAATCTGGTTTGGTTTTTTCTTAACCCCTCCAGCGCGAAAGGTGTCGATACGATTGTGCCGGCGGCGTGGGGTTTTGCCCGTGCCGCGATATTGTCGGCATGGACCATGATGCCGTGCGGAATGATTGTTTCAATGCTCCGCCCCGTCAGCTCATGGCGCGGGTAACCGAATTGCGCGCCGGCCTGACGGTTCAACAGAACGATCTCGCCACTCGCCTTGAACATCACCATCACATCGGGCGAGGCTTCGAGCAGGTCACGGTTCTGCCGGTCGATTCGCGCCATTTGCTTTTCGGCATTCTTGCGGACGCTGATATTGCGGATCGCGGCGGTCAGCAGCAGGCCTTCAGGGGTTGCAAAATCGCTTAGCGAGATTTCGGCCGGAAATTCGCTGCCATCCTTGCGGCGCCCAAACGGTTCACGGTCGCCGGCGGGCATGGCAATGTGAGGAAGAGGGGCATGATGCTGCCGGTTAAGCGAATTTTTCTGGCCAAAGAGTCCGGGGATAATCATGTCAACCGGATGACCAATCATTTCGTGGCTATGATAGCCAAACTGTTTTTCCGTCTGGAGATTGACAAGCCGGATTATCCCCGTCCCGTCCACCACCACCATGGCATCGGGCGCCGCATCGAACAGGAGAAGATGTAGCCCGTCATCCAGGACCAGGCGCTTGGCCGGCGCCGCCGGCCCGATGGTTTCGTTTTTGGCATTCGTTATCAGTTCAAGATGCAGGCGCGCCAGTTCGGCGCGGGTATGCTTGCTGGACTCACGTTCGATGATGCCGAGAAGCTCGCTGGCAAGGTGAATATCGGCTTGCGTCCAGGGATTGGAGCGGCCGCTGACGATTTCTTTCCAGGCCACGAAAGACTTCCGCGGCGTCATTGTTTCGCCTGACACGACCGGCTTGTCGTTGAGGCTGGGATCGCCGCCCCAGAGCACCGTGCGCGAGGCCTCCGGCCGGAACCACAATATGGCATCGTCCGGAGCCGAGGGCAGTGACAGCAGCAGCGCGCCGCTGCCGCGCATCGTGCAAGCCGCAAGGTCTGGATAGCGCAGCCCCAGGTCATCGACGGCAACGAGATTCGCGCGGGCAACCGGCTGTAATACGCCCAGCACCCGCTCCGCCGCATCCATTGATGGCGTGCTTCCAAGGCAGTAAAGATCGCCCGCGTAACGAATAACCGCGCCTGCGGCGCCCACCAGGCGGAGCAGATCCGCCTGCGCGCCCAGCAGAGACTCCACCAAGGGCAGCGGTGTCGCAAGGCGGGCGCGCAACGCGTCCAGCGTGGCCGCTTTGGCGGCAAGATCGGCCGCGAGTTCCGCTTCGCCCAGGCCGCGCAGCCTGGAAGACACGATCTCGCCAATTGCATCGGCGAGCGCCCGTAATTCGGGTTCGGCCACCATGGGCTGGCTATGATGACAAACCAGCATGCCCCACAGCGCCTCCTGATCCACCAGCGCCACCGTCAGGCTGGCGGCGGTCTGCATGTTGCGCATGTATTCACGGTGCAGCGGCGATACGCTGCGAAGCGCGCTATAGGTGAGGTCGAGCGGCAAGCCGTCATCCAGCGTGGCATCGGCCAGGATGGGGACGGGCGTGTAGCTGGAATCGGCGATCGCCGATACATGCTGCCGCAGAAATAGCTGCCTTGCCTGCGCGGGAATGTCGCCGGCGGGGTAATGCAGGCCGAGATACCGGGGCAGCCCCGGATCGACCGCCTCGGCCACCACTTCGCCATGCCCTTCCGCGGCAAAGCGGTAGGCCATCACCCGGTCATAGCCGGTCGCCTGCTTCAGCCCGCGCACCGCAAGCTCGCAAAGTTCAACGCGGTTGGCGGCGGCGGAGAATGATTCGCGGATGGATTGTACCCGCATCAGCGCCGGTACCCGGTCCAGGTCCGGGTGGACGGATTCGATATCCACGCAAATCCGCGCGCCCGTTTGGTATGAGCGCAGTCTCAGGCGCCTTCCATCCGGTGCGTTGAACATCTCAACAACCCCGCATGACCCCGGGTGGTCCGCCGCGGTCATCAGCGTGCGGCCTATCTCCTCGCCCAGAATATCCGCGAGCGGGCGGCCGAGCACGGACGCCGCGTCACGGCCCAGCTGGCTTGGCAGGTTAGCGCTTGCATGGGTGATCAGCCCGGCTTGCCCCACCGCGAGCAGTGCCCCGTGCGGCTGGATGGCGCCGGGAATATGGATCGGCTCGCGCGCGCATTCGGATTCATGGTCAAGGGTCAACCCGCCGGCCGCCGGGACAGCGAGGATTTGACGCATCAGGGCGCGCCCAAGCCCGCGGCCGGTCTGCCGATCGGCGTTTGCCGGGCATCCGTGATCATTGAAGAGTCCTTCGCCGAGAGTTGAACATATCTATTCGTAACGCCGCTGGCATCCTTTCCAGCGCGCCTTGCGGCTATTTCAGCAGCGCCTCCAGCCGCAGTTGCGCGGCTTCCACCTCCTCCGCGGCGTGGCGCAGGGCGTCTGAGTTGAAGAAGCGGGAGGCGCGCATCACGTAAATCGCCTCATGCACGCCCTTGGTTTCCAGCACCGATCTCACATGGCGGATCTGCTGGCGGCTTGGTTCGGCATCGGGCGGGACTTCGACAAATTCGAAACCGATTTTGGTGTCGCTCTTCCAGCGCCGCGCCGCCTGGATCAGGGCGCCGCTGGCAAGCTGGATCGTCACGCGGTCCGGCAGCGCAAGCGGCGCGTCCACAACGGCAAGCACGCCCAGCGGCGATTCGTCTTGAATTTGGCACTCAATAACCGCGTCCGTCGCGCCGGCGATTATTTTCGCCTCCTTCAGAACCGCTTCGCGCTTGGCGCGGCGTTTTGGCTGGGGCGCGTGGGTTTGCGCGGCTTCCCCCTGCCCGGTCGCGCCGCCGCTCATGCCGCGCCCCCGGCGGCAATGCTTTGAGTACGGATGACATGAACCAGCATGCGCGTTGCCCCATATATGGATTGACGTTAGCTCTTCATTCGAAGCGTCGCGATTAAGTTTTCCAGCCAGTCCCCGTCATGCACGCGCAGGCGGGCAAAGGGCGGGAATGACGGATCCATAGGCCAATGACGGGTCATCGGCCAATGGCTGGCATAGGTAGATTCCGATGCTTCGTCCCGCCCCGCCAAAGGGCTAGTCTCCTCAGTCAGCCACGCCCCCAACAATCCGGGGCCAAGGACCTTTCATGCTTAAAATCCTGATCGCGGAAGATGACCTGATGATTGCCGACATGGCGGGCGAATTTTTGTCCGCCAGCGGCTACGAGGTTTGCGGCATTGCCCGCACGGTGGGCGAAGCCGTGGCCTTCAGCAAGGCGCACCGGCCCGACCTCGCCCTCATCGACCTGCGCCTGGCCAGGGGGGATATTGGCACCGAAATCGCCCGCCAGCTCCCCGCCGGGGAGCGGCCGGGCATTCTCTATGCCAGCGGCAATGTCTCGCAATTTGCGTTGACGAAAAATGATGGCGAGGCGAGCATCAGCAAGCCCTACAGCGCCGAGGACCTGGTCCGCGGCCTGGAAATCGTCGCCGAGCTGGTGGCGACGGGCATTGCCTCCATGCCGTTTCCGCGCGGCTTTCGCGTACTGCCGCCGCCCAAACCCGCGACGCCGGCGCCTGCCCGTGGATAGCGCGCCGGCCAAGCTTCGCAATCTCCTCCGCCAGCAAGCCGCCATTGCCGGGTTCGGCACCTTCGCCCTGCGCCAGGATGATTTGCTCACCGTGCTGACCGAGGCCGCGCGCGTCTGCGCCGCTGGCCTCAACGTGCACTTTTGCAAAGTCTGCCGCTACCGCGAGGCTGAAAATGACCTGCTCATCGAAGCCGGCTGCGGTTGGAAGGAAGGCGTGGTCGGCCATGTCGTCTCCCGCGCCGACCGCAGTTCTCCGCAAGGCCGGGCTTTCGTGACCGGCGAACCTTCGATCTGCAACGATTTGCGCAAGGACAACCAGTTCAAACTTCCGGCCTTCTACGCCGAGCACGGCATTATTTCGACCATTGATGTCATCATCAAAGGCGGCGTGGAAGGCAGCGACCGCCCTTACGGCGTGCTGGAGATCGACAACGACAAGCAGCATAATTACGACCAGCATGACGTGGATTTTCTCACCACCTTCGCCAATGTTCTGGCCGAGGCGGTTTCCACCGCCGAGCGTACCGTTGTTCTGCGCGCGACGATTGCGCAAATGAAAGCGCTGGTAGAGGAGAAAGACAGGCTGCTCGACCAGAAAAAAATTCTGGCCGAGGAGCTGCAGCATCGGGTCCGCAATAATCTGCAGTTGGTTTACGGAATGCTGAGCAAGCAGCTCGCCGAAACCCCGGACCCGGGTGGCCAGCGTGGGATCAAGGCGATTGCCCGCCGGGTTTCCACCCTGGCGCAGGTTTATAACCACCTGCTGGGCAACGAGATGACCCGCACGACGGATTTCGGCGCCTATATCAAATCACTCTGCCGTGGCGTCGAAGAAATACATTCATCGCCCGAGGCAAAAATCACGTTGTCCTGCGAGAGCGATGAATTGATCCTCGACATCGACCAGGTAACGGCGCTCGGCATCGTGATCGTCGAAATCGTCACCAATAGCTACGACCACGCTTTTCCGGCCGGCCAGGGGAACATTTCGGTGATCGTGAAGCGCCCGCCGGCGGGGACTAATTTTGCGGCCATCACCATCACCGATAACGGCAGCGGCTTTAACCCAGACCCGAAGAGCAAGCGCCACGGCATCGGCCTGGTCGGCCGCCTCGTTAAGCAAATTGACGGCTTCGCGGAACTGGATTCGGGCCATGGCACGGCCTGGACGCTGCGCTTTCCCGTCAAACCCGGCCTGGTGCCGGCCCCGGAGCCCAATCGTTCTTCCGCAACGGCGCGCAAGATCAGCGATTAACGAATAATTAAGTGTAACCAAATACTTTCAATTTATTGTACGCGAAAAAGGTTTGCTATTGTCTAACAACACTTCGACGATATTGGCGCCCGGTCGGATGTCGGACGCCACGCTGGCGGATATCGTCCTGTTTGGTATGCGCATGCTCCCCGACGCGATGGTTGTCGCCGATGCGCGGGATGAGGATTCGCCGCTTATTTGGGTCAGCGAGCAGTTCACCACCATTACCGGCTATGACCAAAGCGAAGCCGTGGGGAAGAATTGCCGCTTCTTGCAATGCAATGATAATCTGCAGCCTGGGCTTGAGCAGCTGCGCGATGCGCTCCGCGGTGGCACCGGCACCACGGTTACCATGCGCAATTACCGCAAGGACGGCACGCTCTTTTGGAATGAGTTAACGCTGACGCCGTATACCGGCGCCGACGGCGCCATTGACTACTTCGTCGGACATATACGTGATGTTACCGAAGCCAAGACAAATATTGATCAGCTCGTCAACGACGCGAGCCATGATCGCCTGACAGGTCTACCGAATCGATATAGCTTTCTGGAAGACATTGAGAAAATCGAACTTTCCGAAAAATGCCGCTTGCTTGTCGTCAAACTCGACATTGCGGGGTTGCACGGTATCAACAGCACCTATGGTTATGCCGCCGGCGATGAGATTATTCGTAAGATCGCGCCGCGCCTCCGATCGCTTGAGCCCGACGCGCTGAGCCGGATCGGCAATAACGAGTTCGCCTGCGCCTTCCACCTGCCGCCGTCTCGCAGCGAGGAAACCCTCCTTGCAAGGATTGCGGCCGAGATGCGGGCGCCGTTCACGATCCCTGATGCGGTTGTTAGCATGCGATACGCGCTCGGCTATACATTGGGGTTTCCGGGCATGCCCGCGACGCTGTGGACCCAGCAAGCCGGCTATGCGCTGCACCAATCCAAAGCCGATCCGGCCCGCGCGCCACGCCGCTTCGACCAGGCCGCCGAGCGCATTTCACGCATGCGCGGCCGTCTCACCACGGAGTTGCAGCAGGCCGTGCGGGATGGCGACTTCTTCTACCACTACCAGCCGCAATTCGACATTCAGACGGGCCGGATCGTCGGCGCCGAAGCCTTGCTCCGCTGGAACCACCCGGTATTTGGCTTGCAAGCGCCAGACACCTTCATCCCCATCGCCGAGGAGACTGGTCTGATTGTCGAAATCGAGCGGACTGGCATTCGCCAGGTCGCGGAGTTCGCCGCCAACGTTAACAGGGGCCGCGCGGACCCGCTCATCTTCGCCGTTAATATATCCCCGCTTGAGGTCACACGCGGCGATTTGCACGGCCTCCTTCACGATGTCATCGCCAAAACCGGCGTCGATCCGTTGCATCTGACGCTGGAACTGACCGAAAGTCTCCTCACGGAAGGGTCCGACGATATCATCAGCCTGTTTCGCCGCCTCCGCAGGCTCGGCCTGGGCCTGGCAATTGACGATTTCGGTACAGGCTATTCAAGCCTGCGCAGCATCGAGCGCTTCCCGATCTCCGAAATCAAGGTCGACCGCAGTTTCACGCAGCATATGCCGGATGGCGGGATTAAGAAAATTGTGACCGAAACAATACTGGCGATGGGCAAGGAACTGGCCATCCGAGTCGTCGCCGAAGGGATCGAAACCGAGGCGCAAAAGATGAACCTCAAGGACATGGGGTGCCTCATCGGCCAGGGCTATATTTTTAGCCGCCCCGTTCCGGCGGAAACGTTTTCAGCGCTACTGGCCGCCGAGAGTTAAAGCCCCTGCGGCGCTGTCATGAGTAAGTAAGGCCAAGGGGTAGAGCCCCCGGCCTTCCTTGCTAAATGACCAGTTCCCTCAAGCGCCGGACCGTGGTTTTATTGCGGCATGGATATTGTAGAGTCACCGAAGCTTGGCGCGGCAACCCTGGATGAGGCTTTGCGGGATGATATCCGCATGCTGGGGCGAATTTTGGGGGAGACCATCCGGGCGCTGGATGGCCGGCAAGTTTATGAGACGATTGAGACCATCCGGCAGTTGGCGGTGCGGTTTCACCGGCATCAGGACCAGGGGGCACAGGCCGAGTTGGAGGGGATTCTGGCCGGCCTGTCGGAAAGCCAGATCAACAGCATTACCCGGGCTTTCGGGTATTTTTCGATCCTCGCGAATATCGCGGAAGATCATCATCATACGCGGCGCTGGCGGGCGCATCTTATCGCCGGCTCCCCGCCGCGCGAAGGCAGTTTGGCCGCGGCGTTTGCGCGCGCCAAGGCGGATGGGTTTGATAACGCGGCGTTACGCAATTTTTTCACCACCGCCACGATTGCCCCGGTGCTTACCGCGCACCCAACGGAAGTGCAGCGGCGCAGCATTTTGGACAGTCTGGACGCCATTGCCGGGCTGCTGAGCCGGCGCGACCGGCTGGCCGAAACGCAGGAAGAATACGAGGAGATTGATACCTCGCTGCGCAGCCTGGTGATGACGCTGTGGCAGACGCGCATGCTGCGGACGGCAAAATTGTCGGTCCTGGATGAGGTGGAAAACGCCTTGGCGTTTTTCGATGCGACATTTTTTGCCGAGGTGCCCCGGCTTTATGCGGCGGTGGAGCATGAGCTTGGCGAGGATTTCGATCTGCCGGCGTTTCTGGAGATCGGCAGCTGGATCGGCGGGGACCGGGATGGCAACCCGTTTGTGGATGGCGTTGTGCTCACCGAGGCGCTGGCCAAGCAGGCGGAGCGCGCTTTTGGGTTTTATGTCGGCGAGGTGCGAAAACTGCGCAAGGAGCTTACGCTGGCCTCGCTGCACGCCAACACCTCGCCCGAGTTGCAGGCCCTGGCGCAGCAATCGGACGGGCATTCACCGCACCAGGCCGATGAGCCGTACAGGCGGGCGCTGGCGACGGTGCAGTCCAGGCTGACCGCGACGCATATCGCCCTGTTCGGAAGGCCGCCAGCGGGGCCGGTGCCATCTGTCTATACGCCGTCCATCGCGCGGTATGAGACGCCGGAAGCTTTCGTGGCGGATCTCGCGGTTATTGGGCAATCGCTGAAAGAAAATGGCGCGGCGCTGCTGAGCCATGGGCGGCTGGGCACGCTTTCCCGCGCGGCGCGGGTGTTTGGGTGGACCCTGGCGCCGATTGATTTGCGGCAGAATTCCGCGGTGCATGAGCGTGTGATTGCTGAGTTGCTGGAAGTCGCAAGTCCCGGCACCGCGTACCAGGAATGTGGCGAAGAAAAGCGCATTGCTCTGCTGCTGACAGAACTGGCGACCAGCCGGCCGCTGGTTTCCCGGCATGTGGATTATAGCGCGGAGACGGCCAAGGAACTGGCGATTTTCGACGCGGCGCGGGCGGCGCATCTGCGCTACGGCAAGCGCGCCGTGCGAACATGCATCATTTCGATGGCCAAGGGCGTCTCCGACCTGCTGGAACTGGCGGTGTTGTTGAAGGAAGCGGGCATTTTGCGCCCCGCCACCGGCGAACTTGACGTCAACATCGTCCCGCTCTTCGAGACGATTGACGATTTGCGGGCCGCATCCGGGATCATGGACCGGCTGCTCTCCCTGCCCTTCTACCGCGCGCTCCTCGCGGGCCGGGGGGAGACGCAGGAAGTGATGCTCGGCTATTCTGACAGCAACAAGGATGGCGGTTTCCTGACATCTGGCTGGGAACTCTACCGGGCGGAAGTGGGACTGGTGGACGTGTTTGCGCGTCACGGCGTGCGGTTGCGGCTGTTTCATGGCCGCGGCGGGTCAGTCGGGCGCGGCGGGGGGCCGAGCTTTCAGGCAATTCTGGCGCAGCCGAAAGGGGCGGTGCAGGGGCAGATAAGGCTGACCGAACAAGGCGAGGTGATTGCCGCCAAATACGGCAACCCGGAAGTGGGCCGGCGGAATTTGGAAGTGCTGGTCTCGGCCACGCTGGTGGCGACCGCCGAACCCGCCCAGGCCGAACCGCTGGCGCCGAGTTTTCCGGTGATTTTGGGCGAGATCTCGGACGCGGCCTACGCCGCCTATCGCAACTTGGTTTACGAGACACCGGGTTTTGAGGATTACTTTTGGCAATCAACGGTGATTACCGAGATTGCCAGCCTTAATCTCGGCAGCCGCCCGGCTTCGCGCAACAAAGGCCGGTCCATCGAGGATTTGCGGGCCATCCCCTGGGTGTTTTCCTGGGCGCAGTGCCGGATCATGCTGCCAGGCTGGTATGGCTTTGGCACCGCCGTGGAGCAGGTGATTGCCAAAAGGGGCTATCGCGGGCTGCTGATCCTGCAATCCATGTTCCAGGAATGGCCGGTGTTTTCCACGCTGCTGCTGAACATGGATATGGTGCTCGCCAAGGCCGATATGCGCATCGCCGAACGCTATGCCGGGCTGGTGCAGGACGAAAAACTCCGCGCCCGGATATTCCCCCGCATCAAGGCCGAATATGAACGAACCTGCGCGCAGCTCCTGCTCATCACCGGCCAGCGCGCTTTGCTGGACCGCAACCCCATCCTGCGCCGCTCCATCACCAACCGCTTCCCCTACCTGGACCCGCTAAACCACGTGCAGGTCGAAATGCTCCGCCGCTACCGCGACCAAACCTCCGCAGCCGGCACCGAAGCCAGCGACCGCGTCCGCCGCGGTGTACACATATCCATCAACGGCATCGCATCGGCACTCCGAAACAGCGGATAATAACGGGCTTGGGGTTGGTTCAAGGCAAGCAAGGCCAGGGGGCTCTCTTGCCTCTCAAACGCCCATACCGCGACGTCCCCTCTTCAAAAACCTTACGGGTTCTAAGGGCTGTGCCCTTAGCGGGGTTCCAAGGGGCGGAGCCCCTTGGCCTTACTTACTTCTGACCAACCCCAAGCCCGCTATTAATTCGCGGTTTTCAGGGGTTCTGATTGGATGTTGTTATTGGGTGGTATGTAGGCTGGGGTTGGTTGGTCGCTTTGGGTTAGCGGCTGGGGCGGGGCCGTTGGCGGGCTTGCGGCTGGCAGCCCAATATTGACTTGTTTTGGCGAGGTGGTGGTGGCGGTAATGGCGCCGACGCCGGCGCCGATGGCGCCCCCCAGGACGACGCCGATTGGACCGCCTATCAGGCCGATGGCGGCACCCGTGGCGGCACCTCCCGCGGTTCCGCCGCCGAGCCGGCCTGGTTCGCTGGCCCCGCATCCGGCCAGCAGCGCGGCGGCCCCGACGATTGCGACTATATTCAAGCGCATACCCTGTCCTCTATTTTTGTCATCATTTGTCATCAAGAGCACAGCAGTACGGCGGCCGGATTCGGGCCAAATAAAATCCTGGTCATCTGGAATTGTGTGCAGGTATGGCGCGCGGGGCTGGTAGGGCGGCCGCGTGCCAAAGAAGACTGATACGAAGGGTCATTTTTTATGACACGTGACATCAGTTTCAATTTTCTTAATTTTTGGCGGCGGAGGCAAGGAGTGTTCGTCGGCCAAAGTGGAGAGGCTTGCCTTGGCTTGACATTGTGGTTTGGTGTGGACTGACTCTGCGTTGATTTCGTAATGTGAGAATTTTGATATGACCGACACGCCAGCCGCCGCTGATCTAAATATCCTTTTCATCGGTGGGCTGCATCGTAGCGGCACGTCAATGCTCCACCAGCTTCTGCGCGCGCATCCCCACATCAGTGGATTTACAAAGACCGGCGTACCCATGGACGAAGGGCAGCATCTTCAAACCATTTATCCGAATGGGAAGGTGCATGGTGGCCCTGGCCGCTTCGGCTTTGACTCTCGTGCCTTCATGGATGAGAACCACCCCCTGGCGACGACCGCCAATGCGGCGGCTCTTGTCGCGGAATGGGGCAAGCATTGGGATTTCAGCAAGCGCCTGCTGATTGAAAAGTCGCCGCCAAACCTTATCCGGACTCGCTTTCTCCAGGCGCTTTTCCCGAAGGCGCGCTTTGTGCTGATTTTTCGCCATCCGGTGGTAGTTGCTTATGCCACGCTGAAGGCGTGCAATAGTCCGATTTCCGTGCTTATCGAACATACGCTGCGGTGCTATGAAAGGGCGCTGTTAGATATGCAGCTTCTCAACGCCGTGCATTTAATGCATTACGAAGAACTGGTATCGGCGCCGCAATCGACGATTGACCGGATTTTGCATTTCGCCAATATGGGAGAATTCAAGTTTAAATCGAATGTGCTAACCGATTTGAACGAACGCTACTTCGAAAACTGGATAAGCGAGCAAGCCAAGATCGTGGAGGATGCGGAAAAGCTGGAGCCTGGATGGCTCTCGCGCACTGAGGCACGCTGCCAGTTTCTCGGATATACGCTGAGCAATACTGAGTATCATGGGCGGAAGATCCATGCGCCGGAAAAGATACGCGGCATAACCCACTGATTGGCTTAGGGCGAAACACAAGACCTATCATTTTCCCGGCGCCGTTCGGCCGAATGCCTTGTGCTGGCATCGCGAATATTTGCGTTGAGATTGAATCCGGCTATGGTGCCGGGAAAAATATGTAAAGCTGATTTGACGCCAATAAGTTTGTTATGCCGGCTCGTTATGCGTAGGCTTTTTAAAAAACCTTGGCGTTGAATTAATGAACGTGCCCATTGGCTAGGGGCAAAGTAGCGCGTTTTGTAACAGTGCCATGTGCCAGCTTTTGCTGGCATGACGGGGAGAGACCGATGGGGCGCGGCGTGGCGACGGACGGAAACGATGCGGACCTGCTTACCAAAACCTTGCCGAAGGTGGAGCGGCCGCGCCTGTATAAGGTGATTTTGGTGAATGATGATTTCACGCCGCGCGAATTTGTCGTGCTGGTGCTGAAGGCGGAATTCCGGATGAATGCGGCGCAGGCGCAGCAGGTGATGATGACGGCGCATAGGCGCGGCGTGTGCGTGGTGGCCGTGTTTGTGCAGGATGTCGCCGAGACAAAAGCGACGCGGGCGACGGATGCGGCGCGCAAGAAGGGTTATCCGTTGCTGTTTACGACCGAGCCCGAGGAATAAACCGCGTTCAAGTGATGGGTGGCCGGACAGCCGCGTGGCGCGTAATTGGTTAGCCTTTGAGAAACGCCGCAAAATCCTCGGCGTAATCAGGGTGCCAGCGGGAGAGGGCGGGCCGGTTGTTGATGATATCCTGCGCGGCCCAGAGGATTCGCTTATTATCGGTCTCCCGCGTCACTTCGTTGTCCGGGCAGAGAATATAGAAATCCCCGGCGTTCATGCCGATAATCAGCATTTCCGCGACCTGATCCGCCGTCCAGGCGCCTTGCGGTTTTTCTTTGTGGTTGCCTGCGGTCATGCCCGTAAAAGTGGAGCCGGGGATGAGGAGGTGGGCGGTGATCCTTGCCCCCTCTTCATTGCGCAGGCCGTGGGCGAGCGCTTCGGTCAGCACTTTAACGCCGGCCTTGCTGACATTATAGGCGGTATTGCCCGGCGGGCACGTGATGCCCTGTTTGGAGCCCGTATTGACGATGGCGCCGGCGGTGCCCTGGGCAAGCATGCGCGGCGTAAAAATTTGTACCCCGTTGATGACGCCGAAAAGGTTGATTTCCAGCAGGCGGCGCCAGGTGTCGATGTGGTCCCATGGGCCGCCAAATGCGCCGGTGGCGGCGTTGTTCATCAACACCGCGACGTTGCCAAATTGCTTGTAAACAGCGTCCGCCAGCGCTTGCACTTGGGCGAGGTCGCTGACATCGGTGGGCACGGCGATCACGCCGGCATCGCCCAGGGGGCTTGCCGCCGCGACGTCCTGGCGGGCCGCCTCCAGAGCGCCGGATGGTAAATCCGCGAGGCAGATTTTTAAGCCCATGGCCGCGAAACGTAAGGCGGCCGCGCGGCCAATGCCGCTGGCGGCACCCGTGATCACGGCGACGCGGCCTTGGGTGAGTGCTGGGTGCTGAGTCATGCTGCTCTTTCCATTGGTTTCGGGCCTGCTCGCCCTGGATACGATTGAGAATATAGGCATGGCTTCGCCACGCGCCACTCGCGGGGGGCTGGTATCTCCGGTTTACATTCCCCATCATTTGCTGTGAGATAATTACAAAGAGGAACGCGTCCATGGCCCCAGCCGTAGCACCGCTTGCCCGAACCACGATGGCTTATGTGCTGGCGGGGGGCCGCGGGTCCAGGTTGTTGGAATTGACGGATTTGCGGGCCAAGCCGGCGGTGTATTTTGCGGGCAAAAGCCGGATTATTGATTTTGCGCTGTCCAATGCGGTGAATTCCGGCATTCGGCGGATTGGCGTGGCAACCCAGTATAAGGCGCATAGCTTGATACGCCACCTCAATCGCGGGTGGAATTTTTTCCGGCAGGAGCGCAATGAGGGGTTTGATATTTTGCCGGCCTCCCAGCGCTCGGGCGATGACTGGTACAAGGGCACGGCGGACGCGGTATTTCAAAACATTGATATTATAGAAGGTTATGCGCCGGAACTGATCGTGATTCTGGCCGGCGACCATATCTACAAGATGGATTATGGGCATATGCTGGCGCAGCACGTGGACCAGGGCGCGGATGTGACCGTGGGCTGCATCGAAGTGCCGATTGCGGATGCTACCGCGTTTGGCGTGATGGATGTGGATGCAAATGACCGGATTACGTCTTTTGTCGAAAAGCCGCCAAAACCGCCGGCGATGATCGGCAAGCCGGACAAGGCGCTGGCTTCGATGGGGATTTACGTTTTTTCCCGGAAATTTCTGGTTGAACAATTGCGGCGGGATGCGGCGGACCCGGCTTCGAGCCGGGATTTTGGAAAAGATATCATTCCGTACCTGGTTAAGCACGGCAAGGCCGTGGCGCACCCTTTCGCGCGGTCCTGCCGCCGGTCCGGCTATGAGCTGGAAGATTACTGGCGCGATGTGGGGACGGTGGATGCGTATTATGAGGCCAATATCGATTTGACCAACCCGATGCCGGCGCTTGATTTGTACGAGCATGACTGGCCGATCTGGACCTATGCGGAAATCACCCCGCCGGCGAAATTTGTGCATGATAAGGAGGGGCGGCGGGGGCAGGCGCTGGCCTCGCTGGTATCCGGCGGATGTATTATTTCCGGCGGCACGGTTAGGGAATCGCTGCTGTTTACGAATGTGCGGCTGCATTCGTATTGCGATGTGGAGGGAGCGGTGATTTTGCCGAATGCGGAAGTGGGGCGGGCGGCGCGGCTGACGAAAGTGATTGTGGAGAAAGGCGTGCAAATACCGCCTGGGCTGGTGGTGGGGGAAGACCCGGAAGAGGATGCGCGAAGGTTTCGAAGGACCGAAAAAGGAGT
>Ga0116227_10008864_pt1 | contig 18634 bp, 18 predicted proteins | sample S1TSphgellanicum_FD_89693 | JGI IMG/M metagenome (GOLD analysis project Ga0116227, IMG submission 89693) | Host-associated microbial communities from peat moss isolated from Minnesota, USA - S1T2_Fb - Sphagnum magellanicum MG | ecosystem: Host-associated > Plants > Peat moss > Unclassified... | reverse complement strand
TGACTTTCATGTTTAGAGACATTGAACTTTGTTTGCTCATTGTATCTTTCTATCTTGAAACCATCATTATATAATTGAGTAGTTGGGGAGGAAGATTGCACAATGACTTGATGATTTTTTTCTCTTTCAGGTTCAATATATTGAAACATCTTTTCGAGAGTTTCCTGCAATAAAACAATTCCATTTCAATAAAATTAAATTGTACTTGGTGAAAGGTTCTCAAAGTTTCCAGTAAGAAATACAATGTAGGAAGTGTAAACTAGAACACATGATGAAATAAAACAAGTTGAAATTTTAGGATTGGAAAGATTAATACATTGACAACTTTCTCACATCAAACATGCTTGGAAGAAGACCACATAGATAAGACAATGTGAAGAGGAGCCCTAATTACTTGTTCGGAAAGTTGCTTCAAAAGGTGTGGAGTGGGTCTTTTTTCACATTTTGGTTGTAAAATCATGTGACAAAAATCACAAACATTGATTTGATGACTATTGTTTTTGTTGCACATGTGTTTTTGAACAAGTTTCCTCTTGATATTAACCTCCTTGTTGGAGCAACTAGGTAATAATGGAAACAATGGTGATTGAATGCACATGGCCAAATTAGATTCAAATTTGTGAAGCCAAAGGTAGTGATCAATGTCGAGCCAAACAAGGGATGTAACAAATGTTAGATCTTTACACCGTTCTTCAATTTTGGACATCACATCAATACATCCTTCCTCCCACTTGATTGCATGATCTTGTGCCATCCTACAAATTTAGGCCATTTGTTTTCTTTACTTCAAAACAACCATTGATTTCTTGGCTTTCACGACCAGTTCTTGCAAGGAATGAACTATTTGGCATACTAACAAACCAAAAATAAGGTTAAAATAATCATGGATTTCTTGGCTTTTGTGATAATTTCTTGCATACAACTAATTATTTTGGCATATTTGTGAATCAAAAAAATTATATCTTTGTTCACCAAGCTACAAACCTTATATACCCTTAACTTAAAAAACACCATCTCTTTCCTTGTGCCAACACACCTATTCCATGGATGCACCATATCCATTGGATTAAATTGTCACCCATTTGGAAAATAAATTCATGATGATGTATACATCCTTGTTTGTGAACATCTGCATCAAGTTCTTCAACATAATCCAAGATTGATAATCCAATAATCTAGCATTCTTCATGAATTTCACATTGATTCTCCATGTTTAGTACACAAACATGAACATAATTTTGTCTATTGAAAATACCTCAACAAGTGTAAAGTTCTTTTGAGGTGGATATAGATGGCCAACAACTAGTGATAATTTTGTAACAAATAAAGAATAAAATTAGAACTTATTGTAAGATGCCCTAATTCTTTTTGCCCACAACATTCCATCCTTATGATATTTGTTATAATATATGTATACTTTGCATTATATCACAATAGTTAATACCATTCACATATCAGGTATATGGAATCAAATTGGACTACTTCAATTAATGATGTGTGCAACATAACCCTACATGATTTTGAACATCAAAAGCACAATGGACTTGGTTTGTAATTAAAGAAAATTGTACCCATTTCAAAAGCTTGCAACCAAAAAAAGAAAAAGAATCCCAACCCTTCATACAACAACAAGGAACTTGAAAAATTAGTAATAAACATCAATACTATTCAAGAGGGGAAACAAAACAAAAGGGTGTAGCTGAAAGTTGTTGGTGGAATACAAAAGAAAACATCTTGTCTTGAATTCACATCATCTTGGCCTTCTTTTAAGAAACTCAACAAAAAATAATGACAATTGCACAAGCATATGGTAATCTAACAAATTTTCTATGCTCTATTTGTGCACGAAGAATTGGCACAATTTATTTTCAGTTATCGTTGTTGCCAGGAACCTAACAAATTTTCTATTCTTGGTTTGTGCAAAAAGAACTTTGTTGTAGTTTGTTCGTGGCTTGATGAGAGGAATGAGAATCATTGACCCAACATGGAAACCTTAACAATTTTTCTATTTTTGGTTTGTGTAAGAAGCTTGTGGCAAGTTATTATTGTTATTGCCAAATAGTTGGAACCCTAAATAGTTATCAATTCTTGGTTTGTGCACAAAATCTAGTATAGTCTGGACCAATTTGTTAGCTCTACCCTTCAAGGTAGAGACATTGCAATGCACCAAAAAACGGGCCAAAGTTTGGTATCCCTACATTCTAAGGTCATGTAGAGTCCACTGTAGAAACATTTCATGTACCATTGAAGGATCCACTTGGGCTTCACCATGCTAACCACCATGTGTTTCTAATTTAGTATGTTGAACATTTATCATCCTTATGGACACCATTGAAAGGGCAAAATCGTTATGCAATAAGGTGCTTGTTATTGTTGTTGCCAAACAATTTAGTTAGGGTGAACATTTATCATCACCCTAATGAGCCACTAGGGGCCCTGTCATTGGTGGGAGGAGGAGCCATGGGGTAGTACACAATGTTTTTAAAAGCTTTTTGAAGCTTAATTGCATAGAGAGAAATGTTATACTATATGTTAGGGTCAGCTTTCACATTTACAAGATGAATAATTTCAAGCATGGGCAATGGGGACATCCCCAAAACTGCGCCAATACCAACAATTTCCACTACAAGCTTGGCAAGATCAGAAGGACAGTAGGAGTGATAATAACAATGGCCGGCATGAAGTAATATTTGCAAGTCCACCATGAGGGATGGATAGTGGGTGGGCAAGAAAAAAAATTTCATTGGGTTCCATTTCCCTTGTTTCTCAACAACTTACCTTAGTTGGTATTTTTATTACCTACCTACCCACCAGCCCTCAAGTTAGTACCATGCTAAAAATGCTAAAATTTTAAATTATTTGTAAATGCCACAAATCTCACATTTTAAAAATAAAAATCTTACATTTTTTGAGCTTCATTTGAGCACTGATAGAACCCATCACTTTTACATCCATAAATAAGATAATTTCAAAAACTTTAATAATTTCAGAAAATAGTTTTTCAAATAAATCCAAAAATTGAAGGGAAATATTGAATCTTGAAGAGAATGTGAGTTTCTATCCACTTAGGAGAGGGTTGTAAATTTTTTCATTCATGTAGGAGGAAGTTACAAATCTTTCAATCCATCTGCTGGAGGGTTACATGACTACTTCCAAACATTTGAATAGAAGTTTATGTCAGGTAACCAGCATTCTCTTGATGGTTACCTAGTTAATAACTTTCTTTTTGGAAACGTGGTGATATTTTTGGGAGATTTTGCAAAAAAATTCCTTGACTATGTTGCTTGGGACTTTTTTTAAAGCTGAAAATTCTTTTTTATTTAGTTGAAAATCAGATTTCTTAGTTGGAAAATTATGAAAATTTGCTTTGCTGATTCCATTTTTTTGAGGTACAATGTTGGTTATTGTGTTTGTGCAAAGGGTTGTGCAAGAACTGTAGTGAAGATGGTTTGATAAAAGCTTAGTGGAAATGATCTTAGACTGTATGTTTCCCAAGTCAATTTGAACTTCTTCATTTTTGCTGTAAGAAAAGATAGAGTACACTGGGTCATTAAACATACAATGTCATGAGAAGGGTAAAACAAACACCGCAACAAATTCTTTCCTGATTGTACCAAATGGAGCAAGGGAGTGATGGGGAATGAGATGTTTACTTCAAACAAATGAGAAGTAAACATTGGAGGTACCTCTAGAGTTTGTTCCATTGTGAAGTAGACACCTTTCCATTTTTTTCAGATTCATGGCAAAGAACAAGGATTACAAAGAATGGAGTACAAATTTTTGTACTGAAGTGAGAGAGAGTGTAGTAGTGAATGGAAATTGGGATGCATGTTCACATCTCCTCTTGCTGTACCTATTTCTCGCTCTCTTGTTTGGTTACTGCCCTCTCAACCAGATAAAGTATTACCCTTCTTCTTCCTCTTTCTGAACCCAAACTCAAGGATCTCTACTTTGGTGGCAGCAGTATGACAGTTTGTTGCTGCTGATACCATTGACCTTTTGGTCCAATCCACAACATTATGCATATTGCACAGTCAAAGTTGGTTAATTCTCTTGCCTAGTTGCACTTTGTAATAAGATAGGTAGGTATCTACGAAGACTAATTATACAAGTAGAAGGCTTTTAGGTTTCCTTGAATGGTGTGCTGGTGGTGAAAGATAAGTCGAGTAAACTGTATAGTAATATGCACAAATGAGAAAACGATGTGTAGGGATAGAATGTAGTTCTTCTACAAATTTCGGCCAAAAACCAATCTTATATGGGGTCTTATATTCTTTTGTGAATGGGTAATCAAGTCAGAGGTGAACATGACAAAGTGCCTGTATGTGGAGTACAAGACAAAAGAAAGACTGAATGGAGTGGCATTATAGGCCAGCTTGGATGTAAAAAACATTCATCTTGATTGCCATTGAATACAGTCGGCAAACTGTTACACCAAGAAGCTAATGATGGCATGAAGTAGAAGCTCAATGAACTGTTGACAGTGACAGATCAACCTGGAAAAAAAAAAAAAAAAAGGCTATAGAGGACAGTAAAGTTCTATGCTACTTTCATAATTTGAATCCAACTTACAACCCCAGTTTTTCCTGGTCAAATTTGAACTGCAATTTCAATTGATGGACTAAATGACACATCATATGTAGCTTGGAAGATCTCCAATGGAGCTTTCTGCAAACGGAGAACTTTTAATTCTTACTTCCATTGCTCCAACACCAAGAAACACCCACTAGACAATTTGGACCATTTAGCAACCATTATGAGGCACATTCCATCTGAACATAGATTGCAATATCATAACACCAACGAGTTGGACACCTTAGATGAGAGATTAACCTCTAGCAACATTGAAAGAAAGTCAACTGCACCAACCACCCACCCTGGCATAACCACAAACATTGACATTAGTAAATTCCCATTCATTGCAGAAGCAGCTTTCATCAAACTCTGAGGCCATAATTTTTGGTGACCCAGCAGCTTCTATAATAACCAAAAGACAGACATATGCCTAATTCTTATTACAACATGAAAGAAAGGTATTACTCCCATCAAAGTCTTTGAGAGACTTGTCAAAATACAAATTTCTCCACATAGCACACCACTTGGGATAGTTGAACACAAGACTTTCTGATGTTGAATACTAAGAACAGAGGACCGAATTGATGAAATGAAGAAATCAGAAAACAACCCAAATCAATACATAGCTTATTGAGGAGAAGAAGTACTAAAATTAGAAAGGATGGAGGCTAGGAAAATTGTGTAATAGACTACTACCTCCCCAATGCTCTCTTGTATCATCTGGTCAAAACTGGTAAAATCTCAACCTAAATGCCAGGCCCCAAACAAGTTGATGTAGAATAGAACTATTGTGACCCAACAAGACAAGGCCAGTCCAGTGAACCCCACTGGCATTGAATTTTTAAAATTTCAGTTAATGAAAAGAAGTGGACCTTGCAAAGCTACTACCTTAAGGTTCACAGGTGCAAGGAAAAACATTATAAGTACTCAACCTGACAATTACAAATCAACATTAGGGTATGATATAGAAGTCACGAACTCTCTCTCTCCAGACAGAACAAAGACCGACAGATGTAGAGGCCAAAAAATCCAAGTCTTTCTGTAAATCCAAGTGCTTCCAATTCTCTACTTTCCTTCGGATCAAAGGGATAGAGAACAGCAAATAAAGTCGGAAAGCACACCTGTGAATAGCTTCCCGATCTTGTTTTTCTTGTAACAAAGATGAACCGGCTCTCTCTCCTTTCGTTCAGATCATAGGGAGCATTTTTAAAAAAAATGAGAAATCACTGCTACGATCTTCCAATCCGGTTGCATTCCGTGAAGTAGTAGTCCGGCAGCTCTGCAATCATTGACAAAGAAAGAAAGAAAGAAGTGTAGTGGAGCTTCGTTTCCATTACAGTACCTTGCTCGAGTCTTTAGAAGCAACGCCACACCCCCTGGGCTCTCGCCCCAAATGAGAGGGAAGGAAGCAAAATTTGTTTGTTGTTGTTGCCCGCAACCCTAATAGGTTTTCTGCATGCGAGGATTTTCCTGATATTGTTTTGAAGGATAAAGTGATAGCAGCAAAGAAAGCTTGGTGGTGTGGGATCTTGGAGGTAGGAGCAGAGAGTCTTATCAGAGCAAGCTTTGTTGTTAAGCGTGTGTGTATTGTTTGGTTTTGTCTTGTGGACATGGGGGGACATGGTGGTCTCAATATTTTGCCGCAGAAAAGTTGGAACGTGTATAACTTTGATAATCGAGAGAAAGTGAGGAAAGATGAGGAGGAAGCTGCACGTCAAGAAGCAATCCAGCAGCAGCAAGCCCGACAACGAGACGCAGAATTCCGTCTGGAGAAGCTGCGAGCGGCCGCTGCTCAAGCTAAGTCCTCCACATCCACAGGCACCACTAGGGTTCAAGAACCAAGGATCACACAAGGGGAGGAAGAAGAGGATCATCTGCCAAAGCTTGGAAACGGTGCTGTGGCTGCCAGCAATGAAGAGAAGGTATCAAGCATCATCATCGCCGCTGAGCAGCAGCGGCCACAACACTTCAATTTCTTTTCGGGTGTGGAGGAGATCGTTGAGGGCTCCGGGCAGGGAGGAGGGAAGCCTCAAGATCATGGGAAAGAAAGAAAGCGAGGGGAAGGTAGGGTTGGGGGCAGCAAAGGCAGAGATGATTTCAGGGACTTCAGAGACAAGAAGGCGAAGAAAGAAGAAGCAAAAGCTCCTGGCGCTGATGATGAAGTATATGGTTTTGGCTATGGTCTGATTGGTAAGAATGGAAAGAGGCCATGGTACTCGACCAAAACCTTCATGATTGACAGAACAGGGGACGAAGGTGCTGCGACACAGGATGTGAGACCAAGCACTGGTAAGTAGGGTTTCTTCCACATGTGGCTGCATGCTTTCAGGTGTCTGTTCTGCACAGTATGATATGTGCAGAACATATCATACTAAAACCTTGAAACCCTAGCCACAAAAACTTTGCAAGCACTGTAATCTGATGTAAGTATATAATATGTCATGGAATTCTGAACAGTATGGGGTGTGTGGATTATGAAGAAGAATCTGAAGGTTTGTTGGATTATTTGGTGTGATCAGAGGAAAGGCGAAAGAAAAAGCAGAGGAAGACGGTGGAGGAATTAAGAGCAGAGAGACTGAAGCGGGAGGAACAAGAACATCAGAAAGCTCAAAAATTGGTGGTGGCTCAATTGAGACTTGGGAGCCACCATGGAGCAGACAGAGCTGGCCAACCATACTACAATCAGAGCTATGGAAATGCACGATGATGAGTACACAATCTGTTGTTGACCCACCTGCTGATTGAGGAGATGCTCATGTGTTTCTTCAGTGTATGATACATAGCACACAGTTGAAATAGCAACCAAGGTTATAGATATACCTGGCACGGTGATGGTTGGTTGACAGCATGGGAGAGAACCAGCAATGGGTCCTCTGGAATTGTTGATGGGGAGCTGGGTAAAGGACTGGGCTCCAACATGAAATCAAGGGATTCTGGTTTTGCAGTACAGGATATGCCCATTTGCAGGAGGGTGGCACCCTCATCAGGCACCTTCTTGCCTTGCATCAACACCTGAACTTGAAGGTCCCCCTCCCAGCGAACTCATTGCCACACCCATAACTGCTGTCTAAGTTCCAACAGAAAGACTGGTGGTCACTGAAGGCTAGACCACAGAATCACTTACTGTAGAGAATGGTTCAACAGGAACACCTACACCCAGATTGCTATACATTGTCTGCCAGCTGATGCATAAATCATAAAGCATCTCATTCAGTGCATTAGCAGTAACTGGCCAGTCCTAGCTTACCTTCAAATTGGCAACACTTGCTGATTCTGGTAAGCCCACAAACAGCTCTGGAACAGCAATGATTTTATGCTCAACTTAACTGCAGTAGACACCAATTTGCTCAGTCCATCAGAATATGTCCAATTCATGATCATGTCTGGTTGTGAAAGGGGAGATAGCAGTGCAGAGGGAGATCTACACATGATCCATTTATGATGCACACTGCAATTGTCTATTAAATCCCATTATGATTTCATGATGTGTGAAAAACAGAAACAGATGAAAAGGTTGAAAATCAGCAGGTGACAGTGAACTGCCCATGACATGTACCATGAGTTGCACAGGACTTCTTTGAACTCCTTTTTGAAGCACCCTTGGCTGTAGGAGAGGATGCCACAACTGCAGCTTTTGCTCCAGCATATATACATTAAAATGCAGACAGTCAGCTCTTTGTTTGGTGGCAAATGTGCAGATCTTTTAAAGCAAGATCGATGAATATTATCAATCAGAAACTGATCTCTTTTCATACAATCAACTTGGAGCCTGTGTCTGAGTGTAGGGTCATGGTCCATCAGGTGTGTACCTATTGCACAAACTGAGGTCCATTCACAAAGGGATTACCAAGTGATCTCTCATGTATTTTGGCCACTTTTTAAGAACTTATTGACTGACCTGGTGCTGTATGTTAAGAATTGAAGTCATAATGGCCAACACAGAGAGGACCAGGTCCATAGCACTGCAGAGTTTAGCAGCAGCAGCATGGGGCTCACCATCCACACAGTCAAACCCCGTCTCCATACAACAGCTTGTATTCAAATGTAGTTCTGAAGCTGGTTTGCCACGGCCATCCCCCATCTTCGTCTTCTTTGCAGACAGACCTCTAGTTGTTCACTGCTGCTGGGTCAAGGCATCCCTCCAAAAAATGTCTTCTAACCAAAGATGGCATCTGCAGCAGAATTTAATACATAGAGCTAAAGATAGGACATTACTGGTTACTGATCACAAGTCTTGAATCAAAAGTTCATATTGGTGACAAATTGCCAAAATTGCACAAAATGCATTGGCAAAGGGGCCAAGTAATTGCATGCCTTATGATCAGGACTTTGGGCATGCCAGTAACCACTGTTGTAGATTTTTGACACTCATTTCTGTAAAGACTTTGTGGATATGAAAACCAAGACAATTTCACTTGTACAGGAAAGAGTTGATTTGATGCATTCTTAGTTATTAACATAAATTAGCATCACAATGTATAATGTGACCTTGTTACCTCCACTAGAACCTGAATCTGCTGATTCCATGTCAACATGTTGCCACTTTCTTCTTCTTCCTGAGACAGGGCTGGACTTCAGAACTTTGTCGGCAGCCCTGTGGGGATTTCAATCCCTTGCTAAATGAGTTCTCAAGCATTTTTTTCATTGTCTCTTGAATGAGGTGTGGGGAGGAACGAAGATGTCTAATTGTTTCTTGCTTGAAGAACTTAGCATCCCTTTTGCTCTTGACCCTCTAGAACATGGCTCTGGTGTTGTGACCCTCTGCAAGCCCTGAAGTTGTGACCATGAAGCTTGTCACACCTGTCAACAAATGTGGGTTCTTCTCTTCCACCTTGACTGTTATTTTCTCTTCTGTTTTAATAATGCTCACATCAATAGGCTTTGCTGGCCACACAGCCTTGCCACTTTCACTGGTTTTACACTGGACTTGAAATAACCGTGTCTCAAGAATAACATCTCCCCCATGTTCAGGTCCTGCACCAGCCTCAAACTTCCCCAGTGCTTTCAGGCATTCAAGATCCTCCAGAAGACCTTCAACTAGTTCATTACTTTCCATAGAAAGACTGTGCTGCTTCTCCTCTTGCTCAATAAGTGGCAGAAACTCTATGTCTAGAGGGGGTGAATGCAAGTCTTTTTGAGCTCATCAGAGGCATCTGCTTGATGGCTTCCATTGTCTGCATTGGCATGCCCTCTGGTATCTCCTCAGTCTCAGGAAGCTTGCCAGCAGAACACTGCTCCATTTCTGCTCCTCCTCCCTGCACTTCTGGAACATGCATCCTCACTTTGACTGCCACAGAAGCAGTGTCTAAATTCTGGTCAAACTTTGCAGTTGACAAGACATGATCACTCTGCAATAGAAAGACCTGCAAAAGCTTTTGCAGTGTAAATGATCATCTGTATCATAGTATTCATACACAGACTACACATCTGTTTCTATCAACATGCAATAAACCATGTCACTAGCTCCTGGCTTTACCATACATTTCACATCTTTTGACAATAAAAATCCAACAGTGATCTTAGTGGCAAAACAAGAGTAGCTCTGGAAAGGGAGCCTTCACATGATCTCAAGGTCTGTAGACTTGTTTTGTACAGATGCTGCCATGCCAAGTCTTTCAGTGGAATGTCCTTTGCAATGACCTCATCCTCCTTATCCTGTGCAGGAATCCACAATGCAGACTTGTTTGTCACCTTGTGAAAAGATTCAAGTTTCTAGGAGGACTCATACATGTAGTCTATTCAATTGACTGAGAGACAAAACTTATTGTGTTCTTTCAGAACAAAGTTGTTTGGAATTGTTGGGTTTTTCCTTGACTAGGTGTGTTCAGTGCTTCCAGAACAGCTTTACATTCCAGTGCAGGATTTTGGACTTCTAGATTTGAAGAATGGTTGAATGAGTATATCCTTCCCCTTACCTACTTTACATACCATACAGGTGTGATGCCCTTCATGAAGACCTGATCAAGTGGCTGGCTGGAGCTGCAAATTGGAGGGCAGTGCCTAGTACAACACCATCCTCTGTTCTCCACTGTCCAATAAATGAATGCGTGTGTTCTGAACCAACCATCACACTTTCTACAAGATTGTTGTGGCTACCTATAAGGTTCTTTTGTGCGTTCAAAGTAGTAAGACTTTAGCTCCTTGGAAAATCATGTTTTACAAGTCTTAACTGGTTAGGAGAGTTCTTTGTCTTCTCTTGTTAGTGTGTTGTTTTTCTGTTTTTTCTTGTCCGGGTCTTTGTCGTTGGGGCCTATTTCAAGGTCAAGAGCAGAGTCCCAGTTTGTTGTAAAGCAGTTGAAGACTTTGTTGCTTGCGACTCTCTGCAAGTGCTGACACTGTGATCTTTGAGTCATAACAAGCAAGGCCTTAGTTTTTTGTTAGTCATTGTTGAATAGATATGAATTTTTAAAAAAAAGTGTAGATTCCTTGCAGATTCAAGTTTCATTTTGAAAAATGATGCCTCATGTTCATTCCAGTATCTCAATTAATGCTAAGTTGGGAGTTATCAATAGTCAGATTTACAGTTTTTGAGGCTTTGTAGTTGTAAAGAGTTCTTTATCTGTCAGATGGTCAGTCTTATTGTCCTTCTGAAGAATAAAGGTTACCCTGTAAAGATTATGTTAAAGAGGACTAGAGGGTTGCTCAATAAGAACAATTCTTTTTTGGAATTTCAACATTTGGAGTATTCTGCATGATTTTGTATAGTCTTGGAAATGGGGAGCTTCTTGTAACCCCAATTGGTCTTTGTTCTTCTCTGCTGTCCTTTTCTTTGTGTTTTGTCTATCCTGTTGTGTCTTTCTCTTTTTTGTTATCTCCTTGTGTTGTTTGTTGCTAGCCAGTAGCATGGCTGAGTCTTCCTGTTTTCTCTGGATTTGCAGCAGAAACTTGGTACATTCGTTAGTGTTTACACCGGGTTCTACCCACTATAGGGAGCTGATGAACTCAGTGGGGAAGTTGTGATAGAGAAGTCACTATCATAACTTAGGTTAGTCTTTTCACTGGGCTCTACCCACTGTAGGGAGCTGATGAAGTCAGTGGCAAAGTTGTGATAGAGAAGTCACTATCATAATGCTACAGTTGATGTTCCCTTAACAGGTGTGAGAGTGGCACTGTTGTTCATACTGCTTTAGTGTTTTATTTGTACATGTCTGGAATGATGTCAATGTAAGATGGTCTGAGCCTAGGGGTGTGCTTGTAATAGTAATGAATAAGATTGCATTGTGTGAGGACTCGGGTGCAGCAGTTAGTAGGCATTCGACTATGCAAAAAAAACTTGGGGTTTTGTTTGGTCTGGGTATCCCTGGGGGCAAGCAAGATTGGGCAAAAAGTTGCATTAACCCACTGACTGCAGAGTGTTGGACATCACAAGAGGAGTGGGGAAGAGAAGAGGGTTGAACATGTATGTAGGTGGCTTTTGCCTTGCACTTTCTTTGGGATTGGGAAATTGTTCTGGTGGATTAGTGATTGGGGGTGAGATGATTAGGGTATGCAAAGAGTAGTGACCTGAGAGAGTGATAGTGTGGCAACTAGTATGCAGATGCATGGGGATGGTGAGAGAGCTCAACAGGCCCAATCAACAATGAAGGTACTGATCCAAGTGACCAGATCCCAATCATATGGTTTATTGCTTAGATTGGGTAAATTATCTAAGTGAGTTCATGAATGTTTCAAGAAATCAAACCCTGATAGATTTTAGTATGTTTCACATTTCTGTTATTGAATGATGACAGCAGCAGACTACTTGTGTCTACTCAGGTTTTTCATGGAAACAGTGTCTATGTTGTCTTGAGATGCAATTATCCTCCTCCTTTGGTTACAGAGAAACTTACTCTTTACATATAAGAGCACCCAACTAGAGTTGTGGATATGAAAAGTGCTTGAGCTCATCTCTAACAATTCCTCTAGGTCTCATATGTATTGGTATATGTCTACAAGGTAACCTTGGAAGTCGAAATTTGAGCTGTTATGTTCAACTTGTTGTAGCTTTGGTTCCAAATGCTGACAGATAAACAGATTCAGATTGAGAGTTCTGGCAATGCCGTAACTGTCTGTCATTCCCTTCATGAATTGATGTCAGCCCATGGCAGCCCTCTGAAATTTTTTTGGTATCACTAGCCACATTGTTTGGAATTAAACGCCAGAATGGTGTAGCAAATTCTGTCCATCAAATTACTGCCAATTCCAAAGTTTCTTGCATTCCTGTGATGTGTTAACCTGAGTTCTTGATGTCATGGAAGGGGACCAGCTAGGGCCAACTCCAGGCTCTAGCACACCAGTTTTGGTTGTTCCAAATCTGCTCGAGCGTTCTGAAACAGTGAGATGTCCCTTATTGGCAGATGCAATTTCTCCTGAAACCCTCCACAAAAGGATATTTTTTTGCAAGAGCTTGGAACATGGATATGACATGTTCGTCAACCTCAACTGTCCAACTGACTGACTGTTTAAGAGCAATGTCATATGATCAGGGGGTGCTGTGCACCGAAGTTAGGACAGCTGAAGTAGTGATTGGATTGCTGCTGCAAGCAGTATGACATTACTCAATTTTGCAGTGTAGATGTGAGTAATCAGCTGGGAATCTCTGAATTAGAGCAGTACAGCATAATCAGAATGTTATCCAAATGTTTATGAGTTGCAGGGTCTTTGCAAGAGGGAGGGGGAAGTTTACAAGATACAAATCCATTGGCTGCTGATCATTGTTCTTCTTGTGTAGCTACGGAAATGGAATCAATGTTCACTCTGGATCCCTCAACTTGCAAGATTGAGTACAGGTAAGAAGTATGAAGTGTACTCCGGAAGGTGAAAGGTAGATGTCCTCGCAGCACAAAGTGTATTCCAATAAAATTGTCGTGTCAGTTGGGCACCTAGTCCAATCACTTAGTGTGTTTACTTGATTGCTGGAGGGGGGGCAGTTTATGTTTCTCAGACTTCATGCTTTGGGCACACTATTATCATCACCATGTCTTGCTGTCAATGTTTGCAGATTACAAAGAGATGTTGCAAGGGTCAGAGGATTGATAATATTCGATGGAGACAGCACTATCACTGTGTCTCCTGTGAATATCCAGTACTGACCTGCTACCATACACTGTCTGTCATACCATCTTCTCTGTGTCTCCCAACTAGGGAGGTGTTGCTCAGTTTATTAAGTAGGACTCTGAGGAACAGTCTGTTAGCCAATCTGCAGAGGTGTGTGCAATGTGCAGTTGGCTTTTGTAACGTTGTGATGTGCATTTGTGATGTGCAGTGGGGACCCAAAGTATGATGGATGCTGCTTTTGTATCTCTCAAAGCAAAGTTTGATAGTCAGGTGTTTTTTTTCTATATGCTAAATGTCAATCATGTGTTGTTATGGCTCATCAAATCAAAAAACTTAACCTAGAAAGGAATTGTTCATATTCATTAGCTAACTATTTGGAGACATCATATGAAAGTGGAGAGGTTAACAGAATTGTCTGAATTCTTCTGAACATAATTCATACGTTGTCTCTACTTTTGGCAATGTCTTGCAGTGGATGATGTGATCTGTGCTATCAGACTTCCTCTCCGCTGTATGTTTGGTATGCATGTCTATTATAATGCTCCTGAGATTTGAGTATTTGTGACTTCGCATACCAGAAGAAGTGGTCAATGTATACATACATCTTGCAAACACTCAGATATTGGCACCCCACAGAAGAAAGAGTTCTATCTCTGTGCTGCTAATACACCAGTTGCAGCAAGAGCTTGGGTGGCAACTGTAAGGTGACCCAATTGCTCTTTCTTGCTCCTTAGGGAGGGAGGAGATTGAGGCAAGTAACAATTGTGAGCTTCTTGACTGCCACACATGTACTCACATAATCTCTAGGTACTTCACATGAATTCACATGACTGTTGGTCTGGTACTGTTCTTCCAAGAATCAGTACTCAATTCAAAGGTACCATCAGCAACTTCTAATCTAGATGCAAGGTCTTACTGACTGTTGCAGGGCAGCAGCTTTGGTTTTGAAAGCCCAGCATGATTATATACCATAACTGATAAATTTGATTTTTTGAGAACTGTGATTATGAATCCTAAGAACCATCCTGATAACCATGAGGGCCTGTTCCTATTTCTAATAGCCATATTAAAAACTAAAGGTGCTAAACTCAAATTTTTGTCAGATTTTTAGTAGCCAGAATTTGACTAAAATCTAAGAAAAGTCACCAGATTTCCATACATGGTTCAAGTAGGTAGCAAAAAAAGGGGGGGATTTAAAAACAAGTTTACTATCATATTTAGCTTGTAGCCAAATTTGATTAAATCTTCTTGTAGATCATTGCCACTTGGGCTACATCACAAAATTGACAAAAAAAAATCACTAGCATGAAAGAAAACCTTGGCTTAGTCATCATCCACTCCAACTGAGAAAGTGCCTTAAGCACCTATCATCATGAGCATGATGATGCACTCTAATTGGAGTTGAAGCACTCGGGGTGTATGTCCATTTGAGAGAACTTATTTTCTAGGGGAAGGACAGGAGTTATGTCAGGATTCTGATGGGATTCTGATATCTGAACAACAAATGTATGCTCAATGTTGCCAAAGGACGAATACAATTTATATGGGTGTTGGCCATGTAGACACATTCAGTTAAGTAGGACTGTTGTAGCTCCCCAAAAACTTGAGGATTGCAAACAATATGAATCCTTCAGGTTAATATATTGGACTCATGGAAGAAAGCATGATGGGTTCACTGTAACAGTATTGGTCGGGTATATAGGCATGCTCCTGGTATCAACACTCCTTATCAAGGACCCTCTAGGCTGGGGGGTATTGGTACCAATATTGAGGCCTTACAAGTACCAATACACCAGCCATGTATACCAGCATAGAAAAACCAGTTTCAATATCAAGTGTATACCTCTGTGATTCGAGCCCAAAAGTGGGTCTTGGACCCAGTTATCAGGACTAGGTTGGCATGCAAGTTTTCAAAAGGACCCAATATGCCAAGGACCCAACACTGGAACCATAAACCCTAAACCAAGCTGGTATGAATTTTTTTTTTAAATACCCAATACCAGGACCAGGCTGAGATGTTCAAAAGTCAATATGAGAAAAACATTGGACTATACACTATACCATCCAGGTTACAAATGAGTCATGACTTGCTCTTACAATATTGAGACATGCAGACAGACAAAGGGGACAGCAACAATACCAGCAACTGCAAAATTTTAGTTCTTGAGGATGTTGTGAGTTTGGAAAAACAACAAAACAAAACCCTCTTTTGGAGTCCCCAGTAGACATATCTAGCAAAAACAGTGACGAATAAGCAAAAAGTTTTGAACTCTGTCTCCATCCTATCACCACTCAAATGTGATGCACTCTAGTCACTATCAAGAAAAAGCACAACTATTTTCACAAAGAGATAGTACATGTATGAAGCTTGTTTGATGGCTTAAGTTCAGAAGGAGATAAAAAATTCCTCACTGTCATTGCATAATGTATGATGATTGGGGTTTATCATTGCAAAATCTTGATGACATTTGAGTATATAATAAGGGGCTGAGTTGAGAGATCTAATTGTAAGAGGCATTAAAGGTTTGAAGAGAAAATCCTGACCTTAGTTGTTGACCCATGAAACACTAGTAAATCAATGACTCATATTCTCAAGTACTACAAGGGATGATGGCTTTTGGAAAGTTTATTTGCTAATGAAATAAAAACCTCTATGTTCCACATTTAGTCAAGGTTGAATCTTTCAATTTATTGATCCATTTCACAACCCATTCGGCATCACCAGCTGCAAGAAGCCAGTCCCACTTTCCCATTGAAAGAATACCTTCTGTATAAAACCCCAAAAATTGGCTAAAATTATGGTGGTACTAGAAATGCTTGGAGGGCGGATATGTCATAGTTTTAAGGATTATGGAAGATAAGAAGGTAGAATAAATACTAACGGATGTAAAATGTTATGCTCAAACTTAGTGGTGGGTGGAATGTTTCAAAAGTATGGTTTATGTGCAACCCCCTCCTTTCTATGGTTGGTTACCATAGTTATTATTGCTGAAACTATATACTTGTTGAGTGGTGAGCAGATCACACATTTGGTGTTTCTTATGAGTAGCTTGATCTGGAATTCTGTCATAGAAATAGGTGAATTTTGCCTTGATCTGGGAACCCATCACACCAACAGGTGAATTCTGCTCTAGCTATTGTGCCAACATTGGCTAAGTTGAAGTTTACCAATATCACATATTTTGTTGATATTTTAAATCCCTGAAGGTGCATTCACACCTAATGTTAAGTCAGTGTTAAGTGAAAATCTAGGTGGCATCTTAAGTGGCACCCAATGTTAAATGGGTGATTGTTCAATATTAAGTGAATGTTAACTTAACATAAAATCTTCATGGTAAATAAGTTTAGGTCTTAAATGATTAGCTTGGTGTTAGGGGACACACACAACTGAATCCCAAAACATTTTCTATTCTCATGTGCTTTGAAACCAGAGCTCTTGACAAGTTTCCAAGTAAAGTTTTAAGAATAATAATTAACAAATCTCCTTACATCTTGGAAGGGTGGTATTGTCTCCTTGGTTCTTTGGTCCCATTGTTGTTCAATCTCCTCTATTGAAACTCAATACAATTATCTATGTTTGCATTTTTGTTCCTTCACAAATGGGAGATATTGAGAGCATCTCCAACCGTACTCAGTATGTAACTCTGAATAGTAAAATTAAATGTCTAAGTTTAGCTTTTTTTTTTCGCAAACCCACCAATAAAACTGAAACTCGAACTGCATATTCATGGGGGACTACTAACAGCAAACCACCTGGACCAATCATTGTGATCGACGAATCAGAAATACTGAGCCGCAGTCAGGTACAAGTCATTACACTCTTTTTGGGAGGTGAACAACTGTGTTGCGCCTTTTACTAGCCTCGGCAAGCTGCACGAATTTGGTGCAAAAAAACCAATTTCCTAAGCTAAGCCGGCACATTTTGACTTTTCTGCAATAAATCTTACTGTCTGCAGTCACATACTGAGCACCGTTGGAGATGCTCTAAGAGTATCTTCATTGGCCCCAGTAAAATGGCATGGACACACTCCTTCGGAGGAGATATAACTTTCAAATAGCATGCAACTCAGTTTGGACCTGTAAATTCGCACAAGATACGATGATTTCCACAAGGCCAAGTAAAATCTTCAAAATGGCTAAAAGTATGCATTGTTTTGGTTTTCTAGTCACCAAATCTCTACAGTTAAAAAATATATATCGGCAGATTTCTCTATCTAGTTCCAGCAAGTAGCCAAAGGATGTGAAGGAATCGTAAGCTTTTTTATATTCGTATCTTGTTCATAACCAAATTTGGCTAAGTGATATTATGGATGATCACCAACTCAGCTATGTCACAAATATTTTTTAAATAATTACAATAATAATAATAATAATAATCCAGGGATGGAGAAATAATTAGCACTCTATGTTGGATGTAACAAACACTGGTAGCCCCAATAGAGGGTGTGGGTGAGATGCTCCAACCACAACCTTGGTAGCCTAGCTCTTGATTTTAATAGGTCATGTCAGTCTTTAAGAGAAGGAGGAGGAGGGGCCTGCATGTGTGTACTTCTGAATGTGGATGTGGCCACCAATTCTTTTTCTTTGTAGGGGGTGACTCTTTAACTACTACTGCTGTATCCATCATTTGATGTGCATATAATTCGTAGTCCTAGTCTTTTCACTTGAAGACAAAGAAGAAGAAAGAAGATGAAGAAGAAGAAGCGGCAGCAGCAGCATAGTGTCTGCTGCTTTTTGTCCACACAAAGTGAAGCCATCTGAGTTGAATGGGTTGTGACTCACTTTGAGATGGGGGAGTCAGGACAAAAAGATTTGATGATCTGCATGCATGCAATGTGCAAAATTTGAGCAAGTGGGTAGTCTTGAGTTTTCATTCTTTTGTTTGGTTGCTCGCACTGATCCCCTATCGCCAATCATGACAATGAGGTTACAAAACAACTTGTTAAGGAGGTGGTGGAGGAGTCAGGGGGCAGGTGGGTGGACGTTGTGAAGAAAATGGGTAAACAGATGGATAACTTTGTCA
>Ga0116227_10008862_pt1 | contig 18634 bp, 20 predicted proteins | sample S1TSphgellanicum_FD_89693 | JGI IMG/M metagenome (GOLD analysis project Ga0116227, IMG submission 89693) | Host-associated microbial communities from peat moss isolated from Minnesota, USA - S1T2_Fb - Sphagnum magellanicum MG | ecosystem: Host-associated > Plants > Peat moss > Unclassified... | reverse complement strand
GAGGAGTGTGTTTGATGTAAATTATGATATTTGTGCGTTTTTTATTTTGGTTTGGTTTTTTTTTTTTTATTTGTACTTTTAAAGATTAACCTTTTTTTTTTTTTTTTTTTTTTTTTTTTTTTTTGCCCGCATATAAAGTTTACACAATCTGCTGCTTATTGAAAAAATTTCAGATTTCCTTTTTGCACCCGCATGTAAGGTGGTAACTTAACATTATGGGCAGCAATGTTCATCCAAGTTCATTATCAAGTTGGGGTTTATTTAGCTCTTTTGATTCACCTGCCCCCCCGCCCCCCAAAAAAATGTCATCATGTGCAAATTTTCAAAGTTAACCCACGTTTGAAAGAAAAGAATAATTTTGGATGATAAATTTATTGTAGGTTTCGAGAGTAGTAAATAAAGAGCTATAATGTACAAATCTAGTAACCATTAATCTTGAAACAACGATATTCTCATATTAAGCATCAAGCCATTATTAGCTCACATTAGGATGCAACCATGCATTTACCAATGTATTGATGTATATGCTTATATACATATGCACAAACTCAAATGCAATTTGGAGGGACGATGATGACAAGGGGAAAAACTCAAATGGTTTGTTTGCATCAGCTCTTACGCCAATTAGCTCATTACAACAATGCTTAAGGATTCCCTATCTTTTGTCTATATAAAGTTGCATGAGGAGAATACATAATAATCTAATAATCTCATGGATAGTACTCATGGAGTTTTTTTTTCTTTTTTTTAAAGAATTTTTGTTTGTTGCCAAAGTGGCTATCATCCATAGGAGGAAGACATAGAAAAAGTGGTGATCATGTTTGATTAGATTTTTAGCCAAATCTAGCTATTTACCAAATATGAAATACAAACCTTTTATCATATTTCTATATATTTGGCTATACATCAAAAACCATGTATAAAAATCTGGCAATTTTCACTATATATATATATATTATTTTTTTTTCCCCCTCGCTTCTGGCAATCGGAAAACTCCAAAATTATTTGATTTTTTATTTTAAAATTTTTCTTTTTTTTGTGAAATTTCTTCAATAATTAAAAAAAGGCTGGATAATATACCTACTTATATGTTATTGCAGTTTTCAATTCTAGTTCAATTCTAATCATTTTTTTTTCTTACCAATTTCTCTCCTCTCTTAGAAGGTGTGCCCAATAAGGAAGATTCAATCCGGATTTTGAAACCCTTAAACTCCAATGGCCAATCGATTTATAAGATGGGTTGGTTGTTTAGATGAAGAGATTTTGACATTTAGTTTGTGTTAATTTGACGTCTTTTAAATTCTCCCTTTTTTTCTAATTCCATTGTACATTTTAAAAATTTCGTGTTGTGTTTATAAATAAAGTTTTGGAGGCTTTTAATGTGAATAATTTTAGCATCTACTTCTTCTAAAAGAATGATATTGCATACATACATATTAGGGTTTAGGATCATTAAAACAAGTTCATATTAGGGTTTAGGAACATTAAAACAAGTTCATATTAGGGTTTAGGATCATTAAGACAAGTTCTACTCCACTAGTTATGGACAATGTCATATATGTTGAAAATCGCACAAGCTTAAAATACGGTTCTAACCCATAACCCATGCAATTATGCATGTTCATATCTAGAAAAAACAAATGACCTCACCTAACAACCCTAATGAAAACCCTAAACTTTTTTTTTAAAAATTAATTAATATGGTAAATTTTATTAAAAAATCTATCAAATTTGGGCCATTTTTTTTCCACGAAAAATCCTTTGTGTATAAGGTTGTAGTTTGCAATCATATTTTCCATGTTGAAATTTGGCAAAAATTCAACAATTAACCCCCAAAAAAAAAAAACACACACACACACTAGATCAAGGTTGATGAGGTGGGTATATAGCTATGTTGGCCGGTTATCAAGTTTTGACTTGGGTAACCGACCAAAGTATCAAATATACCCGACCACCTAGTTTATTGATTGATTTGAAAACGAGGTGATAACCTACGGGCCAAGGATGAAAATTTTTCAAATTTCTATAACTTACTCTGATAATTGAAATTTCATCCAAGTAGGTGACCAATCAATCCTAAAACCCTAAACATGTTTAAGTTTTTTTTATAAATAATTTTAATTAATTAATTAATTAATTATCTTAAAAAAAAAAACCCCCCACAACCTACCCTAACCCAGGTAACATAACCAACAGTTCTCAAGGCAAAGCACTGGAGAACCCACGGTTATTACCATCGAAAATAACCAAGTCAATTGATAACCGACGGTTATTACTTGGATTAATTTGAATTGAAAAACCAGCCAGAAAATTTTTCTTTCCCCCAAAAAAAAGAAAAAAAAAGAAAAAAAAGAAAAGTTGTATGATGGGGGGGTAGGTGTGAGTGGGGTAGGCAAGTAGGTAGAAACGTAGGTAGGTAGGTGGGTAAGTAGGTCTTGGGTTATTAGGCTGAATAAATAAATAAATAAATAAATAAAATAATAAAATAATAAAATAATAGAATAAACCCCAAAAAGTGGATTCGGAAGTTCACTGGCAACTGCAGGTCCTTACGACTCGCTCTCGTCTCTCTCCTCTCGCGACTCCCTCGTCTTTTCTTTGTCGCCATCTCTCGCCGCAATTGTAAGCTTACGAGAAAGCTCCGGAGTTCAACCTGAGGTCGTCGTCAGCTGTGCGTGCCGCTTATCTCAAATGGGTTGTAAAGCTTTTCACTCGATTGCTGCTATTGCAGTGTTGTAGAACTCTTTTCTCTCATGACCTTAGTCCTCTTCTGACTCTCTCTCTCTCTCTCTCTCTGTCTGTGGTTCTTGTCTTTCGTTTTGTTGCTGCTGCTGTTGTTTTGTGGCGTGCGTTCTTGCAGAGAATTTTTTTTTTAAAAAGATTTTTTTGGTTTTCGTCGTCGTCGTTTGACGGTATATTTATGTGTTTTCTTCTAACGCTGCTGTTTTGTTTTGAGATCTAAGAAGAGATGATGGTTTGAGCTCCAGCTTGTCAGAGTCTGCAGCAGTTGCAGAGGTTGCAGGTTTTTCTCTGAGAAGTTTGGTGATGGCAAGAAAGAAGTGAAAGGTAGCAGTTGAGAGTGGACAGCTTGGGTTGCCTTCAAGTCTTTTTGACGTTGTTTTTTGAGCGGAGGTGGAGTTTTGCTGCTTTCTGGGACTTTTGGGGATCGAAGTTCTGGAAAGTTTTGAACTGTGAAGAAGAAAGTCATGGGGATACCGGAGATATTTCTGCTGTAGGTGGAGATCACTAGTCTGCAGAGCCGGGGGAAAGAAGAATATCAGGTTTGTTTCTTGTGGCGCCGGAGCTGCAAATCAAGAGCAGGGATTACAGAAAGAAATGTGGGATTTGGTACTGGAGTTAGGTCAATGTATTGCAGATCATGATGCACCCTGCTGCAGCACAGGAAGAAGCTGGAAGAATAAGAGTAGTCACAGTGGAAGCACCAAGCAGCAGCTGGAGGAGCTAGCAGCTGGTACTTCTTCGTGCTAGAAGAAGGAAGAGGAACTAGGGCTACATCATGGCTTTGCAGTCAGGAGGCGGAAGGAGCACAAGCTCATGGCTCTCAGGAAGTAGGAGTACTGCGCCAGTTGATGTGTGGGTTTTAGCGGCTAGGGGATTTGTTGTTCTTGCTTTTGTTGTTCCTGGGAGCGTGGCAAATGTGGAAGCTGGAAGAAAGTTGCTGCTACGCAGTTTGCAAGCAACTCCACCACCTTCTTCTTCTTCTTCTTCAGATTCAGGTTCTTCGCAGGCTTGGATTTATGTGGTGGGATTTGGATCAGCGTTGCTGGTGGTGATAGCTTTACTAGCCCTTGCAGTGATCTTCCTTTGCTACAAGAGGAAGCCCACAGCAGTGAGTCCATGGAAGTCAGGCATGAGTGGGCATCTGCTGCAAAGATCACCATTTGAGACTTCTGTTCCATTGCTGAAGCGAGCAGAAGTGGAGGCAGCATGCGAGGATTTCAGCAACATCATTGAGGAATCAGCTGAGATGATTGTGTTCAAGGGCACTCTTGCTGCAAGCGGCAATGAAATTGCAGCTACCAGATTCAAGGTACCTTCAGCTGCAAATTGGAACCTGCAATCAGAGCTCAGTTTCCGGCGCAAGGTCGAAGCTCTCGCACGTATGAAGCACACCCACTTGGTGAATTTGATTGCTTACTGTTGTGAAGATCAAGAGCCAAATTTCATGCGCATGCTCATCTTTGAGTATGCATCAAATGGCACCGTTTTCGATCACTTGCATAAGAAGGAATCTGAGCATCTGGACTGGCCCATGAGAATGCGCATCGTGATGGGTGCTGCTTATGGACTTGAATACATGCACCATGAGCTTGTGCCTCCTGTTAGCCATCTCAGATTTGATGCAAATTCTATCTTTCTCACTGATGACTACTCTGCAAAGATTGCAAATTCTTGGGTGATGAAGATGGCGGTTCCACCTGCAGCAAAAGCAGCAGCTCCTCCTGGCACTGAGCTGCTGCCACCACCTCAGCAGCAGCAGCAGAAATCTGGCTCTTGGTTGCAGGGACTGAGGAGGAAGCCGAGGATCGATGCAGGGTATAAGGTGGATTTGGAGCATCGTGGAATATCATCATCAGATCAACAACATGCTGGGGGACTGGATCTCGGAAGCAATGTGCATGGTTTTGGTGTGTTTTTGCTGCAAATTGTTAGTGGGCGACCACCATATGATGAGGTTACATCCCAATCGCTTGTGGAGTGGGCGAGTGAGTATCTTGCAGACCCAAAAATGGTGTGGTACATGGTGGATCCATCACTGAAATCATACAATCATGATGAGCTTGTTGCCCTCTGTAGGATTGCTGCACTCTGTCTGTCTCCAAAGAGTAGGCGACCGACAATGCGTAGAGTTGTTTTCATGCTTGCTGAAGTTCTGGGTATCACCCCTGAGCTCGCTGCACCCAAAACCTCTGCCCTCTTATGGGCTCAACTTGAGCTTGTAGATGAAGAAGATGATGAAGAACAGCAACAAGCATACCAAGAAGAACAAGAAGAACAAGAACAAGATTCTTAAAGCACTGGATTTGAAAGCACGTATCTCAATTTGTAGGAGAGTTTAGGGATTTGAGTTTGATAATGCAGTCAATTGCCCAGATGTGCACCCATCCATTGAAGTGTACATTAGTGTGTAGAAATGTGCAGGGTGTGATGACCACCGGCCTGCCCCCTCTGTTCTTTGGTTAGGGTTGAGTGATCTCTCTCAAGCCATGTGCTGCTACTACTACTACTACTATTACTAGTAGATTTATCTAATCACTGCTGGTTATTACTAGAGAATTAGGTAGGAATCATCGCTATAGGAAGACAGGGTTATTGTCTCTCTTTCAGGTTTTTCCTTGAATGTAAAAAAGTATGTACCTGGAGATAGACAGACAGACAGACAAACCAACCAACTTTGTTGTCAATGTATTTGTGTGCACAGAAGAACTCTGTAACGCCCATCATGATCTACAAGATTCTTATGGGTTGTGGTGCTTGTTTGTTGCTCTGTGGACCTTTTCCCATTCATTTGGACTGAACAATCAGACTTCTGTTTTTTCAAATCTTCACCTGGGAAACTCCTGGATCATCTATTTGTACTTCTTCCATGCTGATTGAACCCCATGAGCTTAAATTTGCTGATGTTGTTTTGTTTCTCGTTTGTTACTGGGTTGATTTTAAGCTAAGCTACAGAGGAGCTTGCTTGCACCCTTTCCAATTAATTACATATGTCAACTCATAGTCAAGAAACACAACTTGTGAACAGGATTGAACCTGGGGTGGTGAGATGCATGTCTAAGTTAGGTTTTGAAGTGAGAGAATTGTATTAGAGGTAGACTTTGCTTGCTGGAGACATTGCAGCAGATGCTTGGAGTTGTGGCCAAAAATTAGTGTGTACCTATATTGGTTTCCTAGAAGCATTACTGTGAACTGGAGACAATACCAAAATTTTCCATGGAGCTTTGGCATTCACTGGAGGTGTACAGCATCAATGACCAGCAAATCCCCATTCTTAAGAGACAACAATGCATAAGCACTATACTGTCTTTATGGCTTTTTTTTTCTTCCTTGTATCTGTTGTCTTTTGTTCTTGCTTCAGCATTCCTTCTAGCAATTGATCTCAAGATTTGAGTTGGACTCTTGTGTAAATGGACATGGCAACAATCATACCCACCTTCCAGATCCATTGCATCATACAGCCATGTGGAAATTGATGGGAATCTGAGAGCAGGGAACCACACCAATGTGGTAATTGACGGGAATCTAGAGAGCACAGAACCATAACAGCCATATGTGTGTTAATTGATTGGGAAGCTGCTGGAGAGCACAGGACCATATGCACATGACCAGCCATGTGGTGCTAAGTGATGGGAAGCTGGGAGAGTGCTTGAGCATGGAACCACAATCAAAGCTTGCGAAAAATGGGGCAAAAAAAAACAACTCTCTCATACAAAGGCATCCAGACGAGGCTCAAAGGAGATGCCATCAATGAGACCATATCTAAGATTGTGGTGAGTGAGGGGGCAGGATGGAAGTCTACGCCACACTCGTTTGATCAAGTCATACAACAAGACGAGCCGATCTCTGCCTCGTGCAATCAGCAACACCAGGTCATTCGACCCTATACAGATGAACTGCCTTCCTCCACACAGAAACTCCTCGCACAGAATCTCAGGCATGCGGTCTACCTGTTCAAGATGAAGACCACCACAATCACAAGCAATCAGCAAACAGTTTCCACATAAGGAGATTTGATTGAGATGCATGCAGATGGGTAGAGAAATGATGGGTGGTAATTGGAGGGAGGGAGGAAAGAAAGGAGTTGCATGGGGTTTGATTTTTTCTGAATCCAATTTTTTGTTTTATGTATGTGCAGTTGTGTACCTCCTTCCACTCCAATTCTGATTTCTGGAGCTCCCAGACACAAATGCTCTTAGTGACACTGTTTTCTCTCATGCCACCGACAGTGTAAATCTGAGCTTGACATTCAATCAAAGTATGGCTCTCGAGAGAATGGCGCATTGGAGCATGGATCTGGCTCCAAGCTTCTGTTTGCAGGTCATATGCGACCAATCCATCAGGTGGATCACAACACCATGCATAGAGAATGCCATCAAAGAGGAGAGTGCGGCGTGAAGGAAACAAAGGACCTCGAGGAACTTCTCCAGTGATATGCCAACCATTGGTGGCAGAATCATACACCTCTGTGGTTGGGTAGTACACATCGTAGATGCCATAAATTCCCACAACAATGATTCTGTAAGTGTGTGTGTTTTGATCCACTGCCATTCCTGCCATGTGGTATGTTTGAATCTTGAGCATCTGGGGAAGCTCTCGCCATTGTTTTGTGAGAGGATTACAGACAACCAAAGTGGTGCGTCCATTTGCACATGAACTGAAACACACAAGTCCTCCTGCTGCAGTGACAGGGAAGAACATTTGATTGAGTGGGAAGGAAGCTGGAACCATTTCAAGCCATCTGTTGATCATGGGATTGAATGTGAAAGTCTCTCTGTAGTCCTGGTTTCTGAGCAGAAGAAACCATGGCCCTTGTGAAGGACTTTTCTTATGAAGCTCCAGAAATACTGGTGTGTATTTCAGTGCATTCCAGCTCTTGCAAACCAAGGAGAAGCGGAAGAGAGTTGGGAGAGGAAGTTGTGCAAGGAACTTCTCCATCACATGTTCGGGCAAGTTGCTCCAGATTGCATCATCCATCACCACTTGATTCTCTGGGAGCAGGAGGAACTCTGCCACTTGTTCGCAATTCTCAACCTTCTCCATCTCCATTGCTCTTGTCATTGCTCGTGTCAGGATCACTCGATTCTTTTGAGCTTGCAATGCCATCATAATAATAAAAAGATTTCTTGTCGTCACAATTCACTTCACTAACGAGTGCACATCAATCTTGAGAAGAGGGTTTGGAAGATCCGTGAATACTTGAGCTTGAGCTTCTTTTTCTTCTTCTTCTTCTTCTTCTTCTTCAGCAATGGAAGAATCAATTGGGGGGCTTGAATCTTCTGAATCTGTCTTGGGTATCATCACACAGTAAAGAGAAAGAAGAGGATGAACTGTCAGATTCCTTCTTCCCCCCCACCCAGAGCTCTAAAAGCATACAGAATGAATGATGAGGGGAGGAGGAGGAGGAGGAGATATGAAAAGGCTCAAGCAGGTTCGTGATTGCAGAGATACAGGCTCTGAACAACAAATGCTGCTGATTTGCCTCTTCAAATCAAACTTCTTCTTCTTCTTCTTCTTCTGCTAACCCTATGAATGCTCATCATGTAAGATCTGTCCATGAGATTTTGTCGTCTTGTGATCAAAATCACTTCTTGTTGTAGTTGTCGTTGCAACAGACAGGAGAAAAAGAAGACATTTAGCACTTGGATCCATCTAACCAGTTTACTTGCGAGGGCATGTCATGTCCTTTGCAGTAATATGTAGCAGTAGCATTATTACATCACTTGCTTCCTTGCTTGCTTGCATGCCATTTTTCTTCTCTGAGTTTGCATAATTTCAGACTCTTGTGAGCTTTTCCTCCAGGCCATGGTTTTGTTTTCAGAAAGACTGGCAGCTTGTTGACAAACCCTCCAGACAAACAACTCTTCAAGCTTTGCTTTCTGTTTACATACTCAGGCTGCACGTGAGCTTTGGTTCATGGTTTCCTAGTAGTATTCATGAGCTTGCTTGCTTCCTGTTTCTCTGGACTTGGGTAATCTTCCAACCTGCAGAGGAGGAAGATATAGCACAGAGAGAGCTCTCTCTCTCTCTCTATCTCTGCAATGTCCTTTTTCCTTTTTTGGTCCCTTTTCTGTGTGGGTGTTTTCCCAGATCATGTGTTGGGAGCTTTGGGCTTTGTGGTGGATTGGGTGCCATGGAAGAGAGAGAGAGAGAGAATGCTTTTCTACATTTACGAAAGCAGCTTACCCAATTTCTGCTCTTGCCGTTTGAGGGAGCGAGTGATGATTATCATCATCTCCAAGGATTCCCTTCCAAAAGATCTGTATCTACTTTTGAGAATCTTGTTGTCTGTCGATCGAGCGAGCAATCCAGTGACAAAATCAGCAACCGCGCATGACACACAAGCACACACACGAACAAAAAAGGGTGTTGATCGACTCCCATCTACAACGTGTCAAGCAACATGGAGGTCACGACGTCGCCTCCCCACTTGTCGATTCTGTGTTACTGCCATATGGCCGCCATGACAACCATGTGATCCTCTTCTCCAGCAGCCTATATCATCATCCACTCCCTCAAGCTCTTGATCGGTGTCAGTGAGTACTAGTCTCTTCAACATTGAGAGAGATTGTGTATCGTGATCTTCTTCTTGAGTTGCTGCCAAGTTTGGTGTAGAAGTTTTTTCCTGTGGTTTTGTTGCTGTTTGTTGTTATTGTGATTCTTGTGCGACGACTGAAAGGCGAAGAAAGAAAAAAGAAACCAAAACAAAACATGGCATCCTCTAGTACCGCATTATTGTCTGCAGCAGGATCAGTTTTGGCCGCTCCCGGCGGTGCAAACGTTGTGAGATTAGATACCTGCAGCAGCAGCTCCAAACAGCTTTCGTCGAGCAGCTCTGCAGCATTCTGCAGCTCAGTTGTGCAGCTTGCGCCTCTGAGACCCGCCGTGAACTTGAAGGCCACCTTCATGAGCCGTGGAGCTCATGTGGGTGGTGCCACTAGAGCAAGCTGGTCCGAGGTGGGTACTTCTTCCTTCACGAGAGTCCTCTCTGAAGCTCCTCAGTTCATGATGGTTGGAACTCTCTGAATTCCTTCAGTTCGTGATGTTGGAACTCCCTGAATTCCTTCAGTTCGTGATGTTGGAACTCCCTGAATTCCTTCAGCTCATGATGTTCTTCCAAGATGGGTGTGAGGGGAAATTGATGAGGAGTTTGTGAAATGGTATCGGAGCTCTTGAGAGAGAAAAAGAGATGGGTTTTGAGATTGGTTTTATGGTTTGGGGATGAATGATGGGGGTTTTTTTTTCTTGGGGGCGGTGCAGGAGGAGCAGAAGACGACGACGGCCAGTGGGAAGAAGGTGCTGGTAGCGACTGTCCTTGCAGCAGGAGTTGCGCTAGGAATCTCGTCCTCTTCAACTGGCCAAGCATTTGCTCTTACAAATCCTGTTGCAAATGGAGCAATCGAGAATGCACAGAGTGCAGCTGGAAATGCAGTGAACGAGACCAAGCAACGCGTGACTGATGGAATCTTCGGCAAGAAAAATTCCTTAGCGGACAAACCACGCGGCAGCAGCAGCGGCAGTGCACTTGAGGATGCGAAAGCCAGGGTACAGGATTTCGGAAACAAGTCACAGAATCCGATTGCGACAAACGTGGAGAAAGCTGCCAAGGAAACTGAGGGACTGGGAAGCTTGGGAGAGAAGTCTGGAAGTGCTATTGCAAACAGAGAATTACTGGGCCAGGACTCGAGTCGCGTGGACGCGGCCACAGAGAAGGCAGAGAACTTGGCGACCGAATTCCAGAAGAAAGCTGGTGATGCTGTGAACGATGCGAAGCAAATTCTGAGCAAAGCACAAGAGGCTGCATCTCCCGCTGCTGATGTCCAAGGCTCCTTCAACTCTGGAGTGCAGGTATGACGAGAACACACATGCACATGCACAAAAACCCTAAACAACCCTCTTCACCAGAAACCCTAACAGCCCCTCTTTCTTCCACAAAAATCCTCTTCCTTCCACAGAAACCCTAAAATCCCAATTCTTTTCACCAAAACCCTAACAACAACCCTCTTTCCTTTCACAAAAACCCTAAGAACCCTCTTCTTCCCTTCACTAAAAACCCTAAGAACCCTCTTCTTCTCTTCACTAAAAACCGTAAGAACCCTCTTCTTCTCTTCACTAAAAAAACCCTAACAACCCTTTTCCTTTCACAAAAACCCTCTCTTTCCTTCCCTTTCTTCTTCCTTCTCTGCCATGGAAAACTCACTTTGCAATTTTTTTTTTCTTGCAACCAGAAACTGACTCCTCACATCTTCTTTGCAATAACAACTAATTTTTTGGAACCCTAATTCAACTGAAGTTAACCCTAATTTGTTTATTCATTTTTGGTTCCATTTGCAAAGTAGCTAGCTAGCTAGCTTCATTCACAGACACACCCAAAGAGCTTCTCATCAACAAGATTTGCTAAGCTTTTACACAAACATACAAAAATTCCAGAAGAGAAGAAACACTCCAATTCTTTTTGCAAAATAAATAATAATCATAAATTAATTAATATAAATTAATATTTTTAAAGAAAAAAGTAAACAGAAAAAAGCTAAGCTACTTCTCCATCAAATCAAAATTTGTCATCAACCGAAAAAACAAAAACACTTTTGCATCCACAAAACTCGAATTTCCAATTGTTCCACAAAACATAAAATGGATTTACTTTTTTTGTGGCAAGAAAAGTTTTTCTGTGCTGAAGAATTAAGCTTTTTATCTTTTGCATCGAAAAAACTTCAATTTCCATTTTTTTTGACACAAAAACAAAAATGGATTTGATTTTTGTAACAAGAAAAAAGTGTTTTTTTTTTTGGTGCTGAAGAGCAAAAGCTTTTTAATAACAAGCTTTTTTTTATGTTTTTTCTTGTTGGTGTTTGCAGAGTGCAAAAGAAGCTGCAAGCAAAGTGCAAAATCCATTTCAGTAAATGCAACAAAAAGGATGTCTTGAGTGCATGAAGAAGAAGAAGATGAAGACAAGAAAAATAGGTTCATTAGAAATGCATTATGTACAAAAAAATCTTGTCTTCTTATACAAAATCTCTCTCCTCCCAAAAAAAATTCTTCTTCAGTTGTAAGAAAAGTTTGATGAATCAATAAATTAGGGTTAGTGTGTTTGACAAACAAGATCAGAGCTTTTATTGTTTTTTCTTTATTTGTTTTTGCAATTGGAGTATTGTATTTGCTCAAGAGTTTTTTCTTTTGAAAGGAGAAAGGAAAAAGGAAGTGGGTGATGTGTTTTTTTTGGTTTGCAATTGAAATCTTTTTATAATTCAAGAGTTTTTCTTTTGAAAGGAGGAAAGAAAGTGGGTGATGTGTTCTTTTTTGTTTGCAATTGAAATCTTTTATTGCTCAAGAGTTTTGTTTTGAAAGGAGATCGAAAGTTGGTGATGTTGTGTTTGGTGGCTTTTTGTTTGCAATTGAAGTCTTTTATTGCTCAAGAGTTTGTTTTGAAAGGAGATAGAAAGTGGGTGATGTTGTGTTTCGTGTTTTTTTTGGTTTGCAATTGGACTATTTTATTGCTCAAAAGTTTGTTTTTGAAAGGAGAATGAAAATGGATGAGATGTTGTGTTTGGTGTCTTTTTTGTTTGCAATTGAACAATTTTATTGCTCAAGAGTGTTTTTTGAAAAGAGAAAGAAAGTGGGTGATGTTGTGTTGGTGTTTTGTTTGTTTGCAATTGAACTATTTTATAGCTCAAGAGCTTTGATTTGAAAGGATATATGGAAAGGGCAAATAAGATGAGCAATGAGAAATTTTTTAGGACATTTCCCCATATGATGTGAAAAGGCAAATAGAAAGGTCAATTTGATGTGGAGGCATTGAAAGTTGAAATGCTCAAATGTTATTGGCCAAAAGTGTGAAGCAAGGATAAATAAGACCCCTTACAAATCCATGGCCAACATGAAACATTGTTGAGCACAATTTTTTTCCCACAAAAAATACAACAAAAAAATAGTCGCAAAATGCATTTCATGAAAACCAAGCCTTGAAAAGTTTCAAACACACCACCTTACTTGCAAGTACTGCAAATATGACACCATTACTTTTCTCCCTTTTCTTGTTGCTCCTAAATATGTTCCCATCAAATTCCCAAAGAGTTCCTCAACATGTTTCAATAGAAAATTCTATTTTGAGGAGCATCCCAAGTTTCATTTATTTTGTTATGTGATATGTCAATCAAAATGGCTCATTGCAAAACAAACAAAAAAGTTGAACTTGGGAAGCACCCGTCTCCCAATTGATTGAGAGAGAAATAAACACCCATGAATATATACCAATGACAATGGACGTGTATGCATGTTGATCATTCTCAAGTATGTGAACATAGCTATATTGATCGATCTCGAATATGTGCATTGGTATTAATCTAGATATCAAAGAAATAGACCCAACTCAAATTTCCATGTTGAATAAAACGCTCATTGTATGTTAACCATTTAACAAATGTCAATACCAGGATCAATGACAAGCATCCATGAAATGTGTAACCAAATCAGGCATTTTTCCTAAATGAGTGAGGGAGTCCCTTGGGTGTTTTGGCTCCCGCTATAATCAACACTAGTTCATGACCTCCTTGATGACAACTCTGTTGTGAATCCTTCCTTACTTCATTGATGATGATCCATTGCAGAGTTGTTAGTTGCAGAGATATCAGTTCAGAATTCAGTTCCTTCAATATACCCATGTTGTACAATTTCTTGACTGAAATAGAAAAGAAATTGGTGATGGGTGCTCAAGGTGTTTTACCTAGTCAGAGATGGTTTCTGAGGAGAATACAGCAATGGTGACGAAGAAAGTGAAGCAGATGAGTGGTGTCCTGAACATAGATGAACTCCTGAATAAAGTGGAGAGAGCTGAATGGTTGTTGTCAAGGAGCTCAAGCAATCTGCAGCAAACAGTGACAGGCAAGTCAATCAGCTGGATATGGGGGATTTGGAAGAAAAGCAGCTGCAACATGTATGTTTGTTGCAGCAGGAGGGGGCAGAAAAGAAATCTGCAAGACATGGTCAATAGGTTGCAAAAGTTCTGCATGAATTATGAGATAAGTACCCCTGGTTTGTGGCAAGGACAAGAATTTTATGGGAGATGGCAACAAGGATGACTTGGAGATGATGCATGCAAGAAAGCAAGATGTGCGAAAGCTCCACCTGCAACTGGAGGCTTTGACTGCAAGTAATCAGATCCTGCAGGCCAGGTTACTCCTGAGGGAGAAATCTGTTGCCACCACTATCTGTTATATGGATGTAAAAAAAAGTTGATGAGTAGAAAGTCTCTTCAACTGCTCGCTGGCAAGACAAAAACCAGAGCTGCAGCTTGAGAAAGGCTCTGCTTTGCTCTGAAATTGAACATTCATGAAAAGCTCTAACCCTTGATTCTTGCTTCTGCTGCTGCTGCTGCTGCAAAGCTTGACCAAATTCTCTGGAAAGGATTAAGTGAACTCTAGATTTCACCTGAGCTCTCAGCTTGTTTGCAAGTTTTTCAATGGGGCCACAACCTCCTTTGCAAAAGCTTTGAAATCTCTCTTGAGCTTTCCTACACAAATTTCCTCCTTCACATGGATGGCTCTTAGTACAGAAAGCTGAACCCTCTGTATAACCCTAATGCTGCAGTCATAGCCAGGACAAATCTCATCCAGCTGATCTTTGATCAGCTCCTGATCCATAGCTGCTAAGCAAACACACACATTATATCTGAATGTCCAAGTGGACCAACTATTATCTTTGGCAAATCCCAGTTCACACTTTGGAGAAAACTTTCGCCATCTGAATTTAGGTCACATGGGGTCTATGGTTACAAGCATGCCATTACAAACAATTCAATGAAAGTGGTTCTTCAGATATAGGGTTCATGGGGAGATAGGCTTAATGAAGCTTTGGGTCCCTAAAGAGGTATAAATACATATCTTGCATTTTCCTGACCAATGTCAGTTGGTTCTCTGGCTGGGCAGTTCCAATTCTGGCTAATTCAAACCGAACTGGAAGATGGCAAAGTACCTTTTGAATTGTGAAAGGTTCGCCTAATCATAAGGGCACCCGTTGCAGAGATTTCAGATCCAAGAATGTATCAGCAACTAATCTGAAAACAGAAAAGGAGGACACCCAACCCTAAAGAACAGAAACAAAAACAAAAGCCAGCAGTAAAAACTGATGAGCAGTTTGAACAAGAGCAAATGATAAGAAAAAAGTTTAGAGACATTCCATAGCAACATGTATCCTATCTTAACATGGACACTGAACTAATCAGCTCCCAGCAGTGGGTGGACATCAATCAAACATTAAACCATCATACTGAGTTTCTGTCACAGAGAACAGCAGTGACAGGAGAACTCGACCATGATGCTGGTTAGCTCAACAAAACCTAAAATGCTTTATGTAAACTGCAGATCACACTTGTTCAAAAAACATTTTTTAGACTCTCTGAAATCCTGCAACCCTAGAAAGAGACCACAAGCTGAAAACAATTAGATTCCCAGCTGAGGTGCTGGGCTGCACATGGGATAAAGAAGTTGGAGCCCGGGATGAAATGAATTGATAGTTCTATCAGACTGCAGTTGTTGATCTCTCCTTTCTAGACTTCTTCCTGCTGGCCCTCCTGTCCTCTGCCTCCTTCCCTACTGATGCCTCAGATATTAGTGTACTTGTTTGTCTTTCAGGTGCTAGTGGCCTCTTGTTGGAATCTGCACAAGAAAGCATGCTCACTCTCTATGACAGTAAATCCAATAAGCAGAGTATACTACTGTATAGGCACACAAAGAAGCAATGTGCCACAAAGTGTAACATCTTGCTACAACTGCTCTTACCCTCCAGTGAACTAGGTTTTGGAGCCTTTGGTTTCTTTGTCGATCCTGCTGCTGCTGGTGTTTCTGGACGCCTTGGAATGTTTTTCCTGAAGCATATTTGCTGGGTAATTCTGCGCACTTGTGCCACAGAAAAATGAGACAGAATCTCAGTCAGAACAATTGTCAAACATTCATTGCCAACATTAATGTTAGTGGCCACCTAGAATTGTTTGGCATCATACTGCAGACAAACTCCCTGATTCATCTACAGGATAACGTCTATGGTTTGTTGCTTCAGATACATACCAAACACCTGCAAGTTGGAGAAAAACCCTAAACCCTAAATAACAAAGCGTACTTCTTGGTTGAAACATACATCATGTAAATAAACAGAAGTCTCCCAGATGAAGAGAAAAAGTGAAAAACCAGAAAACTGAGTTGCTGCATTTGGAAAAATTGCAAAGAGCTTTGTACTGTCCATTTCCTGCTTCACCACATCATACATCTCCCCTGTCCCACCGCCATCACAGCCAGAACCTCTAGGGTCTGAAGCTTGCCAACAAAGATATCACGAGGCTAGTTTCCTACTATGACAGTACAGTGCTAGAACATGCTTCCCAGAAGATAAGAATCCTCCTAATGACCACAACAAAAAGGAGAAAAAAAAAACCGCATAAGATATTTCCAGAATCTTCATCCTTCATCATTAACAAAAAAACAGAGTGGAAGTAGTAGTCACCACGCGAACTGTAAAAATGCCCAAGTTTGCAATCAGCATCATCAGCTACTTGCATATTCCATTGCTGTTCCATAAGGTCTTTTGCCCCTAACTGTCAAGAATAAGGATATCTGTCAAACTGGTTAAAGAATTATGAGATCTTACAGCATTCCTAGACATTGAAGGAAATCAATTTGTACAATGTATCAGCATTCCCATCCTGTTGCTACCTGCACAGCATTTCAATTGTACTGAAAAGTGCAGAAAGAATGAGGCTGTCTCATTCATTGATGGAAGTCATATGTCAATCTTCATGGAAGCAGCAAATCAGCTAATTCTGCATGAGAGAGACTCCTTGATCTTCTTGTCCAAATGGTTCTGAACTCCAAAGGAGACCACAGCAGCAGTAAGCTGCTACAAGTAGCAAGAGAAATGATAACACAATCAGGAGTGTGGGTGGTGCATTACTTCATTCGATGGCAGTTGCACAAGCCATAACTCTGTGTTGTTGTTGGATCCAACATCCTCCACCAGTGGCACAATATTCTCTAGTTGTTGAAAGGAGTCAGGTGGCATATAGCTGCAAAAAAACCATTGAAGAACTTTAGGGGTCTAGGGTTCTAGGGTTAAGGTTGTTACTTCTCACTCACAGCAAGAACAACATCTCACTTCCTTTCCACATCCTTACATCTTCCTAAAGCCTTCATCCTAAACCCTAAAACCTAGACCCACTACTACTCCTCCCATGTTTTGCCAATCCAACACAAACCCATATGCAAACCATGTAAGAGTGTGCTATCTAGCCCTAGCTTGTCTTTCACCATGTGCCATGACAACCATCAAAAAAAGGCCCACATTGTAACCATCCTCAAAATTAATAGACAAATACTACACATCATTGTGTAGAGAAGATAGAGTTTTTGAATGTTTTAATTTTGTGCATTTTCTTCTTGTTGTTATTGATGTTGCAATATCAACTTGCAGCAGCTGACCTAACCAAGAGTTCTTTCTTTTATATCAGAGGGGTGACTTGAAATGAATAACACAAGTTCACAACAAACTCACTGCACATTAAAAACATCCAAAGGCAGTAAAGAAGATGACTACACCAATAAGTAACCACAATGTATGTTGTAGGAGAGTGAAGAAAACGCAAGAGAGGATACATTCTGAACTTTAAAAACTTGCAAGCAGTAGGGAGGGTTTAGGAACTCTCCTTCTGTGGATTACATTGCCTTCATTGCTTATGTAGTAGTAAATGTAGATTTTACAGATGGAGAAAGAATATATCAGTGCAGAATTGTCGGTACCCTTAGCTCTTAACTTCCTCCCTCCTCTCTCTTCATTCTTTCCCCAAAGGAGCAGCCATGTGACATAATAGATCAGTAGAAGGAAAAACAACAACTCTTCTTAAAATTGTTTTTCTCCATGTGTGACTACAATTCCCACAAGCTTTTAGAATAAAAGCAATCAGTCCTAGCAAATATTTAACTAGCAACAAATGCAAATCCACAATCCTAAACCCTAAAACCCCCTAAACCCTCGGAACTTGAGGAGATGCAAACTGTAGCACATAGAGCAAAAGGGAAAAAGAAGCTGAAAGAAGAAAGAACTTACCTTCACCAAAAACAATCATGTAGTAGCAACACACACATAGAGCAGATAACAACAAAAAAAAGTCAGATGAAGAAGAAGCCCATCCTCCTCTCTAGTCTTGCTTTGAAGTATAGAGAGCACAAAAAGGAAAAAAAAAGGACAAAAAGAAAAAAATGGCAAATGATAGAACTACTTACCTTGCTTCACCAAAAACAGAGGCTTGAGTGAGCGAGGTTGTGATTCCAGCAGATTTCTTCTTCTTCTCCATGTGATCCTCTCGGTCCTCTACAACTCCTATGCAGCAGACATGACAACAAGCACACAAGGCCAAAAAAAACCCTAAAACTCAAGCATCTCACCCAAAAAAAAAAAAAGGCTTCTAAAACCCTAAACCCTAAATCATCATGATTTGTACAAGAAACTACACCCTTCCAAATTTCAAGCGAAATTTTACCAGCCTCTCAGCAAACTATGCAAAAACGTTGGGCCAAAACCATTTTGCTGAACCAAACCAACATGTTTTGACTTTTCGTCATCCAATTTCGACTCTTTTCCAGGGTCATACTGAGCACTGGTGGATTTGCCCTTAAGGTGGTAAATTCTAAAGGGCTGAAAACCCTCCCAAACCGATATGTTTTGACTTTTTTTCATCCAATTTCGACTCTTTTCCAAGGGTCTCACATACTGAGAGCACTGGTGGATTTGCCCTAAAGGTAGTAAATTCTAAAGGGCTGAAAACCCTCCCAAACCGATATGTTTTGACTTTTTTTCATCCAATTTCGACTCTTTTCCAAGGGTCTCACATACTGAGAGCACTGGTGGATTT
>Ga0116227_10008860_pt1 | contig 18637 bp, 14 predicted proteins | sample S1TSphgellanicum_FD_89693 | JGI IMG/M metagenome (GOLD analysis project Ga0116227, IMG submission 89693) | Host-associated microbial communities from peat moss isolated from Minnesota, USA - S1T2_Fb - Sphagnum magellanicum MG | ecosystem: Host-associated > Plants > Peat moss > Unclassified... | reverse complement strand
TTGAGTCAGAAAAGGACTGGGAAGGCTTGCGATTTATGCTTGGATCACAGTGCATGAGAGGGAAAGGTATGGAGAAGAAAAAAGTGCTGCCTTTGCCCTCTGCAGATTCAACACCAATAGTTCCACCAGCTCCCTCAACATATCGCTTGGCCATGCTGAGACCTAATCCTGACACACCTGATTTTTGGACCCACCCTGAGGTCACAAATGAATATGGCTCGAAGAGTTTCATTTGATCATCAGCAGAGATCCCTGAAAGAAAGTTGTGCAAAGGTTAGAAAGCAAATGAAGAGATACCAAGAGGACATAAAACAAGAGACAATCACCTTTCAATCTCCCAATTCCACTGATCATAGCCAACTACAAGCAAAGACAGTCACTTTCCAGACATTCACTAAAGCTAACTAGTTAAATGGTCAGCTACAAGATAATCTAATTCAGATATGGAAGAGAGACTACAAAATATTTGCTGGCTTCTCATACTGAAATAAGATTCTCAACATCTTCACAAAAGGGACAGTCTTTCACCCAGTTCCTCACTTAGACCCTACTTTAAACTCTATGCTTTCCTGCCCAGGCAGCAGCCTCTCAATGGATATAGAACAGGACTGAACTTACCAATCCCATCATCTTTCACAGAAAACCGTATCCTTGCAACCTTGCCATCTGTAAATATACTCTGTGGTGCAGTCTTTGCCAAGATGGAACTACCTGTGGCTCCCAACAAGGAGCCCTCAGCAGGATCAGCTGGTGCAGGATATGATGGGGGAAGAGAACTTTTACATAACATATCCAGCCCCATACTTTCAGTAACTTCCTCACACTGCAGGTCCAAATCTAGCTTGCCTCCTGCTGGTGTGAACTTTATAGCATTGCTCAGAAAATTGCCTGCACAATATTTAGAGAACTGTCAGATGAAGTTAGGTTATAAGTTGACATGGTGACAAAATGGTCATCCATTGACTCCAGCACTGCAGCAAGAGAAATCACCACACTCCATATATTGACAGGTGAACCAGATGGTGTTAGATAGACTGGTCACCTAATGTCTGCAAAATTCGTTGCTTGTCTCCAACCACATGATGTGATGCAAGAAGCTTGCTTGTCATGTCATCAATATTCATGTTGAAAGCAATCCGCTTTTGCTCCAGTAAATCCTTCAAACCCCAGGACAAGAACTTCACAACCATAAGGATATCAAACTCTTCCCTATGCAGCTCCATTTGCCCAGACTCCCATTGCCCTGCCACAGTTTTAAGCACAATACAGTTTAGGGTTATGGCTTCCCACAAAGAGAACTCCACAAAACAAAACATGGCTAGACGATACCAGCACACCCATCAGCAGTATTTACATCTCAATTACAGTCTGTGAATACCAAACTAGTGCAAACAAAAACACAATGATTTCAAGGAGGAGAAAAGGGAAAGGAGGGTGTTTAAGTTGATACCCATGTCTGTAACATTATCAAGGACACTGGTCATGGTCTCAGCACAATCAAGCATCATCTGAACCAAGTCCATTTTGTCTGCAAGTCCCAGTGCACCAACTCCATCCCCAGTGGCCCGCATGTGGCCTAATCCCAAGACAATCGCATTGAAAGGAACTGCCAGGATCAAACAAAAAAATGAGAAACCATGAGATTTATCATTGTGATCTTCACAAAGCCCATTCCTTCCACAAATAAGAAACAAAAACACTAGCACTCACAAGCGAAAAAAGAAACAACAGGTGTGTGTTACAAACACTGTATAAAAAAGTACATAGATGTCACCACCTCTGATGTTATGGAAAACGTAAGCCATGAACTGTTGTTTGGCCTGATGTGTCTGAAGCACCTGCTCATCAGCTTGCTCCACTCTGTTGCGACTTTCTTCTCCAACATCTGCACAATGGGAACAAAAACTGGCTACCACGTTGTCCGAGCGCCTCCAAAGAACACCAGCATCAGACATCCACATTCCTGTCAAAATGGCAAGTCCTGCACTTACCAGCCCTAGTAGAGGGGAAGAAGCCATTGCAAGGAGCTTGGCATGGGAGAAGCCACCACCAATTGCAGATTTTGTTCGTGTTGTAGTAGTAGCAGTATTCAACCTTGGAACCGATGATGTCAGAAAACAGATGCAAAGATAGACTGTCAACAGTGCAATGGCAATGGTGAGCACAGTGTGAGCCGCTTGAAAAAGTAGGACAGATTTGGAACGCCTCTCTGCCTCCATGTCAAAATCATTCTCTTGTGTAGTACTCATGGACACACTCTTGGAGGAAGAAGCTGTTGTCCCCATCTTATTATGGCATTGAACATCCCAGTACTCTCCAATGCACATCTTGCGTGCTGCAGCATGCCCTTTTCCCACAGGCAGACTGGAAGTGCGCCTGTCGCACAATGAAGAGTAGGTCTTGTAAACAAATCTGTCAACCTGGCCAGTCCTTATGGAAGGCGCAACATCATCTTCGCCAAGCTTCTTCTTCTGCCAAGGTTCTGCAGCAGATCCAGCGGCCAATGCCTCAGAAGCAGCAGCAAAGGCATCATCAGCCCTTGTGCAATCTTTCTGCTCGCGGGCTAACAACCCTAACTGCTGCATCGACATCGCTCTCGCCTCGCTTACTGTGCGATTCAAACTCTTCGCGTAAGGACAGAAGTCGTGTTCCAACACTGGACTGTTGTTGTGCCTCGTAAGCGTGTACAATCCCTCACCTTCCTTCCTTAACATTTTGGAGCTTTTTGTTGTTCCAGCACTGGCGACGCCGCGGCACTCTCCCCCTGCTTCTGGTGCTGCTGCCGCTGCCGATGCTGGTACTTCTCCTGCTGCTACTTCTTCATTGCCGCCTTCATCGCTTTCTCTTACTGTAACTTCCATGCACAGAACCCGCTCCTGACGGCGACACCTTAACGATGTTCCCGAACTGCTCCGTTCCACTCTCATCACATCCACAGTCACATTTCCCCCATGAAACAAAAAACAGCGAGTCCTTCTTCCGGCATCAGACTCCAACCGATTCCAGTCCACCACGGACTGAAGAAAACTCTCCTCCTCCTCCTCTTCTTGTTGCGGCGCTAACACCAAGAACAACGGCACCGGAAACGCTTTCCTCCACTTCTTGTCTGATTTTCCTCTTCCAATGTGGAATCAGCACCGCCAGCAGCAGCAGCAGCCTGAACATGGCTACAACTCCTTCTCCTCCTCCGTGCCATTTCTTCTTTCCTCTCGCTTCAATCGTCTATTTACCAATTCCCCATTTTCAGGTAGGACAAAAATCTTCAAAACAAAGTCCTGCAAGAATGTTGCTGCAAACCTGCCGGACTTGAAGAAAACCCGCCAGAGCTTCGCGCCACCAAAAAAATCGCCTTCAAGAACAGCCAGGCCGCAAAACCTGAAGAAGCACCTAGTGAAGAAGGAAGGGCGGGGCGTCGGGGACAAAAACAAGAAAGCCAGCCTCCAGCAAAGACTCGTCACTATTACGGGCTTGCAAAAACCAGCACAACGGGCATCGATCTGCCCAGACAGACAGACAGAGAAAGAATGCTCCCGCGCGCTTCTTCCCCAAACAAAAAAAAACCAAAAGAAAAAAAAAGTAGAAATTGCCTTTCTCTATTACTCAACTGACGACCACCACTTAGAGATGTCGTCTGCCATCGCTGCAATCAATGGAAGCAGCAGCAGCGACGACGACGACGAAGAAGCTCTGCTTGCACGCACAATTGAGAGACCAAGAGCGCTGAGGTCTTGCGGAAGCATGACGAGCTCAGTGTGAACAGGACCTAGATCTAGCTAGTTAGGTACCTACTTCTGAATTTCGTAAGTAGCTTGTGTTGCTGGAAGCTCTAGCCGTTAACCTAAGCTAGTAGTGTGAATAGAACCTAGGTAGCTTATGGCTATCGAGACAGGTAGCTACGTGGAAATTTCGTAGGTAGCTCGTGTTGCTGGCAGGCCTAGGCGTTACCTAGTTCCTTCCCTCCATCGGTCACGACACGTGGTGGTCATCGTCCCAGCCTATTAAGTTCAAGTTTTTATTATTATTAGTATATTAGTAGCCTAAAATAAGTTTGTAGTTGTCTGTTTGTTGCTTTGGGTTGGCCCACTTGTTGCTTTTGCTTTGGCTACCAAAAGAAAGAACAAAGTGCACAAGTAATAATGTGCTAGAACCCTGTCTGTAAAATGGCTACTACCATTATACACATTCAACATTTGTTTGTTGTTGGCCTTGCCTACCAAGGCAAGGATATATTGTGTTTAGATTCATTCTCGAGTAAATAGTAGGTTAATAAGGGATTTTGGCCCCTAGGTAAATAGGTCTACTTTTATATGAGGATTTTTGAAAGATCATATTTTGGCTGGTGTTGAAACTTGAGAGATTAGTTATAGAGTTATACAAATATCTTGAAAGGTTTTGGTTTCTTTTAGAGGATTTTTTGAAGCTTCTATTTTTGCATGGTAAAATATTTGAGTTTCCATCATTCTTCTTTTGCTTTAAGATACTTTTTAATGCAAATGGCAAGGCCACAGTGTGACACACCCGTTGTTTACTCAAGATGAGTGAGAAAACAAATTCAGACCCACCAAATACATTAATCCCATTGGCTTGGAAAAAAAAATCTTCAAGCCTACACATAACCTTATTATGTTGAACATTGAAAATAATGATCCCTTTTCAGCATTTTCATTGATCCTCTCTTATCTCATAAACCTACCAAACCTTGTTACACATTTAATTATTACTTCATTCAAGATAACTAAGGAAAATAAATTTAGACCACCAAATCCATTAATCTCATTGGTTGAAAATGAAAATTTTCAGGCCTACACATACCCCTATTTTGCTAAACATTGAAAATAATTGGTCTTTTCCATCATTTCCATTGCTCCTTTAAAATTCTCACAAACTTACCCATTTAATTATTAGTTCACTCAAAATAACTAAGAAAAAAAATCCAAACCACCAAATCCATTAATTTCATGGCCATAACATTTTTTTTTGCATGCTAACTAACACATGAGTCTATTCAACACCCTTTGTATATCAGTACATTACTACTATAAGCCTTTGTTTATTATATAATCAAGGTTAAAAGAAGAAAAGAAAGTCAAGGCTCAAAAAGTAAGGAATGGGACAAAAATGATTACATGTGCTTCTTTCAACCACATTCAATTCCTTTCGTCGACGAATCGATATTGTGCTCACCAAAGAAGGCATTCATACCCTAGTCAATGTTGTCATTGTCAACCCAACACGAATAAATTTACTCCCCAATCTTACACAACTTAAAGATTTGTTATCTTCAATGCAGTTCAAGCCAAGGAAAAGAACTATAGCAACCAACACCCCACTTATCAACTCTTCCTTTTAGCAATTGAAATATTTGGTTGTTTACACAAACATGTCAATGTGTTAATACACAATTGTGCCAATGCCATTTGGAATTTCAAAGGGCTTTCATTTTTTTGTCTTGGTCATTTTTTTTCATCAAAATGTTTCAATCACATTGCAAAAGATGCAAACATCCTCCATCTTAAGTCGGGCAGTAGTTGTAGGCTTAACTACTTCTCGACTTCCACCCCTTTAGGACACACCTCCCATCACCACAACCGACCTATTGTAGGTTGTTGGTTTTTGACATGGAAAAATGTGGCCAACCTACTACAAGTGATTAATTTGGACATGGAAAGATTTTGATATCTACTTTGAGTTAACTTGATATCTTGTAATTTCTCCTTTTTCTTTTTTCTTATTCCTTCATACATTTTCCAAATCTACGATGTGTTTATTAATAAAATTTTGTAGTATTTCTACTAGGAATGGGTTTTCCTTAGCTTTGTTTGTACATTCTTATGTGACATTGAAAAATAGCTAGAATATGTGCATGTAATTTTATTTTTTTAATTGGCCAGCTTGAAAAAAAATTGGGCAATTTGATAAACTAAAGCTAACTTGAAAAGTTGGAGGTTTATCAATGTGGACTTGACAACCTAAAGCAACTCTACCATTGCATCATCCATGTGTAGGCCATTGTGCATGTTGCAATGTGTAGCTAACCCTAAATTCATTTCATTTCCTTCATTAATCTTCCCAAAAAAATATCAATGTGTTATTTCTCCTAATTATGCACTTCCTCCAACAAGTTCCTTCTATAATTTCACAATGAACTTTCTTTTTACAAATTTGATCACATCTAGACTTTTGATCTTGCATTTTCTCTTTGCAAATTCAATCACACGCAAGCTTTTGATCTCACACTTTCAATTGCACATGAATTATACCTTTTTTTATGTTTGTGCATTCTTTTTACACTTACACAACTCTCTTTTTTTGTTGTGAATTGATGAGGTTGAACTTGAATGAAATCATCATAACAAAAATAATTCAACAATAAAAATATGTAATTGGAAAGTAATTTTGGCCATGGTGTATCCAAAAAACATTATTCTACAACATATGAACATCAATTAATCTTGTTCAAACATGAATGATGTCAATTACATTGACTTCAATTTGATCAATTGTATATAACAAGTTTGAATCCACATTGCTATCTACAATGAATGTTTCATCTATTGTTTTATTTGTGTAAATTGTTGCAAGTGTTGAAGGTTGTATGGAGCTTTGATGATGATTGGTGGGACTACCTATAATGTTGCAACAATTTGTAATCACATTTTGAGCTTTGAAAACTCCTCTTGCCTTCATAATTTGAAGCATTTTCAAGTCTTTTTCAAGAACAAGTCATTTATGAGCATTGTGAAAAGCAACATTACATGTTGTTCCCCCACAATGTTCATTTCTTTCAATGTTATTGTGGCCATGTTTGATGTGGCTCAAATGTGTGCTCTCATCACACCTTCTTTGCCTACAAGTTAGGGTCAACATTTTATGATGGTGATGTTTGACCTTTGCTTCAAGGGTGTGATTTTTATGGCTTCCATGCTCATTATTGGCATGGGAGTTTTTTAAACCAACCAACAATGTTTGAAAATAAAATTTTATCCTTTTCGATGCTTCACCTTGTAGGGCTCTAGGGACTTGTGTTGGATGTTTCATGGTTTACATTTGATTTTTGGAAAGCTTCAACAACTCCAAAATTCCTTATGAACTTAGAGATGTCATGCTTGATTATTCCCCATTTTGTCTCCAAACATCTCATTGGTCTATATGCACAAAAAGTTGAATGGTTTCTATTATAATGTTCACAAATCTTTTCCCAAAATATCTTGCACTTCTGACCATTATTTGTAACTAAATCTTGCGAGGCATCAAAAAATGAGCAACAAAGTTGGCATTATTTTTTAGGGACAAAGTTCTTCCCTTTCTTTTTACTGGAACAATGTCAACAATTCTTGTTGCCACCACTACTCTTGGCCTTGATGCACATGGACATACCATGAAGTGCCAACAAATGTTTTGCAAGTGTTGAGTTCTATCACAGTATATCCGTATGTCTTTCAAAGACAAAAAAAAACAATCATTCTTCACCCCAACAACTATTATGGTAAATGGAAATAACAATAGAGGTGGTCATGCAACAAAACATAAACAACTCTAGTAACTTATTGTTGTAGGGACATTTCTAGTGAACATGATGAACTAATCAAATGAATGTGGACGTAGCCATCTTCATGAATGGTTAAAATTTACTCGTCAAAATAAAGGAACAAATGATATTCCATGCCAAATTTCATTAATGTAAATTAACCATTAATGGAAAAATTGTCATTTTAACTCATGTTGTGAAATTTTATAACCATATTTTCATTTTGTACAAAGTAGAGTTATCTGTAAAATAATTCAACCTTCATGCCATGTTTTCATCGATTTTCATGCCTAATCCAGTTCCTTGTCATGTGTCAACAATTATCTATAAAGTAAGGAAAAGGTGACTCTAACACCCCAAACATAGGGTGGGATGCCCCAACCACGAGACCAAACATTTTTTATTTTTTGCACTTCAAGCTACTTGAGGTAGTAGGGTTTGGCTTTAGGAGATGGATTTAGGGTTTATGTTTAGCCTTTAGGGTATTGATATTTAGGGTTTTTAGGGTAGCTCTAAGGGCTTAGGATTAAAGTTTATAAGGTTTAATTTTAAGTATTTTTAGGGTTCGATTGAAGGTTTAAGCATCAAATTTCCATAAATATGTTATTTCTAATTATAATACATAAGGGTTTGTGGCCTTACGTTTAAGGTTAAAGTTTTTTAGGGATTTATTTATACAATTGATTTGATTTATTAAGGTTTGGGGTTAGGGTTCAAGTTGTAGGGATTCATTTTAAAGGTTTATTGTGATATTTTTGTTTTAGATTTATGCTTTGAGCTTGTAAGGGTTTGTGTCAGGGTTTAAGGTTGGTGTTTAATATCATAAGTGAAAGTTTAGGATGTGATCAAGGACTTTCATGAGAGCTATATAAAGAAATTTTTTTTCACATTTTTACTCTTTTTATTTTGCTTCATGCCAAGATATGTTTTCCTCAAATGATAGTGGTGTTTTTTCTTCTAATAATGATAATTTTACTTCAACCTCAAGTGATGAGAAAATCTTAGAGGATATGGATGAAAATGATCTTGCATTCTTCCAAATGATGGCAACAATAATTTCAAATTCTAATGAATTTTTCCTTTCACATGAGATCTAGTTTCCAATTGTAATTTCATATATGATTTATAAGGTTTAGTGTTTAGGATTACCCCAATTTAGAATTGGTTTTAAGATTTAGGGTTTACGGTTAATGGTCAACTTTTAAGCTTTTGGGTTAACCAATTTTCATGTATGTTTTAGGGTTAAGGTTAAGGTTTAAGTTCTATTTTCCAAATTTAGTTTCATATGAACTTTGGGTTTAGTGGTTGAGGTTACCCTATATTAGGATTTGTGTTCAAGTTTAGAATTTAGGGTTTAAGGTTGATTATTGATTTTTAAGTTCAATTTTTAGTATTAAGGTTTAGGGTCGGCCAATTAGGGGGTCTATTTCAAGGTTAAGGTTAAGGTTTAAGGTTTATTCTTTAAATATAATTTCATATGAACTTTGGATTAATTAGGGTTATCCCATTTTAGGAATTATATTTAAGTTTAGCATTTAGGGTTTAGCGTTAGCCAATTGGGGGTTTGTTTTAAGGTTAAGGTTTAAGGTTTACTTTTTAAGTATAATTTCATATGAACTTTGGATTAATTGTTTAGGGTTACCCCATTTTAGGAATTATGTTCAAATTAGAATTTAGGGTTTAAAGTTGATTATTAACTTTTAAGTCCAAATTTCATTATTAAGGTTTAAGGTCAACCAATTGGGGGTTTTTTTTTAGGGTTAGGGTTAAGGTTTAAGGTTTACTTTTAAAATCTAGTTTCATATGAACATTGGGTTTAATGTTTAAGGTTACCCCATTTTAAGAATTGTGTTCAAGTTTAAAATTTAGGGTTTAGGGCCAATTATTAACTTTTAAGTCCAAATTTCATTATTAGGGTTTAGGGTCAACCAATTGGGGAGTATGTTTTAGGGTTAGGTTTTAGGGCAAAGGTTCAAGGTTAATTATTTTCAAGTTTAAAGTTTAGGATTGAGGGTTACCTTTAGTTTAAGGTTAAGCTTTGTGTTTGAAGGTTGGTTTTATAATGTATGATCAAAGGTTAGGCCATTTGGGGTTTTATTTAGGTTTAGGGTTACAATAATAGTTTTAGAAGGTTGTTTTAAAGTTAAAGTTTATTGATTAAGTTTAATGACAAACTTGAAATTAATTTTTTCAACCTATCAAAGGACACCTTAATTTGTTTTAATAGGTCGACAAAATTGTCACCTTCACAAAATCTTTTGAACTTCATACGATATATGAAACATGATAATGTCACCATGCATGATGCCTTTATGTGGAATTGGTCGAAGTTGACATTGTGTGATGATGCACTTTTCATTGCATCATGCATTAATGATGCGCTTACAAATAAGATTTGATGGCTAACATTGGAAAAAAGGGTTACAATGGGTTTGCAACTGTAAGAACTACCAATATGTATTACGTTCATAAATGGAACCCCAATGGAGATATGGAAACCATGAAATGAAAGGATGCATTGCACAAGAGTTGGTTTAATGGTCACAAGAATATTTATGCTATGAACAACACAATGACTTGTGACCATTAATTTGTCATTTAAATAGACATTATCTACCTTGGGTCATACCATGATGTGAGCGTATTCCGACATTCGAGCATCTATACTAACCAACCGCATCAACATTTCACACATGGAGATGATTACTTTGAGTACCTCCTAGGGGATCTAGGTTACATGGGCAAAGAAATGTTTATGTGTCAAATTTGACATTGAAAACTTAACCCAAATGTTGACCATGCTATAATGAAAACATCTATGTCGCAACCCTAGCCTTGGGCTTATGACCAAGGTAAGGGTTGCAAAGGTGCGGGCCAAGAGTGAAGTTTAAGAATCACTTTTCATTCTCCCGGGAGTGTAGGAAAATGTGAGGGAACGAACCCTCACATTCCCAAATGAATTCCGATTTTGGGAGTTGGAGTTTCGATGGACTCCCGAATTTTCAAAGGGCGATTGCAGGGGTCAAAACTCATTGAAGTGAAAAGGTTACTTATACCATTGGAAATCTCTTGGAACTTAGATGTCAAAAATGAGCTTGCATGACCCATTTGAGTACTTAAAACATAAATTAGGACCAAAAGAAAGGCCGAGAGTCAAACTGTCAATTTAACTCCCAACCATAAAAAGTCAAGAATTTCCCTAATTTACTTGAGTGCAGGTGGTGTGCCACATATCGTTGAAAAGCTCTCAACAAGGGCTACAACTTTACTTCACACCTCATCTCAATTGAAGGTCTACAAAAGAAGTTATGGGCTTCCAAAATTGTGAAAGACCCAATTTCGGGAATTTTGGGACTCCCAAGTTGGGAGTCCTAAGACAAAATGACATTTGGGTGCTAGCCCTGTGGCTAGGCACAAATAATAATATAAGGGGGAAGGTGATGGCTTCCCCCAAGTTTGAACCATGGTGAGTCTTATGAATTCGTGTTTGCCCATGGCTCGTCCATGCACCAAAAGTGCTCCAATTACGCACTAACCAACTTGTTGTTTGGTTTGTGCAGGTCCATGTGAATAATTGATTTACTTGTCACTCTTCCTAATCCCCATCTTAGAGCTCCAACACACCCCTTTACCCTTGAAGTGTTACAAGCCAGGGAGCATACCCCAACTCCTTATCCTTCTATTGTTTTCACCTTAGACTCGTAGTTGAGTCTATCAAGGAGTTTAAGGGTGCGTCAAACAACCACCTCGAAGTTATTAGTGTGAATTAAAAAAGGTTGGTTTATATTTTCAACAACCTCAATATTCATCCCTTCCTTAAAAGGTAGGGGAGATCCTAATTTGGACAACCTTTGTCCAATAACAAGTTGGTCAAGGCCACCATTCCCCTGGGTAGCATCCCCTAGGTTATTTGTGGATTCATCTTCCTTGGATCCCTCTTGCAACCCCATCACATGTGATTGTAGGTCATGGACTCGGGTACAATACTCGGTAACTTTAGTTTAAAGGGTTTTAGTCAAATGATCCTTCATGCTAACATAGGATTTGGTGGTGATAGGTGTACCAGTTCAGATGAAATCCTCATATAGGCAAACCTTGGGCTCATCCAAGACCCATTGATCCAATGCATAATCATAAGTCTAAGGTACAAGTGGCCTACCCAAGAGGGTTTAGTGAATGCATTTTTTTTTTTCGAAAGTCTGTCCTATCCCATCCATTTCAACCCCCTCTTGGATCAAGTCCTCTAGGGCCTAGATCCGGATATCTAAGGCCAACTTAACCTTATCCTTTGCAAACATGAGAAGTTTAGTGGTCTTCAACTTTTGAAAGGATTTGGTATGGGTGGCCAAGTGTTGTTTATGGGTCACCTCTAGCTTGGCAACTTCTATTTCTACCACAAATAGTTGGGCTTCAACCTTCTCCACCTTTCCCTGCAATGCATCTCTTTCCACAACCACACTATTGACCCCTTCCCTCCCCAAGACCATCTTCATGGTCTCATCAAATTTCGCGACCTCCCCCAATCATATTTGGAAAATATGAGTCAAAAGGGAAGAAGTGGCTCAAGTCCTTCATATCATTCGTCTTTTGAAAAACTATGGCAATTCCATCCTTGAACGGAAAAATCCATAGTAAGACCTCCCAAGTTAAAGGGAACTCTTGGCCCCTTACCCTATAATTGGATGTTCCTTCATCCCAATTACACATGAATTGTCGTGCAACTCCTTCATGGCAAACATTTGAATCTCATTGATAAAAGGAAGATAAGCTTACCTGCCTTACATAAGAAAAGTCTTGGGTTGCCTTCCATTCTTCCATGTGAATCATTTTGATGAACAAGAAACACCCTTTCATTTGATCACAAGTGAGTGCCCCTTTCAAGGATTTTATATGAGAGTGCTTAGGGTTCGGAGGGTGAAAGTCTCGGGAAGGTCTATTATGTTTCTTCAAGGATTCATTGCCCTTGCCCTTGGTCTTCATCTCAAATGAATGGAACAATGGCAACTCCTTATGAAACGTAATTTCAAATTATGGATGGGAAACCGGGGTTACCTAGTGGAGTTGGGGCATGCCTTGGGTTGTGGTTTTCCCCCCTTGCAAAATCTTACAAGTCAAATCCTTGGAAGTCACTAATTTTGCACCCCTTACTTCCCCCCCCCCTTTCCCCTTAGAACCTTCATCCTTACTCCCTTTGCATTTTTTTAGCCTAAAATTCCCATCCCTCTCCTTTGTTTACAAGAACCCTAAACAAAGAAACTTAGAGCAGGGAAGTTCATATGTCCTTGAAATTGACACCCTTGTCAACGTTGTGGCTAACAATTGTGGCTCTATAACCATTGCCCCCCTTGAAGAGGCTTGAAACTATAAAGCTCCAGATGTCTTGGTGAAAAAGAATACCTTGGCAGTAATGTTACCAGAAGGTGGGTTGTCCAAATAGTGTCACGTGCCTCTAGCAATGGTGCCAAGGGTTATTGTGGCAATGTACTCGCCCCCCTCCTTTGCAAAAAACCTGATGATGGCACTAACCTTGTAGCAACGCTACTAAGGTGTTATGTGCTCACGTGATGATGAACGCCTCTAGCAATGGTGCTTGGGGTTGTTGTGGCACTGCAAATGCCCTCCCCCCTATAAATACCCAGAGCTATAAAACTCCAAGTCACCTAACAATGGTAATGACCCCTAGAAGTGTGGCTAACGGGGTGGTCTTGGTGTTTACAATGTTGAATGCCTTTAGTAATGATGTTAATGTTGCGGTATTGCACTCACCCCCCCCCCCCTTCAAAGTCCCAAAGTTGAGGAGCTCTAGGCAACTTGGTGATGACGAAGACCCCAATAGAGTTGTTATTAATGTGGTCTTGTTTATTATAATGTTGAATGCGTTCGGCAATGGCATTGGGGGTTGTTGTGACGTTGCAACTACACCCCCCCTCCTATAAATGTTCAAAGTTACAAAGCTCTAAGTATCCTAGCACTAGTGAAAGCCCTGACAAAATAGTTGGGACACTAGAAGATGGCAACCCTTGACACTTAACCCACATGCCTCAACCATCACACTTAAACCTAAGCGGAGTTCATTTATAGAAATCTTGTCATTTACAACCATTTCTTGTGTGACTAAATGTCACCTACAACTACAAATGGTTGCCTATGCAATTATTTTTCAAATTTTGATGAATTTTGATCTTCCTTTCAACTAGTTGCAACTATGAGCTATTTCATTATTCCAATAGGTTGATTTTTCATGATGTCTTTGTATTTTTTTTACAACATCATATATACGTTTAGTTGCACATGTAACCAAAGTAGTCACATTATAGTTGCATAAGGTACGTATGTTACATAGTAGTTATACATATAGAGTATTTAATAATTCAGGCATACCTATATGTATCATTAGTAAAAAATTGCCACTTTGCAAATGGTCCATGTGACTAATTTTTAGTTGCAAGTGACATTTGTAACTAAAATCTTAATAGTCATGTTGGACAAGTCACATTTACACTAGTCACAAACGACAATGAATTTTGGATGAAAAAAAAAATCGACAAAATATGCCTTCATCCTTTGACTAATTATATACATACTGTCGCTTACAATTAAGATGCGATTTTCTTGGTGAACGATGGGAACAAGTTATGTGTTACCATATGTCCCAACTTTTAATAATTAAAAATATGTTATTGTTATTTTGAAATAATTTAAAACATTTAATTTTTATGTTTAGATGGTTTAGATCATGACACGTGGTGTAATAAAAAATTTCCATGTGGCATATTAATTGATTTTTTCCAAATTAAATTTAAATCAATATTTAAGTATGCAGGTTGAACTAGATACCTACCTACCTATATACCTACCTACCCATCTAAGTTAAACACCTATTTAGATATGACCTATTTACTTACCTAGGCCAAATACTTATTTAGGTAAATAAGTAAGTAAAAAAGTAGGTGGGTAAGTTAAAGAAATAGGTAATTGGTTGTAAATACATGAATATTTATATTTTATTTTGGGTTAAGATGTTTTTATTGATTCATCCCATATGTTCATCTTTTTAAATTTAAAAATGTAAGAAAAAACACCTTGTTTATATGTTTTTCAAAATAAGAATGAAAGCCAAAACATATGGGATAAAAAAATTAATTGCAAATTGTTTATGACTATACATTTTTATTTGCAAATTACTACAACTAAAAGAGTTTATCCCATATGTTTTGGCTTTCATTCTCAACTTGAAAATATATAGTTAAGTAGGTAAGTGACAACTAACTAGCTAATTAATAAATTAACTAATTAACTCATAAAATTACTAATTATTTAATGAATACAATATAAACAAATTAATTAATAATCTTGCTATTTAATTAATTAACAAAAAAATTATAAACTAATTAATTCACTTATAAACTATCCAACCAACTAATTATGTATAATAATAATCATCAATATTTTATGATTACTGAATTCATTATATTATTAGTTATGATTAAGTATTACTTAATTTATTAGCTAGATAAACAATAATAATATATAATTTTAAATATATACTAACTATAATAATCTATCAACCAATTTAATTAACTAGTAATTAACTAATATTGGAAATTTAACTAATTATTAATAACTATTAAATTATTATTTCGTAACCAAATGAATTAATATAATAACTGAAATATTCAGTATTTTATAATTATTAATTATAAATATTGAGTACTAGTTTTTTATATCTAAGAATATAATTAAAACCTAACCTAGGCTAATTTGATTATTATTATTTTCATTTATATAGTTAATAATATATATATATATAATAACAATAACATTAATTCAATTATTATTGTAGCTAGTTGGTAACCAAGGTTAAATATTTTATTTTTATTATTCATATTATTCCTTCACTCATTAAAACTATTATGAACTATTACAATAAATATTTTGTATTTTTAATAAGTATATTTTTCCTTCAAAAATAATTTTTACATTTTTTTAATAATTTATTAGATTTCCATTATAACTAATACAGTAATTATTATAAAATAATAAAACTGAAAATAAAATTTATGTATCAGTAATTGATTGTATTCATTTAGTTATTATTAACTAAATAATATCAATTACAAATTTGAAATATAAAAACTCAAAACTATTTATTAATATTTCTTAGTAATTATTATATTAATCTAATAATATTTCATAATTGATTACTAATAATAATAATAATAATGTAATTTGTAATTAACCTAGGTTAGATATTTTCATTGTTATAATATATTATTATGTCACTTGTTAGAGCTATTATTATTTATTATAATTAATTTTTATTTTTAATAAATAAAATTATTTAAAAATAAATACATTAGTCATTTGAAAATAATTTAATAATTATTTTTCTTATCATTTTTAATATCATCATCATCATCATTTTGTAATAACATATTATTTTAAAATTTTAATCAAAGATAATATTGAAATTTAGTTTTTTATTACATGTAATTAATATAAATGTATATAATAATAATAATAATAATAATAATAATAATAATAATAATAATAATAATAATAATAATAATAAATGTCATGTATAATAATTGTAAGAAATATAATAAGATGGTTTGGATGAACTTGTAATATGGGCACAATATATTTAACAAATATCTTTTATAAAATTTTAACATACCCAAAATATACATTATTTAATGTAACCATAATATCAAGGCCATTTATGCTAATAATAATACTTGAATACACATCTAATATGGTTTTTCATATAAATTCAAAATACACATTTATAAATCCTAATACACCCAACTGTATTCCTTAGACTTCACAAAATACACCTTTGTATACTCATAGGGTTGCAATTAAATTGGTCACATTTGCAACTAATGGGACCTAAATTGTTCTTCTTGGATGAAAACTAAACTAAATGTTGTTCACATGGAAAGATGACCACCAAAATAGTTGCAAACTAGGTGCACTATAGTCACAAATATGACCAACAGAAGAAATAGTTGCAAAAATGTCCAAATGTAGTTGCAAATAACTAATAGTCACATGTAATAAAAAATATAGTGGTTACATTTTGGCCAATTTTTCCTAGTGTATATACTTACCTACATTACTACACTATGTACTTTCCATTATTTAAAATTGACTCACATGACTATGTATTCAGATTTGAAAACCCCACACAACTAACGATGTCTGTTTTAACTAAATACAAATGTAACGATGTATGTTATGATTAAGTGCAATTTTCACATTAGTTAAAATGGACATTGTAATTAAACACATGGACCTTCAATTACTTATGTGTATTTCATAGTACTAATATTATGACTGAAATTAATCACATGCTACCACATGTGATTATATTTCTAACAATGTGATTAAACTTAGTCAATATGATTACACGTGTAAACATAATTCATTATTGTGACTAAAAACAGTCAATAGAATTACATGTGTAATTAAACTAATGCTAACTTGACAAAAAATAATCATTTGAACTCCATGTGTAGTCAGAAAAAAAGTAATATGATTTATATGAGTCACATAAAACAATATGGCTAGTAACATGTTGCCATTCGTTTGGGGATGTGATTTAAAATAGTCATGTTATTTTCTTATGTGGCAAGCATGCATATATTATGTTAAATTTGTCAAATGGTTATTTAATATTTTTTCATAGGTTTCTAATGCCTTAATGGATTATTAAATTTATATTATTTTTCCACAATAATAAATATTGAATACACTTAAATATACACATTGGTGATCATGTAGTAGTAAATTACAACTACAATCACCAATGTAAAATGCAAGAAAATAACTACATATCAACACTTAAATCTGGCAACAATTTGGGTATTTAGGAGGTAAGAGCAAAGGGATCGTGATCATGCCAAAAATGACCATCATGTTTTAATAATTAAATGGACAACCTTGCAAGCAAAATAACAAGATTGGCTAAGTTATATAGCTAGATTAAATCACATTTTACACTGTAAATGAAATAAATAAATTCTGAAATTAAACACAATATTATTAAATTGGTCTTATTTGCTATAGACATCAGATGGCCTGGTACATGAATCACATATTTCATATTTACTTAGTTGGATGTATAGATCAACATTGAACAATTCCTATCACACATCAAAGCTACTAGATGCATCACATTTTGGATTATCATATTAATCATCCTTTCCCCCACTATTGTCATCAACAACCAAATTTGCAACATTCACATTACAACCTTTTATAATAATAGTTGGTTGTAGTGTCTTCTATTGACACTAGAGTTGCAAGACATGAATATTCATTAGCATTACCTACTTTAAACATGTCAAACTCTATAGGGTAAATTTGAATGTGTTCTGTAATTCGTTGGCCACGAAGATCCTTTTGTAAAACTACCTTCCAACCCCTTTTCCTTGAATCACAACTAGAAAAAAACACTTATTCTACATGTATGGGGGAAACAAAAGATTGGTCTAAAATTGGAATCAAATAAGCAAAGTTTACAAGGGTGAAGCCGTATTTGTCTTGCTTGATTGTTGCATTACTCTTGTTATAATTTGTTTTCACCCAATTGCATAGTAGCACTATGATTTTTAAGACCCCATAGTTTAGCTCCAAGATTTTTTCAGTGCAACCTACATACTCCAACCTTGCAATGATTGGCCTTCGATCATTTGGTCCTAAAACACATCTTTGTCCAAATGTGGTAGCTATGCCATTATCACATGTTGTTAAGTGCTCTTCAGCACTAGCAACATGAATGTGATTCTTGTATGCATACATGGATCTATACAACTTTGCTTCCAATGTAGGTGGCATGGACATGTGAATAGTGTCTTTGTCAATATCTTCCTTTCCTTAGATAGTTAAAATAGTATATTTCCTTATCCATTTTGCAAATGGAGATGATTCAACCAAATGATCTAGGAACATGTGAGTTCTACCGACATGGCCATGGCTAGAAGTCTCAATATTTAAAAATTGGGTTAGGAATATGTGAGTGTGGTGAAGTTATTAGGGGGGTTTAACAACTTTGTGTTAGAATAGGGGTTGATGAGTGTGCACAAGGTGTGAGGGGGGGGTTTA
>Ga0116227_10008857_pt1 | contig 18646 bp, 16 predicted proteins | sample S1TSphgellanicum_FD_89693 | JGI IMG/M metagenome (GOLD analysis project Ga0116227, IMG submission 89693) | Host-associated microbial communities from peat moss isolated from Minnesota, USA - S1T2_Fb - Sphagnum magellanicum MG | ecosystem: Host-associated > Plants > Peat moss > Unclassified... | reverse complement strand
CTCGAGCTCGGCTCGGCCTCTGTCAACAAATTCCTCCGGGCCGTGCGCCGCCATCTGGGCATGGATGTCGCTTTCGTCTCGCAGTTCCGCAGCAGCGATCGTGTCATGCGCAATGTCGATGCGCAGGGACCGAGTCCCATTCAGGCGGGCGATGCCATTCCCCTGAAGGAAGGCTATTGTCAGCATGTGGTCGAAGGCCGCTTGCCGGAGCTGATCCCCGACACCGCCCGCGTTCCGGCGGCGCTGGCAATACCGGCCACCGCGGCCATCCCGATCGGCGCGCACTTGAGCGTTCCCATCAAGCTCGCCGATGGCAGCTGCTACGGCACGTTCTGTTGCTTCAGCTTCAAGGCGGACTATTCGCTGGGTCAGCGTGACCTCGAGATGATGCGGGTATTTGCCGAGATTCTGGCGGACCAGATCAATATCGATATCGAACATGCCAAGTCACGGGCAGAACGGGTGCGACGCATCGAATCAGCGCTCTCGGCCGGTCATCCGGCGATCGTCTATCAGCCCATCTACGACCTCGAAACCCATCGCATCGCTGGATTCGAATGTCTGTCGCGATTCCACCTGGAACCGCAGCGCCCGCCCAACGAATGGTTTTCCGAGGCCCACGATGTGGGGCTGGCCACTGCCCTGGAATTGGCGGCCATCCGTGAGGCCTTGCGGGGCCTCGAGCATCTTCGCTCGCCGCTGTTTCTGACCATGAACTGCTCGCCCGACATCATTGCCGACGGCTCGCTGTATGAGGTCATCAAGCAGGCGGATCTTTCACGCCTGGTCGTGGAAATCACCGAACATGTTCACGTCGATGATTACGCGGCGCTGCTGCATCAGCTCTCGTTGCTGCGTGCTGTGGGCATGCGGGTCGCCATCGATGATGCGGGAGCGGGTTACGCCAGCATGCGGCACATCCTGAAGATTCGTCCCGACTTCATCAAGCTCGACATCAGTCTGACGAAAAATATCGACGCCGATTCGACGCAACGCGCGCTGGCCGCCGCCCTGATTGCGTTCGCACGGGAGACCGGCGCGACGATCGTGGCGGAAGGCATCGAGACCGAGGCAGAACTGCGCACACTGAAGCGTCTCGGCATCTGCCAGGCGCAAGGCTACTACCTCGCGCGGCCCGCGCCGCTGCGGGAATCCATGTCCTTGCTGGAGCATGCTGCGATCAAGCCCTTGGCCTACCGAGTGATGTGACGCACCGCGGCTGCGGCCGCGGCCGCCCGATTCTCGACGCCGAGTTTTACGAACACCTGTTCCAGGTGCTTGTTCACGGTGCGAGGACTGATGTTCAGTATCTCGCCGATGTCGCGATTGGGTTTGCCACGGCTCACCCATAGCAGTACTTCCGCTTCGCGGGACGTCAGTCCGAAGCGGGTTTGCAGCCGGCCGCCATCGCTGTCGGCGCCGTTTATTTCCGCCAACCGAAACAACAACTCGTCAGGTCCCAGACTGCTGACGAAAGCGCATTCCAATGGACGTCCGCCCAGGGTGACCCGACAGCGGGCGGCGGAGCTCGAATCGCCGCGCCGCAGCCGCATCAATTGCTCGACCGCATCGGCGGGCAGCCCCGGGTCCGCGTCGCGCGAAGCGGGCCCGCTCAGGAGTTGCCGCGCCTTCGGCGTCGACCACAGAATCCGCCCGCGCCGATCAGTGGCGAACAGGAAACGGCCGCTGGCATCGATGACGCCGTGGGTTTCATTGACTTGTCTGGCGTTGCCCAGGTGAACGCGAATGCGCGCCAGCAGTTCGTCGAGCGCCAGGGGCTTGCGCACGTAGTCCACGCCACCACAGGCCAAACCCTCCACGACATGCTCGGACTCCGACAGGCCGGTCATGAAGATGACGGGCAGATGCGAGAACAATGCGTCGCGCTTGAGCCGCTTGCAGGTTTCGAATCCGTTCATGCCCGGCATCATGGCATCCATCAGCACCAAGTCCGGCGTAATCTGCTCGAGCAAATTGAGTGCTGCCTGCCCGTCCGTGGCGATCAGCACCGTGAAGCCCGCATGATCCAAGGTGTCGGTGAGCAGATTCAATGTTTCCGGCGTGTCATCGACGACCAACACGGTGTCGCGCCGGCGAAGTTCAGAGCTAGGCGTCAGCACGCATGGCCTCCAGCACCGTCATATAGCGTTTCATATCGAAGTTCGATACCAAGGCTCGCAGCTGCGTCGTAAAGGCATCATTGGCGGGATCTTCCAATTCGAGTTCGCGCAATTTTGCTTCGATGCCACGCACGTGGCCGATCTGCCCCAATCGGAACAGGTCGTCGAGGTGATGCCGCGACCGCCCCGGGAGGCTCGGGGCAAAAGCATCGATCTGCGCGGTCGTGCCCAGTTGATCGACGTGATGAATCCAATCCAACTTCAGCAGCACTCCGACTTCGTCGAGCAGGCGCTGCAGGTGGATGGGCTTGGTGATGAACGAATCATAGCCTTCTTTGCGGGTCGAGGGCTCATGGGCGTTGGCCGACACGATCATGATTTTGGTCGCCGCCAAGGCTGCATGAGCGCGTAACGTTTGCACCACCGTCCATCCGGACATATCCGGAAGGCTGAGATCTATCATGGCCAGATCCGGTTGGCACTGCATCGCGAGTTCCACCCCGGTCTTGCCGTCGCGCGCCACGAACAGCGTGAACCCCAAGGGTCGCAGCACGTTTTGCACCAATTCCAAATGCTGGGGATCATCATCGATCAGCAGCAGCCGCTGGCGAGGACCCAAGTAATCACAAATCCGCCGCTGGCGTGGCGGTACCAGCACCTCGTGCGTGACCTCCGATAACAACAGTCGCACCACGAAGACACTGCCTTGCGGCGTGCTGGACTGTACCCGCACTTCCCCGCCCATGATGTGGGTCAGCAATTTGGTGATGGTGAGGCCCAGTCCGGTGCCTGGAATGGACAGGATGTCCCGCTGCGTACCGCGCTCGAAAGGTTCGAAGATCTTGTCGAGATCGGCACCGGCGATGCCGGGACCCGTGTCGGAAATTTCGAACTCGGCGATTTGCGCCCGATAGCGGACCCGCAGGCCCACCGAGCCGCGCGCGGTGTACTTGATGGCGTTCGACAACAGATTGATCAGGATTTGTCCCAGTCGCTTCTGGTCGGCATGCACATGCGCGGGCAGATTAGGAGCGCTCACATATTGGAAGTCCAGGCCCTTGGCCAGCGCCTGCAACCGGAACATATCGACCAGTTCCTCGAGCATTTCGCGCAGCGGCACCACGTCGCGATTCAGCCGCAGCATGCCGTTCTCGATCTTCGACACATCGAGTAGCCCATCGATCAGGTTCGACAGATGCTCGGTGCTGCGGCGAATGATGCGTACGGCATTTTCGGGTGAGTAGGCGCTGCCCCGTTCCAACAGCTGTGCATAGCCGTAGATGGAGTTGAGCGGGGTGCGTATCTCGTGGCTGATGCCGACGATGTAGCGGGTCTTGGCCAGGTTGGCCGCTTCGGCGGTTTCCTTCGCGGCCTGCAGTTGCGCATCGGTGCGCTGGTGCGCCTCGATCTCCTCCATCAACATCGAGGTTTGTCGCGCCGATTCGGCTTCCGCCGTGCGGCGGCTCTCATGGGCCAGCACCACCAACCATGCGCCGATGCCGGAGAGCACCAGCAGGCATAGAAATACCACCCACAGCGTGGTCTGGACATTCTCGCGTGCGGAGGGCGCGATGCCGATGGATTCGTGGTAAATCATCGTCAGCAGCAGACCGGTGAGCAGATTGCACAACACCAGGATGCCGGCGAAATGACCGCCGCGTGTGTTGAGGGCCCCCGCTACGCGCTGCGGCAGGATCTTGGTGAGCGCCGTGACCAGCTGGGATGCGAAACGCCCATGCGGCTTGCAGGCGTCGTGGCAGCGCGACTCCAGCGTGCAGCATAACGAACAGATCGGACCCGCGTAGGCCGGACACAGCGCCATGTCGGCGCCTTCGAAAATGTTTTCGCAAATGGAACACCGCAGCTTGTCGGCGTGCGGCGCATGCACATCCGGCTGACGCGCCAGGTAGTAACGGCCCTTCGTGGCCCAGGCAATCAGCGGCGCGCAGACGAAGGCGGTGACCAGGGCGACGAACGGCGACAGGATCTGCGGCATGGCGCCAAACACGCCCAGGTACGCAAGGCTGGATACGATGATCGACAACAGCAGCGCACCCATGCCCACCGGATTCACGTCGTACAAATAGGCGCGCCGAAACTCGATATAGCGTGGGCTCAGCCCTAAGGGCTTGTTGATGACGAGATCGGCTGTGACCGCCGCGATCCAGCCGGCGGCGAAATTAGCGTAGATGCGCAAGATGCCATCGATGGCATGGGTGATGCCTTTTTCCATCAGCACCAGGGCGAGTACCACGTTGAATACCAGCCATACGACCCGGCCGGGATGGCTGTGGGTCAGCCGCGAGAAGAAATTCGACCATGCGATCGAGCCCGCGTAGGCGTTGGTGACGTTGATTTTGAGCTGGCATACGATCACCAACAATCCCGTCATCAGCAAGGCCACGGTGGGGGAATTGGCCGCTTCGCGAAAGGCCACCAGGTACATTTGCGTCGGTTCACTGGCGTCGGACGCGCTGACGCCGTGATGCAGTGCCAACACGGTGAGAAAGGATCCCGCAAGCAACTTGAAGCCGCCGATCAGCACCCAACCGGGCCCGGTGGAAAGCAACGCGGTCCACCAGCTGAAAGATCGCCGCTGGTCCTTGCCCGGCAGAAATCTCAAGTAGTCGACTTGTTCGCCGATTTGCGGCAACAGCGACAGCAGCATGGAGGCGGCCATCCCGAGCATCGGCAGGTTGATGGTCGTTCCGCTTCCGCTTCCTGTGCCGGCGTAATGGGTCCACGCGGAAATCTGCGCCGGATGCCGCCAGAGCAGATACAGAATGGGCACGAATTGCAGAACCAGCCAGATGGGCTGTGTCCACAACTGCACGCGGCTTATCAGGCTGATGCCGTAGATGGCAATCGGGATCACCACCAGAGAGCTCAAAATGTGTGCGATGGCGAGCGGAATGCCGAACAGCAGCTGCAACGCCACGGACAAAATGCTGGCTTCTATCGAGAACAGCAGGAAGGTGAACGAGGCGTAGATCAACGAGGTGATCGTCGATCCCAAGTATCCAAAGCCCGCGCCGCGCGTCAGCAGATCGATGTCGACGCCGTACTTGGCGGCATAGTACGCAATGGGCAACCCGATCATGAACATCAGCGCCATGAAAGACACGATGGCCCACGCGGTGTTTGGAAATCCGTACGAGAGGGTCAGCGCGCCGCCGATCGCTTCGCAGGCCAGAAACGCCACAGGACCCAATGCCGTATTGCCCACGCGAAAAGCCGATTTGCGCGCGGAGTCGGCGGTATAGCGCAGCGCATAGTCTTCCAGCGTCTGGCTGGCGACCCATTGGTTGTACTGCCTGCGTTCGCGCACGATGCGCTGCGGCGAAGAAATCATGAGGTCATCCGCTGCTTGAGTGATCGCAATATGCCATCGCGCGAGCAACTTTGTTCTTCTAAGTGAAGGCATCTACGTCAAACGACGCATACAACACGGCGCGCGAGTGACATAGCGTGCAAGCCGAGAAGTACGCGCGGGTCACGCGCGACGAAGCGGGATGCAATGCAACAGTCGTGAAGCACCGAAACAGGGATGCCGCCCGATGTGTTGCACCAAATTCGTGCCGACCCACACGCCCTTCGCGACACCAACGAAACAGAGGGAAACATTATGAAAGATCAACGAAGACGCTATGGCTCAAGTAGCGCCGCGCTTCGCTTCACGGCGCTACTGATGCTAGGGACAGGGCTCGTGAGCGTGGCTGCCGCGGACATCAGTCTACCGCCCGTCACCGTCGGCGCGGGCATTCAGACCAGTCTGTACAGCTGCGATAAGGGGTGTATCTACAGTTCCGGTACCGCGAATCCCGGCAGCGATACGGTACAGGGCGCCGAACTCGACAGCATCCGTCTGTACATCAATGGCACCGTGACGGATCACATCAAGCTGACCTTCGATACTGAATACGACGGCGGCACCAATCAAGTGGGGGTGTTGGACGCGATCGCACGCTTCGAATTCTCCGATACGGTGAATTTTTGGGCCGGCCGCTTCTTGCCGCCCACCGACCGTGCCAACCTGTATGGGCCTTACTATGCGAATGACTGGGCACCGTACGCCGATGGTGTTGCCGATTTTTATCCCGACGTCAAGACCGGCCGCGACAACGGCGCGGCCTACTGGGGTCAGTTCGGCATCGTCAAGGTGCAGGCGGGTCTGTTCGATGGCGGCTCGCTCAACAGCGCGGTGCCCGACAAGAGCAAGCTCTTGTATGCCGGTCGAATCATGGCGGATTTCTGGGACGCGGAGCCCGGCTATTATTTGAACGGTACGTATTACGGTGAAAAAGATTTGCTCTCCTTGGGTCTGGTGGGTCAGTCGCAGGATGGCCGGGTGGCGTGGGATCTGGACGGCTTGATGGAAAAGAAGCTGCCGAATCTCGGTGTGTTTTCTGTGGAAGCTGAATTTCAGAAGGACAATGGCTTGACCGCCACGGCCCACAACAAGGGGTGGTATGCGCTATCCAGCTACCTGTTCCCGCAGGTGATCGGTGTGGGCAAGTTCCAGGTGCTGGGCAAGTACAGCCAAAAGACCATCGACTCCACCGCGGTGTTCGACGAGGACCCGACGCTGTCGGACAAGGTCAAGACGGCCGAGCTGAACCTCAACTACATCATCAAAGCCTTCAACGCGCGCGTGGGATTGTATGCGCTGGATCAGAAAGACGAGGTGGCGGATCTGACCAAGAAAGAATTCGGACTCAAACTGCAATTGCAACTCTAAGTCAACGGAGACTATGCCATGAAGATGGGGAAATTATTGAATTGGGCGCTGCCCGCCGCCGCGCTGAGCTTGAGCTCGGGAGCCGCGCTCGCAGCCGATACGATCAAGGTCGGCGTACTGCATTCGCTGTCCGGCACGATGGCCATCAGCGAGACCACGCTGAAGGACACGGTCCTGATGATGATCGATGAGCAGAACAAAAAAGGCGGTGTGTTGGGCAAGAAGCTCGAAGCCGTCGTGGTCGACCCTGCATCGAACTGGCCGCTGTTCGCAGAAAAGGCGGCGGAACTGCTCGAGAAGGACAAGGTGTCGGTGGTGTTCGGTTGCTGGACCTCCGTGTCGCGCAAGTCCGTGCTGCCGGTGTTCGAGAAGGACAACGGCCTGCTGTTCTATCCGGTGCAGTACGAAGGCGAGGAATCCTCCAAGAACGTGATCTACACCGGCGCGGCGCCGAACCAACAGGCCATTCCCGCGGTGGATTATCTGATGAAGGATGTCGGCGTGAAGCGCTGGGTGCTCGAGGGTACCGACTACGTCTACCCGCGTACGACCAACAAGATCCTGGCCGCCTACCTACAATTGAAAGGCGTCGCGCCCGAAGACATCATCGTGAACTACACGCCATTCGGTTTCTCCGATTGGACCAGCGAGGTGTCGAAGATCAAGGCATTCGGTGCGGCCGGCAAGAAGACTGCGGTGGTCTCGACCATCAATGGCGATGCCAATGTGCCGTTCTACAAGGAATTGGGCAATCAGAAGATCTCGGCCGAAGACACCCCGGTGGTGGCGTTCTCGGTGGGTGAAGAGGAATTGTCGGGTCTCGATACCAAGCCCCTGGTCGGTCACTTGGCGGCATGGAACTACTTCATGAGCATCAAGAGCCCGCAGAACACGGAATGGATTTCCAAGTGGCATGCCTTCACCAAGAATCCGAAGCGCACGTTCAACGATCCCATGGAGGCGACTGTCATTGGATTTCAGTTGTGGGTCAAGGCAGTCCAAAAAGCCGGAACCGTCGATACCGAGAAGGTGATCGCGACGTTGCCGGGACTGGAAGTGCCCAACCTGACCGGCGGCACGGCCAAGGTTCTGCCCAATCATCACATCACCAAGCCGGTCTACATTGGTGAGATCAAGGGTGACGGTCAGTTCGATGTGGTGTGGAAGACGGCGAAAGAAATTCCCGGTGATGCCTGGTCGGACTTCCTGCCCGGCAGCAAGGACATCGAAGCGGATTGGGTGACGCTGAAGTGCGGCAACTACAACACCAAGACCAAGGTGTGTTCGGGTCAGAACTTCAAATAGCGGGTGAGTGGCGGCTCCGATCGCATGGGCGGTCGGAGCTTTTTTGAGATATTCTCGAATCAGGGGTGAGTTGGCGAGTGAAGAGGTGACCGAGTGAGAATTCGGCGAACTTGCCTGACCCTGGTGCCGCTATTCATGGTGCTGCTCGGCGCCGTGCGTGCCCAGCCCGTGGATGCCACCGGTGATGGCGCGCTCGCGCCTTTGCTCACCTCGTTGAGTACCGCCGATTATTCCGAGAAACGTGATCTGATCAAGCAGTTGTCCGCGCTGCATGACCCGCGGGTGCGCGCGGTGTTACAGTCCTTGCTCGATGGATCGCTGTATGCCCGCACCGCCGATGGGCGGGTGTTCCTCACCACCGAGGACGGTGATTCGCTCAACCTCACCGATGCGTTGACGAGCGCCGCGGCGGGCCGCGCGCCGGCGGCGGATTTCAGCCTCATCGGGGTGAACAATCAGCTTCGCAAAGCGTTGCGGGTGGCGCTCGCGCAGTTCGACTTGAGTTCACCCGATCGCGCCAAACGCTTGAGTGCGGTCGCGGAGATGCTGCGCGGACTGGATGAGGAAAGCATCGCGGTCTTGCGTCAAAGCATGCGCGTCGAGAAAGATGCAGCCGTGCGACGCGAGATGCAGGTCGGGCTTGCGCTGGTCGATCTCGATGGCAGCGATGTGGATCGTCGTCTTGCTGCGGTGGGCGAGGTATCCCAGAGTCTCGATCCCAATGTTTTCAATCGGCTTTCCGCGCTGCTGCAACCAAAGGCCGACGGGGGCTTCAGCGAACCCGACCCGCGTGTGCGGGCCGCGGCTCAAGCGGCGCTGCGCGGCATCGAACGGCGCCGCAGCTTCTATGCCGGCATCCAGACGCTGTTGTACGGCCTGAGCCAGGGATCGGTGTTGGTCCTGGCGGCCGTCGGCTTGGCCATCACCTTCGGCGTCATGGGCGTGATCAACATGGCTCACGGCGAATTGATGATGCTGGGTGCCTACACCACCTATGTGGTTCAGCTGCTGATGCCCAACCATATCGGCGCCTCGATACTGGTCGCACTGCCTTGCGCTTTTGCGGTGTCGGGCTTGGTGGGAGTGGCGATCGAGCGCGGCATCGTGCGCCGCCTGTATGGCCGGCCGTTGGAAACCCTGCTGGCGACATTCGGCGTGAGTTTGATTTTGCAGCAAGCGGTGCGCGACATTTTCACCGCCAACAACCGGCCGGTGGTGACGCCGGAATGGCTCGCCGGCTCGCTGCAAATCAACGAGGTGTTGTCCCTCACCTACAACCGCATTTACATCATCGGATTCACGCTGGCGCTGTTTTTGCTGTTGCTGCTGGTGCTCCGCAAGACCCGCTTGGGGCTTGAAGTGAGGGCGGTATCGCAAAATCGCGCCATGGCCAAAGCCATGGGCGTGCGCACCGAATGGGTGGATGCCATGACCTTTGGGTTGGGCTCAGGGATTGCCGGAGTCGCGGGCGTGGCCTTGAGTCAGCTCACCAATGTCGGTCCTAATCTGGGCCAGAGCTACATCGTCGATTCGTTCATGGTGGTGGTCTTCGGCGGCGTCGGGAATCTGTGGGGCACTGAGCTCGGCGGCAATGCGTTGGGTGTCGTGAATAAGTTGCTCGAGCCCTATTCAGGCGCAGTGTTGGCGAAAATATTCGTGCTGATATTCCTGATCTTGTTCATTCAACGACGCCCGCGAGGCCTGTTTCCGCAGAAGGGGCGAGCGGCGGATGGTTAAACCCGCATACCTCGAAGCGTTGCGCACCGACCGTGGCGGCAGGATTTTCCTCGGCATGCTGGTTGCAGCCGCCCTGATTGTGCCGGCGCTCAACTTGCTGCCGGGCGAGAACTCGGCGCTGCATCTGTCGAGCTATACGATGACCTTGTTGGCCAAGTACATGACCTACGCGATGCTCGCCATCGCGGTGGACTTGATCTGGGGTTATTGTGGAATCTTGAGCTTGGGTCATGGCGCCTTCTTCGCCTTGGGCGGTTATGCCATGGGCATGTACCTGATGCGTCAGATCGGCACCCGCGGCGTCTATGGCAACCCGGTGCTTCCCGATTTCATGGTGTTCCTCAACTGGACCGAGCTGCCTTGGTTCTGGCATGGATTCAATTCCTTTCCGTTTGCGCTGTTGATGATGTTGCTGGTTCCGGGGTTGCTGGCCCTGGTATTCGGATTCCTGGCATTTCGCTCGCGAGTGTCCGGCGTCTATCTGTCCATCATCACGCAGGCGCTCACCTACGCTTTGATGCTGGCCTTCTTTCGCAACGACATGGGTTTCGGCGGCAACAACGGCTTCACCGATTTCAAGGACATCGTGGGTTTCAGTCTGCAGAGCCCCTACGTCCGCGCGGCGCTGTTTCTGATCACCGTCGCGGCGCTGGGAGCGAGCTACATCATCTGCCGGGTCGTGACCGCTTCGCGTGCGGGTCGCGTGATTCAAGCCATTCGAGATTCCGAGAATCGGGCGCGCTTCATGGGCTACAAGGTCGAATCCTACAAGCTGTGGGTGTTCGTCCTGTCGGCGCTATTGGCGGGAGTCGCGGGCGCCTTGTATGTGCCGCAGATCGGCATCATCAATCCGGGCGAGTTCTCGCCATCCAATTCCATCGAGATCGTGATTTGGGTGGCGATCGGCGGTCGCGGCACCTTGTATGGCGCTGTCATCGGCGCATTCCTGGTCAACTATGCCAAGACCTATTTCACCGCGGCCTTGCCCAGCATGTGGCTGTACGCGCTGGGGGCCTTGTTCGTCGGCGTCACCTTGTTCCTGCCCCAGGGTGTCGTGGGGTTGCTGGCGATGCGGCGCGTCGGCCGATCGAAGGAGGCGTAGCGATGCTGAGCCGCCTGTCATCGAGATCGCGCAGCGACAAGCCGCCGCCGACCGGGAGTCTCGGCCCGAACGATTCAAAGGGCGTGATTCTGTACCTCGAGGACATCACGGTGAGCTTCGATGGCTTTCGGGCATTGAACGCGTTGACGTTGTACATCGACGTGGGCGAACTGCGATGTATCATCGGACCGAACGGCGCGGGTAAGACCACGATGATGGACGTCATCACGGGAAAGACGCGCCCCGACAAAGGCTCGGCCTGGTTCGGGCAAAACATCGATCTGCTGTCGTACACGGAACCGGAAATCGCGCAGTCCGGCATCGGCCGCAAGTTCCAGAAGCCCACGGTGTTCGAGAATCTGAACGTATTCGAGAATCTCGAACTGGCCATGGCGGGACCTAAGACCGTGTGGAAGTGGCTGCGCGCCCGGATCTCCCCGGCGCAGCGCGAGCGAATCGATTCGGTTTTGGAGACGGTGGGATTGGTCGAGCGGCGTTTCGCGCGGGCAGGGGCACTGTCGCATGGACAAAAACAGTGGCTGGAGATCGGCATGCTGTTGATGCAAGAGCCGCAATTGCTGTTGGTGGATGAGCCGGTGGCGGGCATGACGCCGCAGGAAGTGGAGCGCACGGCAGAATTGCTGGTATCGCTGGCGGGGCGACATTCGGTGATCGTCGTGGAGCACGACATGGCGTTCGTGCGATCCATCGCCCGCAAGGTGACGGTGCTTCACGAAGGCTCGGTACTTGCCGAAGGTCCCATCGATGCCGTGCAAGCGAATCCAAAGGTCATCGAGGTTTATCTTGGCGAATGACTTGGTGGAAATCGCGGGCCTGAATCAATATTACGGCGGCAGTCATACGCTGTGGGATGTCGCGATGGGCATCCCGACTGGATTCTGCACTTGTCTGATGGGCCGCAACGGCATGGGTAAAACCACGCTGCTCAAGTGCATCATGGGACTGATACCGGCCAGCTCCGGCAGCATTCTGTACCAGGGCCGCGATCTGCGCGCTTTCGCGGCGGAAGACCGTGCCTCTCTGCGGATCGGCTACGTGCCGCAAGGGCGGGAGATTTTTTCGCAGCTGAGCGTGGAAGAGAATTTGAGAATCGGTCTCGGTGTCAGGCGCCCGAAGCTCAAGCAGATTCCGGAGCATCTGTTCGAGATGTTCCCGGTATTGAAAAAAATGCTGCGGCGGCGCGGCGGAGATTTATCCGGCGGTCAGCAGCAACAACTGGCCATTGCAAGGGCGCTGGTGCTTGACCCGCAATTGCTGATCCTGGATGAGCCCACCGAAGGTATCCAACCCAACATCGTGCATGAGATCGGTGATTTGATCATGCGGCTGAATCGGGAGAGCAATTTGACGGTGTTGCTGGTGGAGCAAAAGCTACCCTTCGCGCGTCGCGTCGCCAGCGACTTGCGGATACTCGATAAAGGCCGCCTGGTTGTGTCGGGCAAGATCGCGGCACTGACCGATGAGTTGGTGCGCATGCATCTGACGGTATGAGTCTTGCGATGCTCAGGCGGCCAGCCGGTTCGGCAGCAGGCGGTCGTATTCTTTCTTGACCACGGCATAGCATTCGCATGAGCGCCGTTCGAGCCCCGCCCGATCAGTGACCCGAATTCGACCGGCGTCGTAGTCGATCAGTCCGGCGTGTTGCAGTTTCACGGCCGCGGCCGCGGCAATGTCTTCATCCACTCCCAACATATGGGCAATCAGTCTTTGGGTCATGATCATTTCGGTGCCTTGTAGTCGATCCAAGCTGAGCAGCAGCCATCGGCACAGTTGCTGATCGAGCGAATGGTGTTTGTTGCAGGCGGCCGTTTGCACCATCTGGGTCATCAGGGCCTGCGTATATCGAAGCAACAGATGCAGCACCGGGCCGACTCGATCGAATTCCTCTCTCATTCGATCGGCCTTCAACCGATAGGCGCCGCCGGCACTCTGCACGATCGCACGGCTGGATGTGGAGCCCCCGCCCATGAAGAGGGAAACGCCAAGCACGCCATCGTTGCCCACCACCGCAATCTCCCCGGATGCGCCGTTGTTCATCAAGTAAAGCAGTGAGACGATGGCCGTTGTCGGAAAGTAAACGTGGGTCAGCGTGCTGCCCGGCTCGTAGAGCACCTGCTCCAGCGACAGGTCGACAGAGTCCAGGTGCGGACGCCAGCGCTCCCAGGGATCATGCGCGAGAGCCGCCAACAGATGGTTATGTCGGGGATTGCGCGCAGCGTCGATCATTTTTTGCATGTTCGGCGGCTTGATGGGTCGCAATGTCCAAGAGCCATTGCACGCCGACGTAGTCATGGGTTCGAAGCCTGGATGCGCCATGCCATATGGCCACGTAGGTGTCGCATACCACCGCCTGCACATCGTTTGTTGAAACGAGCATCGAGCTCACCTGGCGATGGACCCGGTCAACCGTCAATTCATACAACGCCGACAGCGCGGTGTGCTGGCCGGCTGCGATACGGGTCAGCAGCAATTCAGTAAGTTTCGAGTCCACGATGTGCACCCTACAACGCCGCGACGGTGTTCTCTGTGCGGTAACGGACATAAGCTCGCGGTGCCGGCCTGAGGGTACGCCAGCGAACCGAAGCAGCGCTCGCTGAGACTTAACATGGCCTAAAATGTCGGAATAAGGTCCTTTCGGTCATGGACGATGCGTATTACATTCGTTCCATGAGCGATTCCCCGCATTTCCGGCCAAAGCGCATCGGTTTCTTGCTATTCGAGGGCATCACCGCCTTGGATGTGGTGGGTCCGATGGAGGCGTTCGCCGCCGCGCGAGTCGCGCGCACGGCGGTGCCGTGCTACCAATTGGTGACCATCGGGGTCACAACGCGAGCGGTCACCGCCGAATCAGGGCTCGTTCTCAAGCCCCAGACTTCGCTGGCGCAGTGTCCGAGACTCGACACGCTGGTGGTGCCTGGTGGGCGCGGTTTGCGCGTGCCCTCCACCAACAAGAGGGTCGCCGATTGGATTGCAAGCCGTGCCAAGACGACCCGCCGTATCGCATCCGTTTGCACGGGCATCTATGGGCTTGCACCGACCGGACTGCTCGATGGCAAGGCAGTGACGACTCACTGGCGATTCGCCGAGGATGTGGCGCGTAGATTTCCCGCACTGAAGGTGCAGGCAAATTCTCTGTTTCTGAGCGCCGGATCGGTGCACACGTCGGCGGGCATCACGGCCGGCATCGACCTATGCCTGGCCTTGATCGAGGAGGACCATGGACGTTCCGTGGCGCTTGGCGTTGCGCGCGAGTTGGTGATGTTCATCAAGCGCTCCGGCGGACAAGAGCAGTATTCCGAGCCTCTGCGATTCCAACTCGAGACGACCGATAACCTGGCGGAGATCGCGACGTACATCCGTTCGCACCTCGACCACGATCTGTCGGTCGAGGCACTGGCACGGATTGCCTGTCTGTCCTACCGACAGTTCAGCCGCCGATTCAAGGCGGTATTCAATTCGAGTCCCGCGGAGTACGTGGAGGCGGCGCGTCTCGGCGAAGCTCGCGCCAGACTCAGCGAAACGTCCTGCAACATCAAAAAGCTGGCCGAGTCCATCGGCTTCGCCAGTGATGATGCGTTTCGACGGGCATTCGAAAGGCGATTTGGGGTCTCGCCCAGCGGTTATCGCAGCCGCTTCGGTGACGTTCGCGCGATGGAGTACCAGTCATGAATGCAGTAGTGCTCGCTTTTCTTGCCTGCCAGCTGATCGTCGTCATTTTCATCGCGCTGCACGACTGGGTGCCGCTCGGCGCTTTGAACAACCTGGCGGGCATCCGGGAAGCGGATGCGCCTTCCACGCTCCTATGGACAACCTTCATCAGCACGCTGCCTTTTGCGATCGGCTTGATCGCGACTGCATACTATGCGTCCTCCAGGTTTCCGATGTGGCTGGGCGATTTTTTGTGGATCACCTATACGGCGGGTGTGTACGGGATGCTGCGTGCGTGGTGGGTGCCATATCTATTGATACCTGACCCGGTTCGCGCTGCGAGGTATCAAGTGCGATTCTCCAAAACACATGCATTCTTGCCGACACGTAACGGCATTCGCCCCGACACGCTGCATGTGTGCTTTCATGTGGTGTTGATCGCCACTTTTGTGTTGCTCTGCATCCTGACCTTTTCCGAGCACGCGCTGATAGTCGGCTTTTGACTTAAATCCTGGGCTTGACAATCGCGTTTAACAGGTCTGTAATTTCTGTCATGACAGAAATTACAGATAGAACCGTCGAACTTCCCCCGGCACTGCAGCAGTTCGTGCTGCAGTGGGGCAACTTGGGAGAGCGCTGGGGCGTCAACCGCTCGGTCAGCCAGATTCATGCGCTGCTTTACGTCTCGGAGCGGCCGCTCACCGCCGAGGACATTGCCGCAATCCTGGGGATCGCCCGCTCCAACGTTTCCAATTCGCTGCGAGAGTTGCAGAGCTGGGAGATCGTACGCGCGGTTCCCGTGATGGGCGACCGACGAACGTTCTATGAGGCAGAAACGGATCTGTGGACTCTGATCACCCGCATTGCTGCCGGGCGCAAATCGCGTGAGCTGGATCCGGCTGCGGCAGCGCTCCGGCAATGCGTGGCGGCGGCGGAAGCTGATCGCGCTCTCAGTCCGGTCGCCTCGAAGCGCCTGCGCGAAATGTTGGAGTTCGTCGAAAGGACCAGCCGCTGGTATGAGCAGATGCTGAAACTACCGCGATCGCAGGTTGCCACACTCATGAAACTGGGCGGCGGCATCGCGCGCTTTCTGACACCGGCCGGTCGGGGTCGAGGAGAAGGATCATGAGCAGCGACTCTGATGTGACGGGCATACTGGGTCGGGTCCGCGTCGCGACCCCGGCGGCCTTTCCGGCACTCCTCGATCCAACCTGCTGGCAGCGATTGCCGCGAGCGGTGCGGCGACGCTTCGAGCGTACGCTCGCACGGGGGGAATCGGCCGTTTTCACCGGCGAAGTTGCGCAAACGCGATGCACCGCTGTGGGCCGAATATGGGCGCAACTCGCCCGGCTCGCAGGTGCGCCGCTGCCTTTACGGGTGTTGGCCCACACGTCGGCCATCGTGGTGGTCACCGCCGATGCCGTCGGCGATGCTCAACTTTGGACCCGGATCTATCACGAGCCGGGAAGGCTGCCGCAAGTGATCCGGTCGATCAAGAGTTTTACGGGGCCGACCGGGTTGGAGGAGCGCGTGGGAAGGGGCTTTGCGATGTCGCTGGTGGTCTCGGAGGAGCAGCGCGCGCTGGTGTTTCGAAGTTCGGGGTACCACTGGCGATGGGGTCGGTTGGCGGTGCGCATTCCCAAATGGCTGACGCCCGGCGATATCGTCGTCGAACATCGTGAGGAGCGCGAAGGTCGATTCAGTTTCACGTTGAGCGTGCTACATCCTTGGTTCGGGCGGATCCTGCATCAGGTGGCTTTCTTTCGGGATGCGTCCTGATGGGACTGGCGGCACGGGTCATGGTGTATGACGGTTATTGCCATCTGTGCAGCGGCTGGGCGCAATTCATGTCGCGCCACCCCACCGATCCGCCCTTTGAACACCTGACCATGCAATCTGAGGCGGGGCGGGCGCTGCTGACGCGTCATGGCATCGATCCCGATGACCCGTCGACATTCCTGGTGATGGATGCCGAGAAAGTACTGACGGATTCGGATGCGGCGATCCACGTCATGAGGGTGCTCGGCGGGCCCTGGCGGGCGGTGGTGCTTGCACGGCTGATCCCGAAGCCTTGGCGCGACGCACTATACCGATTGCTGGCGCGCAACCGTTATCGCTGGTTCGGCCGTCGCACGGTGTGCCATGTGCCGTCCGTGAATTCCTGACGTGCATATTCTGGTGCTGGGTGGCTCGGGCAACTTTGGCGCCCGGATCGTGCGCGCCCTGCAGCCCGATCCGACGCTGCGCATCACGGCGGCAAGTCGCCGCGGACCTGTGGCGCTCGACTGGCAATCCCCGGCATTTTCACAATCGCTGCGCGCGTTGAAGCCGGATTTGGTGGTGCATTGCGTAGGACCGTTCCAAGGTCAGGACTACCGGGTAGCTCAGGCAGCAATCGCCGCCGACGCACATTACGTGGATCTTGCCGATGGGCGCGAGTTCGTCGTCGGATTTCCCGCCGCCCTGCAGGAGCCAGCGCTACGCCATGACCGGGTGGCGATCAGCGGAGCGAGTACCTTGCCCGCGTTGTCGAGCGCTGTCATCGATTCCCTGGCGGAGTCGATGCAGTCCATCGAATCCATCGAGGTGTGCATTGCGCCCGGTCAGCGTGCGGCACGCGGCGAAGCGACGCTCACCGCCGTATTCAGCTACCTGGGTCGGCCGATCAGACTGTGGCGTGAGGCACAATGGCAGCGCGTTTGGGGATGGATGGACCTGCGCCGGATGGATCTCGATGTCGGCCACCGCTGGGGAGCAGCGTGTGATGTGCCGGACCTCACGCTGTTTCCCGAGCGATATCCGGGCGTGAGGAATGTGCAGTTCCATGCAGCGCTCGAATTCAAATTGCAGCATGCGGCGTTGTGGGCGTTGGCCAGCTTGCGGCGCGCGGGGTTGGCGCTACCGGTCGATCGATGGGCCGTCGGTTTGAACCGACTGGCCGCGCTGTTTGATCCGTTTGCGGGGCCATTCGGTGGCATGCGGGTCAGCCTAGTGGGGCAGAACGCCGTCGGCGAGCGGACCCGGCGCACGTGGCAGCTCATCGCACCGGCGTCGGACGGACCTGAAATTCCGTGTATGGCCGCCGTCCTGCTGGCGCGGCGCATGGCATCCGCAAGGCCAGTGAAGTCCGGCGCTTACGCTTGCATGGGAATACTGCGGCTTGTCGACTTTGCGCCGTTGTTTGAACGGTGGGGGATTCGCACCAGAATTGAAGAATGCGCGGCCTGAGCAGTCATGGCCTAAGGCGAGCCAGAGCCATCAGCGGTGCTCGCCTGGTAGCATATCGGGTTACCGCAACGACCATCGCAAGGACTCCATGACCAGTTTATTTGATCCGATCAAGATCGGCAGCCTGACCTGTCCGAATCGCATATGGATGGCGCCATTGACGCGCGGCCGGGCGACACGCGATCACGTGCCTACCGATCTGATGGCCACTTATTATGCCCAGCGCGCTTCTGCAGGATTGATCATCTCGGAAGCCACGCACATCAGCATCGAGGGCAGTGGCTGGCCTTATGCAGGCGGTCTCATGACTGCCGAGCATGTCGCCCATTGGAAGACGGTCACTGACGCTGTACACCAGGCGGGCGGCCGCATCTATTCACAGCTCTGGCATATGGGCCGTATCGTTCATCCTTCGCTGCACGGTGTACAACCGGTTTCCGCGAGTGCGACCACCGCTCCTGGCAAGGCGCACACCTACGAGGGTAGGCAGCCTTACGTCGAAGCGCGCGCATTGGCCATCGAGGAAATTCCCAGGCTCATTGGCGATTACGTGAGCGCCGCGCGAAACGCCATCGCGGCGGGTTTCGACGGCGTTCAATTGCATGGCGCAAACGGCTATCTCATCGATCAATTCTTGCGGGATAACAGCAATAAGCGCATTGATGCCTATGGCGGGCCGATTGAAAATCGCATCCGCCTGCTGCGCGAAGTGGTCGCGGCGCTCGTTGACGCCGTCGGAGCGGATCG
>Ga0116227_10008856_pt1 | contig 18649 bp, 11 predicted proteins | sample S1TSphgellanicum_FD_89693 | JGI IMG/M metagenome (GOLD analysis project Ga0116227, IMG submission 89693) | Host-associated microbial communities from peat moss isolated from Minnesota, USA - S1T2_Fb - Sphagnum magellanicum MG | ecosystem: Host-associated > Plants > Peat moss > Unclassified... | reverse complement strand
ATGGTAAGTCATAACTTCATAGTTTGATTTTGCTTGTTTTGGGGGGGAGGGTGGGGGAGAGAGGGGGGAGAGGAGAATTTTTTTTTTAAATTTTTGGGGGAGTGGGGGAAGGGTGGGCCTTTTTTTTTTGTCTTTTGTTGAGGGGGGGGGGGGGGGAGGGGGGGGAGGATTTTTTTTTTTTCTCTCTTTTTTTGGGTTTAGGTTTGGGTGAAGGGTGGGGTTTGGTGTGCCCCTTTTGACAAAGAAGTCCCAATTGTTAATCACAAGTGCGATCGACAATCTTTTCAGGTTCGGCATTGATTTGTCGAATAATTAATTTAATTTTCAATTCTTAATTTGGTGGTTAAAATTTAAATTCTGAAAATTTTCGCACTCTGTATTAAATTTATTATAACCAAATGTTTATAGAAGAGAGGTTTGGTGCTTTTGTGGTTAAGTGGTCAGTAAGTTACTTCTGAAAGCTATTTGGAAAGGTTCTGGGACCAAACTTTGGTGGTTGGTTGCATGAAATTTTTAATTTTTTTGTCATAACTAACTATTAATATCCAAAAAAATGGACAAATTAAAAAATAATTTAATTTATGCCGAACTTGAAAAGGTACTATAATACCTATGAAAACCCCTTCACAAAAATGGGCAAAACAATGTAGAACCCACAACAATGTTTTATGACTTTTTTTATGTGTCCAAGGTTCAAGCATGATTGAATGTAAGATTATTTACATCACTTTTGTATTGATGTCAAATTGATCATCATCCAACTTGAAAACCCATGCAATTTAGAAAACTATAATTAATTAATTAATTAATGATACAACACTAAGAATGCTACTAAATGCTAGGAAACCCCTAGTTGAGCACTTGCTTATAAATATTTTTAATTTTATTACAGTTCAATGAAATTTGAACCACATGTGCCTACTTACATATGTCCACCATGAAATTTAGAGAACTGAAAAGAAATATAAAAATTATACAAGTTCAAAAATTCATCACAAAATGCTAGGAAGCCTTTAGTTGAACCATTGCTCATAAACATTTCTGATTTTATTCCAATTTGGTGAAGATTGAGCCACAAGTAACCATCAACATATGTCCACATGTGCAATTTAGAGAACTAGAAAAAAAAAATAGAATTGTAAAACTTTGAAAATTCGTCACAAATGCTACAAAAGTTTAAAAACCCATAGTTGAACACATTCATATCATTTTTTTTAATGATTGGATTAATTTCCATTGAACGGCATGACCTTTAGGAAAAATGGTATATAAACCAAATATTATTCAAGTGTTGAATCTAAGAGCCACCCAACCATTGTATTGGTCCCCACCCCACCCAACCCCCCACCCTAGGAACTTAACTTTTAATCTACGTACAAGATCTATGTGGAATGTTATTTCACAAAGCAAACGCCAAAACAAATTGTAACATCATCACAAGTAGGATAAAATCAATTCACCTTCTTTTTGCACATCACACACAACTTTCTTCTCTTTTATGTTCCTATCCATTGCATAGCATAATGCAACCTTTCAACATTGGGTGCAAAAGCCCTTATCATTATCGATGCTTTTAGAATAGAACATGTGCCTTTTCTTTTGAGAGCCCTAGCCAAAGCCAAGAAAAACTTCAAAATGTGACATTTTTATGACGACTTGCCAAGTCAAATCATATGCACCTTGTACGTAATGTATGAGTTCACAATAGAGGTATCAATGATCTGGAACATGATTCAATGCCACCATTTGTGATCCCTCCTTTGTAAAATATAATATCCACAAGGTTGATCTTGGACATCAACTCCACACGTGCACTCCAGGTAATGTACCAACATTGGGTTAATAAAGATTTTTACTGAACCAATTACATGCCACCATGTGGCAAAAGTGGCACCTATAGGGTCAATTGGATTGAAACAATGGACAAAATGGAAACTAGTTTGTTGTCAAACCAAGAAATTACAAGTTTATTTGAAACATGCATGTGATACTACAATTGTCCTCTTGATCCTCTCTTTGGATCAACAATTAAAGTACTAGATGATCCCTTATAATCAATCTTATTAGTCCTTGTTGTGTGCACCCCAACCTTCAAAAGGTATCTAAACAATCTAAGGTTAAACAAAAAGTTATCAAATGTGACAATGTAATTATTGTTCTTATACCTATCCATCAACATGCATACAATCTTGTATCCAATTGCATGCTCAACATCTTCATGACATGTACCATAATACAATTCCATTTTGTACACAAACTTAGACTTGACATTTACCAAGCACCAAATCTTTATTCCATACTCTCAAGGTTTAGCTTTCATGTATTGTCAAATGGGTGAATATTTCCCAATATACTTGGCCATCATTCCATCCACACACAAATTTTATTCTACATTGCAAAATTGCCCACACAATTCATTGCAAACTTCAACTAGCCACCTAGTCTTTGCAATTTTGTCATAAGTAGGATCATCCATATATGTTATGACTAGCTTGTTATCAACTAATCGATGCATCTAAGAATGTCTTCAAATCTAGTCCTAATCATACAATCAACAATCACAAGGGTGCAAAATAGATCAACAGATTTAAGAAGTGAAACCTAGTGTGGGGTACCTTTTTGGTAGCCATGAAAATCAAAACTCAATTGAAAATCTTCAATTTAAGCATAATAAGCCATAACCAATTCACCCTTCTCTTTATGCCTATTACTTCCAACTCTTGGGTGACATAAATGTTGGTCATGACACATAGCCTTTTCAAGATATTAATGGGCCAAAACAAAAGGAAATAACCAATGGTGTCTCACATTGAGATAAAAAGGTGTTTAACTATTGCTCCCCACCTTTTGAAACAACTAGTGGAATTTGAATGTTGGAAAAATTCCACATGTTATTTACAAACAATTCTTCATATGGCAAACCCTCCATGGCTTGCACAATAAAACACTCAAGACCCAATTCTTGGGTAGGAAGTTGGAAATCCAAATACCACTTTCTAGTATTAGGAAACAACCACATACTATCTAACCTAGCGTTTGATTCAAGAATTCTTGAAAAGGCATCAAGGATATACTCAAAATCCTCAAGTTTCATCAAACCTATAGGATAAATCATGAGATGGAAACACATGTTTATAACACCAAACTTGAACTTTTGGAACATAAAATGAAATGTCATCTTCATCTACATATCTAACCACAAGTTTTACATAATCGAATGATCCCCATGGACCAAATAAAAAAATTGTAAACACATCCACACCTTCATGTGGGTCATAAAACTTTGAAACTATGGTTCCCCAAAACTCAATTAGATTACTACTTTAAATGAATCATCAATGTATAATGTTGGTAGTTTATGACAAAGAATAATCATTACTTTTCGACCCTAAATCAAACATTGGAACATGAAGTGTCTCACATTTATCATTATGCAATGTTCGTTATTTGTGTCAAAATGGCACATAGTTGTTCCAAAATTCATCAAACCCAACTTGTTCAATAAGGTCTAGGTCTCTAATTGCACCCACATTCAAAGCAACTCACACATTGTCTAGCTCATTTTTGGTGTAATAGAATCATCAATGCAAATCAAGTACTTGCAATAGGGTTTATGGATGAAATGTTAATGATGCCTTCTTGTACATATTGATAAGGGATTGGAAATAATGGTGGTAAAATCCTTAAAAAACTTCCTAGGAGCACCACATCACCATAAAAAATTGATGGCACATTTATGCACCATGAATACCAAAAACGAAATTGAAAAAACAATTGAAAAACATGTAGTGCAAATTTGGAAAAATTTGACCAAAACTTGGAAAAGTTCACCAAATTCTCTTAACCACAAATTTTGGATTTTTGGAATTTTTTTTTTCATTACAAATTTTTTTTTAAAAGGAATTTTTTTGGATAAATTCATCAAACTCCTACAACCACAAAAATTGGGGAAAAAACTTGAGAAGTTTTTTTTTAATTACAAATTCAGAAAAAAAAAATGGAAACAAATTGAATAAAACTTGTTAAACTTTTGAACTAACAAAACCAGAAAAAATAAATTGGGAAGTTTATTTTTCATTGCAAATTTTTAAAAAGACTATAAACTGGATAAATTCACCAAACTTTTAAAACCACAAATTGAAATTTTTTTGAGGGGAAGTTTTGTTTTTATTGAAATTAAAGAAAAGATTGAAATTTGGATAAATTTGCCAAACTTTTGAAACCACAAAACTAGAAAAAAAAATTGGAAAGTTTTTTTTTTTTACTATAACTTCAAAATAAATGTTTGAAAATTTGAAAATTTCAACAAACTTTTGAAACAATGAAATTGGAATGAATTGGAAAAATCCATTTTTTACTGAAAATTTAGAAAGAAGTGACAAAAACTTGGAAATTTTTGCAAAACTATTCAATTTACAAAACTAGAAAAATTGAGAAGTTTCTTTTTCCTTTTGATTTGAGACAAAATTATTAAAATTTGAAAAAATGTGTCAAAATCTTGAAACCAAAAAACTAGAAAGAATTGGAAATTTTCATTTTTATATCGTGAGTTTAAAAAGAATTAACAAAAAATTGGAAAATTTCACCAATTTTTCAAAACCACATAAAATTGGAAAGAATTGGAAAATGCTTCAGGGGGAGTGTAGTTTTTTAGGTGTGGAATTTCTCCACTTAGCAACAAGAAAATGGCAATGCCAATCCTACCAAGGATATTTTTGGAAAAACTGCCACAAAGTTGCCAAAGTTTTGTAGGAAAAAAAGACTAAATTTGTAATATTTACATATCAAATTTTAACAAGTCAACAACATGCACATGAATCCTAAGTTTTTCCAACTACCTATCTAACCTACATCCATATTTTATTAAGTCTTCTTATGGAGGATCTCCAACCCACCTACCTTTGAAATTTGGAAAAAAAACCTTTGGGTTCCCACACTATCACCTAACAACCTAACAATGGTTGTGGGTTTGGCTACACCACCACGAAGGTTCATTAAAGTATTTTTCTCTTGAGAACAAAAATGGGCATGAGAGTGGCTACCATCAATGCTCTTATGCAAGGGAAATTGATGGGAAGGGGGGTGGAATCATCATTGACATGCTCAATGTTCTCTTGCATGACATCACCAAAAACTTCAAGCATTGAGGTTTTTTCCTCTTTTTGTTTGGAAGTTTCACAATTGAAGGGAACCCACCATCACCAAACAACTTTATTGTATTAGAGTGAAATTTTATTGTAGCAATGTGTGCTTTAAAATCACATTTATGTTTCTTTCTTTTTGTTCTTTCATTCACACTACCATTGCTACTCAAGTTTTGCAAGTTTCTCATGGATGTGGCATCATGAAGTACTGACTTGGGAGAGGTTGGTGGTCATGTGGATTGCAACAAACAATGCAATGGATTGAAATTGCTTCAACATAATTACCATTGCCATTAAGTCTTGTGCATGAAAGAAAAGATGGGTCCATGGGGGAGTCATTCAAAACATGCAAGGTGTTCAATTGCATTACAAAATAATTAGTCAAAAAATATGGGAGGACAAGGGGGCATTAATGTGTGTTACAAAAGTCAATGAAAAAAATCCAAGAATTGGATTTTCATCCACGCTAGCATTGTGTACATTTGAATTTTTATTTTGTTGAAAAAAATCATGCATATGGAAGGTGGCATCACTATCAATTCATTAATGTTGTATAGGATGTCATGTCTATCTTTTCAAGCATTGCAAAGAACACCCTTCAAAAATTCGCATCGCTTTCTTACAATGCATAAGGAAGGTGTCTTGCTTTAAATTTTTTTGTTGCAAAATTTTCAAGTAGGAGGTGTTGCAACTTCTCTAATGAACTTGTTTGGCCACCACTCTTCTTGAAGAATGTGGTCAAGTTCACTAGAAAAGTTTCCATCTTTTCCTTTGTGTCTTCTATCCTGCCATTCCAACAACCATGCAACATATTTTTTAAATAGAAATTAAAAATTTATTGGTTGTGAATTTTTTGGCCAAATTTTTTCACACAAATATGTGCAATGTACTAGGTAGGAGCCAATGGGATTACTTTATAAAAGGATTGTGAGTCCTTTTTAGACTTTTTCACTATTTCATATGAATAATTTTTGAATGAAATCTTTTGCAAGTTGTTAAAAATAAATATAGTTGCCCCAATTGATCACATCTTTTGTGTTAACATTGTTGAATAAATATGAATTTTTCAAAGTGTGTAAATTTTGTTAGATTCTGCATTTCAACTTGAAAGTTTATCATAATTTTAAATCATACCAAAATATGCTAACTACTTTAAGTTTTTTTTTTGTATATCATAAACTACAACTTTGTTTTGTGTGTCATGCACATTACACCCCATTTACATGTGATAAAGGATTCTTAAAACTTTGAAAAATACTTTGAATTTTTAAAAATGTAAAATTCCATATCTTTTAAATTGTGAATGTTTTTTGAACTTGGGTAGAAGGTTGCTATCATCTAAATTTTTTACCATCAAAATTGTGTTATTACAATAGTCCTTTACTTAGTCCTTTGTAAAACTAACCACATTTAATGCAAGAACTATTCAAATTCAAACGTCCTTTAAAAAACCCAAAACCTAAAATTTAATTTAATGAATTTTTAATTTGTATTCCTCAACTTTCATATTAGTCATTTAACACAACTTGGAATCATTAACATAATTTTAAAATGTCAAAAAAAAATTGTAAAAAAAAATCATAATTTTCATCACTGTTTGACATGGTTTTTGGTTTTTTTGTTTGTACTCACACCCGATTCCTCATCATTAACAAACACTATAATGTGTTGCACTATTTGTTAGTGTCGGTCCTCTCTAAGTCAACATTCCAATTTTGTGAGGAGCATTATGATTTGTTAGCATTAGAATTTTTTGCATGGATTTTAAAACCTATGAAATGTTTGCAAAATTTATTAGTTCACTTAAAAAGTTATTGTCATCTATTCTTGGCAATGCCTTCACAACATTGGAGCCTAAAAACTTAATGAACAACAATAGTCAATTGCACACATGAGGTCATTCCACAAGCATGGCAATTCAACACATTGTGCATCGTCTTTTCAGTCTAAGAATAAAGGCTAAATGTAGTTAGGTGAATGCATACCAAATTGGTCCATTGTGATGTTTAAAAGTTAAAACAATCCCATTTTTGTATAATGTGCATTGGTAAGCAATTTTAAAATACCCAAATTCTTAAAGGTTAGTTTTTTTTCTCCACCCCCTCACATGCCTTTTAAATCCAACTAATTTAATATTTCAATTTGAACACATGTGGCCTTGATTTTAAAATCCTTGTTTAATTGTATAAAAAATCCTCTTTTGAGACTATAGGATCCTTGTTGGAACATGCATTAGAACCCTCATTTGAGGATTTTGAAAGATTACACCCACCATTCAAAAAGCCCTTAAGATATTTCTTTCAAAATTTCATAACTAATTGGAGTGAAATCCAAAATTTAATTTCAACTTGGATTGAAGTTCAAATTGTCTTATCTTTAAAGAAAAACAAGTGGAAAAGAAAATTGAAATTGAATTTATTCACAATATTTTCTTTAATGTTTTCGTGTGTTAATACCTTAATCTACTTACTTATTAATTACATACTACATATTGACTACCAAACTATTGTGTATTAATTACCAACCTACATACTTGAAACAACTTATTTCCACATGCCATCCTTCTACCCATTGATGTGGCCCCACTTAGATGGGCACACCTACATACTAATGAATACCTCTTATAAACTAATAACAAATCAAACCTACCAATGCAAAAAAAGCCAATGTTTTAATCACACCATGCATATATAATAAGAAACTTGTTGTCCTTCATTTGGGTACTCTAATCTATCATGGTTAGAACATTTGAAATATCCTTTCATTTTTTGGAAAATTTGATCTACCACACCATGGTCATTTGAATTACTTTCATTAAAAAAAAAATCATTTAAAAAAACATTGATTACATTCCCACCATTTGATATATAAATTTTTCTTCCTTTTTTTAAAAAATTTATTTAAACAAATGTTCATTATTTGCTGTGAATTTTTATCCTTTTTCTTCTTCTTTTTCTTTTCTTACTTTGAAAAAAACATTATGTCACATTGCTTGGCTTGCAACTACTAATAACAAGTTTTTAAAAAAGAAAAAAAAAATAGAGAGGCTCCTGAAACATGGTAAGAAAATGCACACAACTTTTGTAGTTGGTACCATGGCCTGTTTATCACCTAACCTTTTACACATTAGAAAGGTAAACACTAAATACATTTAGTGTCATAATATTAATGTTGGAGGTGATTTGTGAAAGGTGTCCCTTTGATCCAAACATTTTCAAGGACAAGGTGTATTTCTTTAACTAGGTGTCATTTTTACACCAAAGTTCCTTGAACTACCTTTGTTCATGGATCCAAGACTAGTGGAAGATAAGATTTGATGTAAGTTGGTATTGTAATTGGGTCTTTTATATAACCACCCAAACCCTCAACACAACATGTTGCTTGTGTGCTAGGTGTTGTCTAATGATATATTCCTTCCCAATTTTCCAATTTCCTTAAAATCTGCACATGAGAAACATAGGTGGGGTAGACCAAGATCTCCTATCCAAGGAGTTAATGTCTATTGTTGGTTCAAAATCAATTTCTTTGGATTGCTAGGATCAAAGGTTGATGGATGTTTCTATCTAAGTTGAATTCCTCGTAATAAATGTTTTAAAATAATAAGAAAATATTATGAGGGTAAACATAAATGAGAGTAAGATGACAATGGTCATCATCATTTTACTCCCATTGTAAAATACCAAAAGAAAACAACAAGAAGATGATAGTGGTGGTCATTATCTTGTTCAAGTTTACAAAAAAACAAATAGAACAAAATGATGACAATGTTGGCTATCATCTTGCTAAATTGTTTTTAAAAAAAATTCAAGCAAGAGGATGGTTTCTTTTTTTTACTCAATTATTTTAAAATCCAAACAAGGCAATGGTTGTCATTGTCTTGCTCAAGTTTTAAAAATAAGAAAAGAAAAACAAGATAGTAACAACCATTGTTATCATTGTCTTACTTCAGGTTTTAAAAAACCAAAGAACATGATGACAATGATGGAGACTTGAAACCAAAACGAAAAAACATCAAGATGATGATGACAACATGAATACCAAATAATGAGAAGAAAAAAAGAAGGAAGGAAATACTTACCTTAAAAAGCTTGGTGGTGATGGTAGAAGAGCTCCACAAATTTGGGGTTGAGGATAACAATGGAAGGAAAGGGAGGTAGGTGAGAGGGAAGAGAGGAGGTGCAAGGAGGAGGAAGGTAGGCAAACAAGTAGGAGGTAGGTTGGTAGGAGGGTGGACTAACTTGGTGGGAAAGTTGGGTTTCATCCATTTGAGTTCAAAATGGAGGCAAATGGGATGGTGTGCTCATGGGTGTTAGGTCACCTTGGCTAACGTTAATTATTACAAAATTTTACACCATATGTAGTTCATGTTTTGCAATATTACAACCCTAAACATATATTGTTGTTTTTTGACATTTTTGTTCTTCCCTAATTCATTTTTGCACATTTTCAATTGTTGCATGTTGCATGAACCTCATACATTTTTGTGTGTCTCGTAACCTTCAAACTTGGCAATCCTATGCAACGAATTATGTTTGATAACCTATGCAATTTGTTTGGTTACCTAGTCCATATCACATTTTCTAGAATGGCCATGTATAATATATGTTTATAAAAGTTTAAGTATTGGTTACCCTTAGGATTAATTGGGTAGTTATCTTGCTACAACCTTCAATTATGTGAAGGGTGTTTGATACAATATATATTAGAGGTTACAACTTGTTACTTACATCTTTAGCTATGTTGAATTACTAACCTACCTAATTCTAAGAGGTTGATAAAACCAACTAGACTTTAACACAATTGCATTGTTGAAATCAATACAACAATTCCATGTCAACAAACTTATTGAATGTTTCAAACTATGGAAAATTGAACATTATGGGAGTTTAGGAAAATGTGTAGTTCAACCTATAACCTAAATTGCTTAACAAAGGGTTAATTTAAAGTTAGACTTTGAAGCCTTAGGACAAATTGAATAAAAATTGTGAATTATGAAATTACAAACTTAGAGCATCTTCATCAACAAGAAATAATGGTGTGTACAAAGTGTTATCAATGAAGTACAACCTTTAAATAATGTGAACTTGAGTTTGAACTTTGAACCTATTAATTAATCAATTGTAATGGTTCATAAAAACAATTGAATACGTTTAATGGGCTAATTTGAATAATTAAATTTAAATATTAATATATTTTCATTTGCTCTTTGAATCCTAAAATAACAAAACAAAATTCCACGATCATATAAATTTTTCATGAAATTATTTCCACTTCCATTAATTTTAGAACATGTCATGGAACCATTTAAATCCAAATATGTGTTGATGTCGCATGAAAGGACAAAAACATTTAATTTTCATGTGCAACGATTGAAAGATGACAATATGAGAACACAAATACGAAAAGGGTTAAGGTGTGAAATTGTCAAGTTAAAAAACCATATATTAAATTATGCAAAAATCCTCCTATACTAGCTCCAATATCTCATTATGTACTAGAATATTTTATATATGTAGGGGGTGGAAATATAGTCAAGAGTTAGCACTCTATGGTGGATGTGATAAAATGTTGGGTTTTAGGTCCATATGGGGGGGCCATGGGTGGAGGAGATGCTCTACCTTAAGCTTAATAAGCAAGTAATCTAGAAAGTGTGCAACTTGGTAGGTAATAAAGTGTTGGGGCGTTTCGTGTACGAAACCGAATATCTTTTCTTTGCTTGTAAACTACTCTTTGGATGGGACCCAGGCATTTATGGGACCCCCTCCCCCTTGGTCAGCTTGATACACATGAGATGCTTCTAGATCCTTCCAATACAATTAAAATGTATTTAAAATAAAAGACTTGTTTTTCAAAGTTTCATTAGAATTCATTTCAAAGAAAACCCTAAACCCTCTTTTTTTACAAAGTTAGGGTTCTCTTGAGAAGGACTTGGGTTTGAGACAATTCTTCTTCGGTTACCAAATTTGGACGTCATTCATGCATGAGGATAGGCTCATCTATGATGAGATTGGTTCATCCATCTATAAAAGACAATGGACAATACGACTTTTGCAGCTTCAAGTTTGGATGTCATTCATGCATGAGGATAGGCTCATCTATGATGAGATTGGTTCATCCATCTATAAAAGACAATGGACAATATGACTTTTGCAGCTTCAAGAATGCTCGAGGAAGTCACTCCCTGTATTTTTAAAATTTTTTTTGAAACACTTGAAATTAAAAGGTATTTGTAAAATTTGGTATGAAATAATGAAATGAAAAAACTGTTTTTTTTTTTTCAAAAATTGAGAATATTTGAAATACATTTTCATAATGAGGAACTCTATTTATAACTTAGGTATATTATTATTTTTTAACTTCCAAAATGAATTAGTTTCACCTTATAAGTTTTTGCAGGCCGTTTGAAATAAAAATGTAAGTGGCTTCCTTTGGTGTGCATAAAGGAAATGATATTTGGATTTCAAACTATGGTTGCTCCGCATCTTAAAAAGCGTCCTGTTTTTTCAATTTTGTGTGGTAGATGGATGGCACAATCATCCCCAAGAGGAATGAGCCAAATTTGGCCACAAGTTAGACACGGAATGTAAATTTTTTTAAAAATCATGCTTTGTTTTGGTGACCTCAAGGAATTTACCATCTAAATATTATAATTACTTGAGACTTTTTTTTTTCCCCTCAAAACATGATGACTTTAGTGGTTTTTTTAATAAAAAAATTATTATTATTTATTATTTATTATTTTACTTATTTTTGTGTCACGTCACCAGGGTGCAAAATTTTGCCATACAAAAAAACATTGATTCGAAAGAAGCCGAAATTTCGGATGCAATTTTTTTAGTTTTGGATGCTTATGCACCCGCCACACCACGTGGTATTTTATTATTCTACGAAAATTATGTGAACTTTCATCCGTACACAAGATGATGTGTCCCCCCCCCTTTCCCCTTTTTGGGGAGGGGATATGAATACCTTACCTTAGGATCGGTTTCATCATTAAAAAAATGTCAAAATAGTGAAATGAATTTTTGTGAAAATATGAAGGCGAGGTGTTGAAACCCATCATAATTATCACAAGCTACCCATCTGAAAAAATTCACTCCTCTATGACAATATCACAAGAGATCATGAAATAATAATATAATTTCATATTTATAAAAATTATTTTTTTGAAAAAAAATTATTTTGTGATTTTTAATTTAATTCATTTTTATTTATTTTTTGTTTTGTCAATGTGCAAGCTGACCCTTGGCTAGGGTAACTGAAAAAAAAAACCTCCCTCATACCTCTCCATTTGATAGAGAAATAAAGAACTTATGTATAAAGTATAAAGGGCACATAGCTTTTTTTATTAAATGTTTGTTTCTTTTTCTCTTTTTTTTGGGGGGGGAAATGACCAAAATATGCATGCAAGGAATATTGCTTATTTTACTCTTTTTTATTAAAAAAAATTCTAGTAATTGGGATTGTTTTTGGCCTATAACCTTCCTTCGCTTTGATTTGAAACTTGTGTTGTTGTTGTTTTTTTTTCCTTTTTTCTGATTATATTGGGTAGCAATTTTAATTTTTAATTTCAATTTCATAAAAGAAAAGATTCAAAGCTGGCCCAAAGAGACCTTAAAATTATGGTTCTGTGCCCAAATTTTTTAAAAAGAAAATTTGCCTCATTGCCAAAATTTCTGACCCCAAAAAAGAGGGAAATAGAGAAAATAGAACACAATTTCAATTTTGAAGAAGAAAAAAGAAGCAAGGCGAAATTTCATCGGCAAAAAGAAAGAAAAAGGATGGATGAAGAAGGGAATGGATGAACTAATGTAAGTATAAAATTACCTATGGTTTACTTAGGTGAAAAGAGGGAAAGAAGGGGAAATTTATTTAACATTCTGAAGGAGAAAAAGAAAAAGCAAACATTGAAGTTTCATAGGCAAAAAGAAACAAAAGGATGGATGAAAGAAGGCAGTGTGGATGAACTATGGCAAGCAAGAAAATACATATTATTCCCTTTGATGAAAAGAGGGGAAAAAAAAAGGAGAAGAAACAACAAAATTAAAATTTTTGAAGAATGGAAAAGAAAAAAGAAAAAAGAAAAAACAAACATTGAAGTTTCATTGGCAAAAAGAAAGAAAAGGATGGATAAAGAAGGCACTATGGATGAACTATGGCAAGCAAGAAATTACATAATTATTCCCTTGGGTGAAAAGAGGGGGGAAAAAAAAAGGAGAAAAAATAACAAAATTAAAATTCTGAAGGAGGAAAATAAAATAAAATAAAATAAAATGCAAACATTGAAGTTTGATTGGCAAAAAGAAAGAAAGAAAGAAATAAAGAAAAGGATGGATGAAAAAAGAAGGTAGTGTGGATGAACTATGGTAAGTATGAAATTACCTATTATTAACTACGGGTGAAAAGTGGGGGGTAAGCTAGAAGCGGAAGTTGCCACGGTAGAAACCGTTTTGTCGCACATAAATTGAGTCTCAGAGAAGTTACTTTCTCGCATTCTCTCTTTCTCTCTGTCTCTCTCTCTCTTTGTTCTTCTCTCTCGCTCTGGTGCCCTTCTCTCTCCTCTTGTCCGCTTTCTCGCCGTCTCCTTTCTTGCATCCACTCTGCAGTTTCCGCTTCTCTTTCGCCGATTTTGCTGCACTTCGGTGCCCTTATATACTACCCTCTTCTTCCTCAAAAGGCCGTTGTGAAAATCCAATTTGTTGATTTTGTAATTGTGTATGTCTCTCTCTCTCTTTCATCAGTAATTGGGTGTTGCCTGGCTTAGTTTGGAAGGTGTTGGGGCTTTGTTTTTGGCCTCTGTGTGTGTGTGAGATCAGAGGAGCTTTGTTTGCTGGGAAGATCTGGCAAAGGAGATACAGTTGGAGCAAGAAGAAGCGCTGGAGCAGATCAGCAACGAGCGAGTGGTGCGAACGCTGTACTCAGCGCTAGCAGAAGGGGATGCAGCGAGTGTACAGGCCTTAGTCGCAGAGGATCTGGAGTGGTGGTTTCATGGCCCACCAACCCAGCAGCATATGATGCGTTTGCTCACCGGTGTTACATCCTGTGACACCTTTGCGTTTGAGCCCATCAGTGTCCGCGGCATTGCTAACAAGGTTTTCGTGGAAGGAAAAGGCTCTTCTTCTACGCCGGGGCTGTTCTGGGTGCATATATGGACGGTTAAGGAGAATCGAATCACACAACTGCGTGAGTATTTCAACACCGCTATTCTTGTCACCGATCTGAAACCGGCCGTGGCGAAGCAGCCATCGCCTTCGCAGCATCATCCGATCCAGCATGTAATTCCTCCCAAAAACCCTTGTGTCACTCTGTGGCAGAGCCAGTTGTGGAAATCTAAGGAAGGCCTGTCCAAGCCCGGCCTCATCTTGACAATCTAGGGCTAATTGGAGATCTGCAAAAGCTCCCAAGACTAGCCATACACCAGGTTTCTTGCAAACCCTAGTCGGAGACCATGTAGATCCTCATGCTCCTCAAGGGTTAGTCACCTGGTAGGGTGACTTGCTTCTTCGGAACCCTAAATCCTTTGTCAAGTTCTGTGAGTACTTATTACTTGCCGTTGTCTCTGTTTTTGTTGTTGTGCTCTATTTATATCTATAGCAAGCTTGCAGATGTTGTTACTGCTAGTAATACTAGGTGGCAGTGGCAGTTTATGAGGTTATTGTTGTGCAAGGTTTATTTGTTTGTTTGGTAGAAGAGGAAGCATTAAGTAAGTAATCAGCAGCAGCAGTAGCAGCTATTGTGGCTTCCACAATGTTATTGGTGTTGGTTTATGTGTATGTGGTTGTACCTACTTCTGCATTTAAATATCAGATGTGGCAAGAATTTTGTGAACGATTCGTGCATTTGGTTTTGTGTGTTTTTTTTGTGTTGTATTTGGATGCTTGACTGTTAGAATTGTTTGTCATGATGAAATTCTTGATGTGATATTTTGATTTGTATCTCTCTCTCTCTCTCTCTCTCTCTCTCTCTCACACACACACACACACACACACACACACACACACACATTGTTTTTGATTTGATTTCTGTCTCTCTAAAGTGCTTTTCTGTAGTGTAAGGCCCTAGGTTGAGGGCATTACCAGAGTAAGGGCCTGCACAAGATGTGTTAGCTGAGTGTCCTCAAGTGTGGACATGATTCTGGTCAGGGCAGGCCTATAATAAGGGCCTGTGCAAGATAATAGCCAGCCTAGTGCGGGCACAAGTTCTTTTGGTAAGGGCATTACCCGAGTAAGAGCTTGCATGAAGTAAGTGATAGCCAAGTGTTGACATGATTTGGGTAATGCTGGCAACTGAGAGCCTTAACTGTTGCAAAGAAAGTGGCCAACAGACTGGATCAACCAAGAGAAGGTGTAGAATTGGTGGCTGAGAGAAATGTGTGTGATATTCATAATGCATATGAGTCCTCATTAAAATGCAATATACCCTACTGGGTCCCTATTGAATGAAGTCCCTCAATAAACAACTTTTCAAATTTGGTGTTTGTATCTGAAAGCACCTCTCGCCTGCAGAAATTTACTATGAATTGGACCTTACAAAAGTGGAAGGTCCCAAAGTAAGGCCCCTTAAATCTGAAAAGTTCTTTGTATGGAGGATAATGAACATATCGGAAGAAGTCTTTGATACTACCTTCTTGACCCAAAAGGAATTGGCATGATCAGCCAGATTGGGAAAGGATTCTGAAATCAATGGTTGCACCACAATTCCTTCACAACAATACTTGATGCTCCACTTGAACATCACCTTGTATCACTCTCAATTTTGCATACATCATCAATGTCAAAATGCAAGATGAAGTGGGGATATTGAGGAAACTAAAGATGCAAAATAAGAATGATACTTCACAAAGAATCCTCCAATTTCATCAAAGCAGTGTTTGGTTATGCAAATTGCAAAACATTGAACTTAGTAAGGCTTACGAGATGGAACAAGGGAATCGATAAGCCCACATAAGTACTTAACTTGCACCATTATGGTTATGACTAGTGTCCACAGGTTATTGTTTTTTTAATAACCACCATGTAGGTTATTTTCTTTGATTTTTTTGGGGACCACATAGGTTATCAATATCAGTATCAAAAAAATTGGGTGTCAAGTGAAGCATCAAATAACCGATTAATCACCATTAGTTAAAATGTCTGTTATACACCGGTTTTTTTTTTTTTGAAAAAATATCTTTTCTTTTATTTATTTATTTATTAGTATTTAAAGATTGATAACCTACCTGGATGTGTGATCAATGTGAACTCAACTATGACTTAAGTTTGGATGTTATGCATGCCTTGCTTCCTTAGTTTGATATGAAGATGGGTTTAGCCCTACTTCATTATCCACTACATAAAGGTTGCAACTTGCCAAATATGTTTAGGCTAGTGTATGTGCATGTATTCAACACTTGTGGGTAGTAGTCATAGTAATGTGAGCAATTGTAACATGTTAAGTAAAATGTGTTCCAATAATAGGTGGGATCATTATGTAACTCACGGTGTACAACTTGGAGCATAGTAATTTGATGTTGCTTTTGGGTATTTTATGTACTATTCTCTTAATGATTGTAAGATAATATAGTGTAGCATACATTGCACCATCTTATGCCAAACTATACATTTAAAGATACAACATTACATATTGCATTTGAGAAGGTAGCCTGTGTAAGATGATTACACAATTTTACATGAAGTGCACTTACATGTTAAATTCTGGTGTGACCAATCCACAATAATCAAGACTGTAATTTGCAAGTCTATCTCAAAGAGAGTAATTCAACATGTTGAACTAATAAAACTACAATTTTCAAATTTGTGTAAAGTGATATGTAATTATGTCAAAATTTCAAACTATGGAGGTACTAATGCTTGAAATAATTCTCTAGGTTGTTTCATTCTTCCTCAAACATGCGCCACCTCTAAACCAATATATAGGTTGATGCCATGTGAACAAATTACATACCGTAACTACAAGGTTTAGAAAAATATTGAAAATGCCAATGATCTTATTCATAGCCCACTCTAGGTGTATCTCATGGCTACCCACCATCACCTCTTTCATCATGAATGCACAAACATGTTAAGAAAAAAGGGAACAAAGACACAAGGGAGCCACAAGCATAACACATGAGAACAAAAAAAGGTGTTACATGCTTGGGTTTTAATTTCATAACAAGGGGTTCTAGTTTATATGTGTACACACTACACATTACAAGCTAATGCAATGCTACACTTTGGTTATTTCATGTTATCAAAAGTTCAACATGTATTAAACATATTATAACCCATGTGATTGAGACAAGAACAACAAGTTAAAATGCATACATTATAATAGCAAAGAAAAGCAAAAGACCATTGGACAACATGTTATCACTAAAAACATGATCTCACATTTACATGATGTTGAAGGATATCCAAATAAATACTCAAACCACCAATAAAAGATCTAGTATCAATTGTCATTAAAAAGAATGTTATATATATATATATAGACCACAATGTATATGTTACAAATTACATCTTCTTTTTTAAATTGAAAAAAAATTGGTTCATATATATAACATTACACATGACACATGTAAGAAAGACACCTAATTTTTAACACTTGATGGAAAATTTAAAATTATTTTTTAAAAAATTTCCAAGTATATGCAATAACATGTTACAAAAGCATGGACCAATACTATTTACAAAAAATGACAGTTGCCATAAATATTTTCATGGTAATTAAGTTTAAGGGTTGTTTTCTCACATGCAAAATGTAGTAAGGGTAGTTAGTAAGAACTTAGAACTGAAAACATGTTATTGTACATTGCAATCCATAATATGTGGTACTTGCATATGATTATTATTGTTATACAAGACATTCCAACAAATGGCTTTGACATAAACATGTTATGTCAATGTTTACAACAAAAATATGTTATGAAAGTCAATTGTCATATGTGGGAAGAGTAGCATGCTATCTAATGATAGATTATCATGTTCCAAGTCTTTGAAGAAAAATATCAAACTTCAATTCTAATCGTACTATCACGTTGCAAGAGTATGATAGAATTTTCATGAATTTGTTACTAAAGGGAAAATAAATTAACAATTGTCACAATTGATGGGCATCTAATGTACACTCCCTTGGCTTGTAGATTTAATCTTGAAATGGGAAGATTATATTTAACAACGAAAAGAAAAAAATGGAACAAAAGTCTCATTTTGAGGAATGTCAAAATTGTTTAGAACTCAAAAAATAACAAAAAACACACCTATTAGCATGTCATCATCAACAAAATGAATGCAGGCTTCTCAACAAGTTGAAATATTTTCACAAAGCTTTGCAAATAACACCTTGTAATTTTGACTAGCTAACTCCTTGTTACAATGTCATTATACAATGTGGAGCTTGTAGTAGCATGCATTTGAACACCAACATTACAATTACAATTGAAAATGTGGTTTTTTTTTTTTTTTTTTTTTTGGATTATTTAATTTTTACCCTTATAATTAGTTAATAAAAAAGAAAAAATTTTT
>Ga0116227_10008855_pt1 | contig 18653 bp, 15 predicted proteins | sample S1TSphgellanicum_FD_89693 | JGI IMG/M metagenome (GOLD analysis project Ga0116227, IMG submission 89693) | Host-associated microbial communities from peat moss isolated from Minnesota, USA - S1T2_Fb - Sphagnum magellanicum MG | ecosystem: Host-associated > Plants > Peat moss > Unclassified... | reverse complement strand
ATCACCTTTTTAAAACGAAATAACATGATCGATTCAAAAATAGAAATAGCGATAGGAGATGCCCTGGTAGCGTTTTCTGAATACAATAGCTTTGATGCAACACAGCTTACCGAAGTTTTCGGCGAAGTATTTGAATCAGACGAAGACTTTTTAACCAAGGTTGACGAACTGGACGAAGTATTTGATGATAACCCGGAAATAGAAGCTTTGCGCGAAATATTTTTCGATCTGCTGCTGATCAACTTTTTTAGTGCCGATGTAAAGAAACTGGAAGATGATTACCTGGAAACTGCAGAATGGGAAGACATTGAAGAACAAACACTAGACAGGGGAACCGAGTTGTTAAACTTGCTGTTATACCTGAATGAGTGTGAGGACGAAGATATTGAGCCTGAACTGGAAGATTACCTGAAGGAATTTTTATTGGTTGATGAAGACGAATTTCAGGATGAATACCGCATTTATGAGCCTGTTATCGCTAACCAGATTTTGATCGATAGTCCGGCGGCAGAGATCAGTAAAGTAGCAAAGAGTTTGCCTGAAGATTCGGAAGTAAAAGAACTTTTTTACCCAATGATGTGCTTTTTCCAGAATATTGAATCATCAGAAGAGATCAGGAGTTCGATTGCTGAAAATGCGGTGAGCCCGGATTTTGACATGGCGGTTTATGATATATTACAAGCGTTTAACTAATTAATATGTCAGAAGGAAGTATTGATAGCCGGATCAGAAAAGGTGGGTTTATAAGGGGTTTAATTTTAGGTTGTATTGTACTGGCGCTATCTATAGTTTCATTTTACTTTATAACATCGGCAAACACAACACCACTTGTTGCTTTAATAGTGCTTTATGGATTTTCCATTGCAGTACCGCTTGCTGTAACCGTTCTTTTTGCAATTAATTTAAGGATTAAGCTTGGCGGATATTGGACTTTTAAACAAGCCGTAACAGGGAACTTTATTATGGTTTTTTGTAGCTATATGCTGTTATTAATTGGCAGGGACCTGATATTTGTGAAAATGGTTGAACCTGCTATGGCGCAGAAAACAGAAGCCGCCATGCTGAAAAATTCGGCTATCATGTACAAGCAACAAGGTATTACCCAGGCCCAAAGCGATGCAAAAATAGCCGATATGAAAAAACAATTTGGCGATGGGCAAGGCACAAGCGCGGGTGCATTAGCATTTGCTTTTGTTGAAACAATTATACTTTTGTTTTTATTAGCTATATTAATTGGAGCAGTTGTGAAAAAGGAACCACCGGCTTTTGCCAAAGTGTAAATAAAGATATTTAATGATTTAAAAAAGGCCATTCAGTTTGAATGGCCTTTTTTAGTTTTTAACAAAATAATATTATGTGTAACAATTAATTGAAATATCTATCTTTAAAAATAAACCAAATTAATTCACATGGAAACCACAGTACTAAGTTCAAACCAAACTGCTCTTAAATGGGGGGCATTTTATGTTATTATATCTATTGTTTTAACATATACCTTTCAGTTTTTAAACATTGATGCCACATCACCAGCTAAATATATACAAGACATACCTTATATCGCTTTTATGCTGCTGGCTCAAAAAGAATATAAAGACTTACTGGGGGGCTATCTTACTTTCGGACAAGGTTTTTTAACAGGATTTAAATATGCCCTGATTACAACGGTATTGCTTACTATTTTTATGTATTTGTACTGGACTGTTTTAAGCCCACAGGTATTTCAGCAAATGGTTGATACTACCAAACAGCAATTGGTGGCAAAGGGAACTTTAAGTGATGACCAGATCAATATGTCGTTAAAGTTTATTACTCCAACCATTTTTACTGTAAGCCTTTTAATAGGAGGGATTGTAGTAGGGTCTATTATTTCATTAATAGGAGCCGCCATATTTAAAAAAGAGAAACCGCCATTTGATATACATGATGAAACCACTTACGTTGACCCCGCAGTTTAATCTATAATACCTATAAAGCAAAAGGCCCGTTCAGTTGAACGGGCCTTTCTTGTTTTATATTATTGTCATCCTGAACGATAGTGAAGGATCTTATTCACCATGAATTTGCGTTAATGCAAGTTACAGAAGATTTCTCCTTCCGGTCGAAATGATATAAGGGATAATTATTAATGTTTAACTATCTGTTTTACAATATCATTGCCAAAAACAAATACCATTAAAGTAACCAGTAATACGAAGCCTACAATTTGAGCGCGCTCTAAAAATTTGTCGCTTAATGGTTTACCTTTTATCATCTCTATTAATAAGAATAGAGAGTGACCACCATCCAATGCAGGTATAGGCAGCATGTTCGTAAATGCTAATACCATTGATAATAGGCCTACAAGGCTCCAGAAACGCAGCCAATCAACCTGGCTGCCAAACATGGTTGCAATAGCTACGGGGCCGCTAACAGCCTTATTGAACTTTACTTCGCCTTTAAATACTTTGCCAAGCCCTTTGGCATTATCAGTTAAAGTGCCCCACGCTTTTGAAGCGCCTACAGGTAATGAGCCCAAAAAGCCGTAAGTTATCGTATCCTGCTTAGGGAAATCTCTTTTGGCAGCAAAGCCGATAGTGCCATCAGGCGTAACCTGTGCCGTAAGTAATTTTAACTCACCCTGGCGTTTTACTGATATCTGTATTTTGCTGTTTTTATCGAGTAATAATTGTGATTGCAATTCGTCAAAAAACGCGATAGGATGGTTGTTAACGGCCACAATACTATCTCCCTTCAACAATCCGGCTTTTTGGGCATTGCTGCCTGCTACTACCGAATCAACCGCAAAGGTAGTTCGCGGTACCCTGCTGATAAACTGATCAATACCATGATCCGAAAGATCATTCAATATTCCTGCAGGAACTGTGATATCCAGTTTCTGAGTGCCGCGTTGTACATTCAATACCGAATGGTTAAGCAGCACATCTGTACTGGTCAGGTCCTCAAAGCGTTTAACAGGTACACCGTTAACCGCGTAGATCATATCTCCGGCTTTAAGGCCCATTTTTTCGCCAACGGTACCGGGTACAATACCATATTTTAAACTGTCATTCGGGGTATAGGTTTCGCCGTACTTAACTGTCAGCATCCAGAATATGAATATGCCCAGCACAATGTTAACGGTAATACCACCAAGCATTACAATTAAACGCTGCCATGCCGGTTTCGAACGGAACTCCCATGGTTGTGGCGGGCCTGCCAGTTGCTCGGTATCCATTGATTCATCAATCATACCGGCAATTTTTACGTAACCGCCTAAAGGCAGCCATCCTATACCGTATTCAACACCTTTGTAGTTAAATTTAAACAGGCTAAAGTTCCATGCATCAAAAAACAGGTAGAATTTTTCTACCTTAATTCCGAATGCCCTTGCGGCTAAAAAGTGGCCCAGTTCATGTAAAATCACTAAAATCGAAAGTCCCAGTATCAACTGGCCAACCATTATTACTATACTCATTATTGTTTTATATCAAATTGTAATGCCTTTAACGGCATTTGCTTTATTAAATTTTGCGCAAAGATGCGTGTTTCTTTATCAGTATTCAAATAGTCATCAAGCGTTGGATTGGCTTTATGCTCAATCTTTTGCATACAGGTTTCAATAATTTCGCTCATGGCCAAAAAGCCAATACTATTACTTAAAAAACCACTAACCGCTATTTCATTAGCTGCATTTATAATGCAAGGCATGTTACCGCCTTTATTTAATGCCTCAAACGCTAATGCAAGATTACGAAAAGTTTTTATATCCGGTTTTTCAAACGTAAGGTTTGGGTGATTGGTAAAGTCGAAACGCTTAAAATTGTTTTGCAGTCGGTTAGGATAGGTAAACGCATACTGGATAGGCAGTTTCATATCGGGCAAACCCATCTGCGCTTTTATAGAACCATCCTGAAACTGAACCATGGAATGGATGATGGATTGCGGATGCACGATCACATCGATCTGCTCAACATCCAAACCAAACAGCCATTTAGCCTCAATAACTTCCAGTCCTTTGTTCATTAATGATGCGGAATCAATAGTTATTTTGGCACCCATTACCCAGTTAGGGTGCTTTAAGGCATCTTCACGTAACACTTTAGCCAGGAAATCAAGGTCTTTCCCCCTGAATGGCCCGCCGGAAGCGGTTAGTATTATCTTTTCGATGGGGTTATTTTCCTCACCGGCCAGGCATTGAAAAATTGCCGAATGCTCGGAATCTACCGGTAATAGTTTAACGTTATGCTTGGTCGCCAGGTCCGTGATCAGTTCGCCAGCAACTACCAGGGTTTCTTTGTTTGCTAACGCGATATCTTTGCCTGCCTTTATAGCTGCGATAGTCGGTTCAAGACCGGAGAAACCAACCATGGCAGTCAAGACCATGTCGATATCAGGATGAGTTACTATTTCAGTAATAGCTTCGATCCCGGCTAATACCTGCACATGGGTATTAGCAAGCGCGTCTTTAATATATTGGTATTTGTTTTTATCGCAGATGATAACATAAGCCGGGTTAAATTGCAGGGCTTGCGCTATCAGCAGGTCGGCATTAGTTTGGGCCGTTAATACATAGGCTCTGAAAAGGTCAGGATTTCTGCCGATAACATCCAGCGCTTGTGTGCCGATGCTGCCGGTTGAGCCTAATAAGGCTATATTCTTTTTACTATTATCCAATTTTAATATACTCCTTCAATTCGTCTGCAATTTTCCTGTCGTTTGCCAGTCGTGGCACCTTATTCTGGCCACCCAATTTCCCCTGCGAACGCATATAATTTATAAAGGTATCTTTTTTCAGGCTTCTGATTACCAAAGGTTGCAAAATGTTGCCTTCAATCAGGTCAAAGTAGTAAATATTTTTCTTTTGTAATGCCTTATCAACTTTTTGCCTGAACACTTCCATGTTTGCCGGTTCGTTACCGAACTCAATAAACCATTCATGATAGGGGAGTTCGCCCGGTGCCGGATTAACCTGCGGGGCAACCGTAAACTCAACCACATCAATCCCTTCTTCTTTTGCTACGCTCATTAATGAATGTTCAACTTCTTCGCCTATCACGTGTTCGCCAAAGGCAGATATAAAATGCTTTATACGGCCGGTAACCAATATTTTATACGGATTTTTTGAAATAAATTTTACTGTATCGCCCAAACTATAGCCCCATAAACCCGCATTGGTGTTTAATATAAGTGCATAGTTTTTATTTAGTTCGATGTCTTTTAAGCTGATACGGGTTGGGTTATTATTAAAAAATTCATCAACCGGGATAAATTCATAAAATATACCCGAATCAACCTGCAACAATAATCCTTTATTTTTCTGAGAGTCCTGGAAAGCGATGAAACCTTCAGATGCCGGGTAAGTCTCTATTGAATCAATAGCGAATCCTATACTTTCTTCAATGCGCGTGCGATAAGGCTCATAATTTACCCCACCATACACAAACAGCTTAAAGTTGGGGAATATGTCTTTTATCTTTTTGCCGTCGCTTTTTGCTGTAAGCCTGTCGAAATACATCTGGCACCATGGCGGTATGCCCGATATAAGGCGCATATCCTCGTTTATAGTTTCATCAATAATTGCATCCACTTTTTGCTCCCAGTCCTCAATACAATTTACGTTGTAACTTGGCATACGGTTCTTTTGCAGGTATGCAGGTATGTGGTGCGCTACAATGCCTGAAAGCCTGCCGGTATCAAGTCCGCTTTTCTTGCTTAATACGGGGCTACCTTGTAAAAAAATCAGCTTGCCATCTAAAAAATCAGCGTTGCCGGTTTCATAAACATAGCTTAATAAAGCGTTTCGTGCCGCATCAATATGGCCGGGCATGCTTTCTTTGGATATGGGAATGTATTTTACGCCTGATGTAGTGCCCGAAGTTTTAGTAAGGTACAAAGGTTTACCCGGCCACATTACATTTTCTTCACCGGCGGTTACGCGTTCAATATAGGGGCGGAGTTCTTCATAATCACGAACAGGAACCTGCTTTTTGAAAGCGTCATAATTGCTGATTTGCTCAAAGTGATGAGCCCGGCCAAAGGCTGTATTTTTAGCCTGATAGATGAGTTGAAGAAATGTTTTTTGCTGTAACTCAACCGCGTTTTTGCGGATGTTGTTCAGTTGTTTGTTAACCAGTTTAGCGTATAATTTGCTCAGTACAACTTTCAGCCCCATAATCAGTTCGTTTCAGCAATATCATCATCCACATCAAGGTGACTGTACACCAGTTTACGATAAGTTACCATAATTAATACCTGAACAGCCGGAAAGGTGAAGATGAACCAACAATAGAACATTAATTCCTGTATATAATCGCTTTTACTTTCATCAACATTTAATATCCGCACAACAATAAATATTGGTATTAATGCAGCGATCATAAATGCAATAATAATCAGTAACAATAGTAAGGTTTTGAAGAAGGTATCTTGTGTAATGGCGAAACTCTGTTTTAAAGATTCATAAGGAGTTGAGTCATCATCAACTATAAAACAAACACAGAATATCGATCTTAATAAAAGGTATAAAATTAACCCCAATTCACCTATACGGAAGATAAGCAGAATGGTGTCATAATTGGCTATGGACCTTTCAATCAATAAATTTATGAATAATAATATAGCAACTAGTATGGCATACGAAAAAGCGATCAGGATAAAATTGAATGTCATTTTAAACGATGGCAATATGTCCCTGAAATCAAATTCGTAATATTCCTTATCAATTAGTGTGAGTATAAGCTTGTAGAAACTTAAGGCCAGGTACGACTGGATAAGCATTTTTATAAGTGTCGTTATAATTAAACTCAACTTATCATCACCAACAAAAATAAAGGCATTGAAAAAATCAACTACACCATTGATGAACAGGGAAATAGCAGAATATACTATGAGCGGAATGAAGTTTTTCTTTAAAACGTTCCATGCAGTTTTAACGGTTTCTGCAACGGAAAATTGATGATACATATTTCTGCTATGATTTTTTTAATACTATACGCTTCCAAAAGTCCTGCATGAAACCCAAGCCATAAGCAGTAAGTTGTATAAAGGCAGCAATGATGCTCAAAAATGCAATTTTTGCCGACTTGTTTTTCCACCACGAGTGAAAAAATATTAACAAAATAAATATAGCCAATACAAAATTACATAAAACCGCTATGGGCCAGCAAAATACGTTGACTATTATTGTAAATATAATATATAATGTAAATACGGCGGGGAAAAAATGTACTGCTTTTAATCCTTTGGGAAAGAATTTATAAATGTTAATACGTGCCCTGCCGAAGAAATGCAACTGCTTATAAAACTGCAAAAAATTGGTGCGCCTTTTATGATAAACTTTAGCATCAGGTATCAGTCCGATCTTAAAGCCCTTGGAATGTATGCGTATGCTATATTCAATATCTTCGCCCAGGCGGGTTATGATAAAGCCGCCAGCTTTTTCCCATACCTGGCGGGATATGCCCATGTTAAAGCTGCGTGGGTGAAACTGCCCGATCCCTTTTTTATTGCCGCGTATGCCGCCGGTAGTAAAAGGGGAGGTCATGGAGTAACTGATGGCTTTTTGGGTAGGAGTGAATGACGGGTGAGCATCATCCGGGCCGCCATAAGCATCCAGCCAGTTGGTTGTAAGGCTGTCGTTCACTATTTGAAGATAATCGGCAGGTATAAGGCAATCTGAATCGAATACTACAAAATAATCACCCTTTGCGCGCTCGAAACCGAAGTTGCGTGTAAATCCCTGGCCCTCGTTAGCTTTTACAAAATATCTAACATCCAGTTTATCGGTAAAGCTTTGTACAATTTCAGCAGCATCATTTACCGAGCCATCCTCAATTACCAAAACCTCAAATTGCTTGTACGTTTGCAACGTAAGCGTTTCCAGCAATTCTTTGATCTCCTGAGGGCGGTTGTATAATGGAATGATGATGGAAAAAAACATTCTTTATTTTATAATGTGCAGCTGTGCAAGTATGCAGCTATGCAAATTGTTTTATTTTAAAAATTATAAATGATTAACAGCTTTTCGCGTTTGTACATTTGCACATCCGCATATCTGCAAATTTTAAATGGTTTCCTCAACCTGGTACCTGTTACGTTCGCTGGCGCTGCGGGCAACCAGTTCGGCAACAAAGCCGGTTAAAAATAGTTGGGATCCTATTATAATTGCTACCAGTGCTATATAAAACAAAGGTTGGGCTGTAACATCCCTGCTATATTTTATATGGTGCTCAATATCATACAGCTTATCGGTTATTAACCATATGGCAATAACTAATCCTGTAAAAAAGCTAATTGTACCCATTGCACCAAAAAAGTGCATCGGGCGTTTGCCGAATTTTCCGACAAAGAATATAGACAGCAGATCTAAAAAACCATTTACAAAACGGCTCATGCCAAATTTGGTTGTGCCATATTTACGGGCACGGTGCTCAACTACTTGCTCTCCAATTTTGGTAAAGCCTGCCCATTTAGCTAAAACGGGTATATAGCGGTGCATTTCGCCATAAACCTCAATGTTTTTTACTACTGTGCTGCGGTAAGCTTTTAAACCGCAATTAAAATCATGCAGATTATTAATGCCCGACATTTTTCTTGTCGCCGCATTAAACAATTTAGTAGGAATCGTTTTGCTTATCGGGTCATATCGTTTGGCTTTCCAGCCCGATATCAGGTCGTATTTTTCTTCTTTTATACGGCGGTATAACTCCGGTATCTCATCCGGACTATCCTGCAAATCGGCGTCCATAGTGATGATAACATCGCCCTTAGTGGCCTCAAACCCGGTATTTAGCGCAGCCGATTTGCCATAATTACGCCTGAATTTTATGCCTTTTATATAAGGATTGTTAAGCTGCAATTTTTTGATCATATCCCATGATCCATCCTTGCTGCCGTCATCCACCAGGATGATCTCATAAGTAAAATGATTTTCGTCCATTACGCGGCTTATCCATGAGGTAAGTTCTGGTAATGATTCTACTTCATCATATAAGGGTACTACAACTGATATATCCATGTATAGGGAATGCAATTGGAGCAATATTTGTTATAGCTACTCCAAGCCGCTGCAAAAATATAAAAAATACTAATGCTTTGCGATGGTGCGTTATTTAATAAAACCAGTATAAAAAAACGAGCCTAAATATATTTTTATATATTTATCGCCTTATAAATCTAATAAATGAACTATTGTAGAATAGCTATGGTGCTTTTAATGTGCGCCTGCATACATAGCGTTAATGCCCAAAATACCGAAGAAGCTACCACCAAATATGATCAGTATAAAGTATTTACGCCTACTTTTTACCCCGATAAAGCAACTGAGTACAGAACTGTAAATGGTGCTCCCGGTGCTAAATACTGGCAAAACCGTGCCGATTACAAGCTTAATGTTACGTTAGATACAGCAAACCACCGGGTTAGTGGTACGGATTTGATTACTTATACCAATAATAGCCCCGATGGCTTGTCGTTCTTATGGTTACAGGTCGATCAGAATATTTATCGTGAAGATTCACGTGGTACAGCAACAACTTTGCCCGGCGGCAGGTTTACCAACAAAAATTTTACTAATGGCGATGAGATAAAAGCGGTTTATGTTATAAAAAATGGCAAAGCCGAGAAGGCTGATTTCCTGATTGCTGACACCCGCATGCAGATAAAGCTAAAGGATACCCTACGAGCAGGTGGTAGTAAATTACAAATAAAAATAGAATACGCTTTTACCATACCTGAGTATGGTACCGACAGGATGGGCCGCATGCTTGCCCATGATGGCTGGATATACGAAATAGCCCAATGGTATCCCCGTATGGAAGTTTACGACGATGTTACCGGCTGGAACGTGATCCCGTACATGGGCGGTGCCGAGTTTTATTTAGATTATGGCGATTACGATTTCACTATAACCGCTCCTGCAAGTCTTGTTGTGGTAGGCTCGGGTGAATTGCTAAATCCAACCGAAGTATTAACACCAAAGGTTATCAGTCGTTTGGATGCAGCAAAGAACAGTGATAAAACCTTATTTATTAAAGCTGCGGGCGATGTTAATGATAAGGCATCATACCCGAACAAGCCATTTTTAATCTGGCATTTTTTGTGTAAAAACTCGCGCGATGTATCATGGGCCGCATCAAAAGCATTTATTTGGGATGCCGCGCGTATTAATTTACCTGGTGGTAAAAAAGCGCTGGCGCAATCGGTTTATCCTGAAGAATCCGTAGGGCAGGATGCATGGAGCCGCTCAACCGAATATACCAAAGCTGCTATTGAATTATACTCAGATAAATGGTTCTCTTATACTTACCCTGTTGCCACAAACGTTGCAGGTAATGTAAGTGGTATGGAGTACCCGGGTATTGTATTTTGCGGTTCTGAAACAAAAGGCGGTGAATTGTGGGATGTTACCAATCACGAATTCGGCCATAACTGGTTCCCGATGATAGTGGGATCGAACGAGCGCAAATATGCCTGGATGGACGAAGGTTTCAATACTTTTTTAAATCAGGTTGATACCAAAGTTTTTAACAATGGCGAATACTACAAGAAACCGGATCAGCAAAAAGCGGCACCGGGTATATTCCCTCCGGATGCAAATACAATAATGACGTTGCCTGATGTTACGCCCGATGATTTTTCGGGGATATCAGAATATGAAAAACCCGCACTTGCATTAACCATATTGCGCGAGCAAATATTGGGCGAGGAGCGTTTTGATTATGCTTTTCAAACCTATATTAAACGCTGGGCGTTTAAGCACCCAACACCATGGGACTTTTTCCATACCATGGATAATGTAGCAGGAGAAGACCTTGGCTGGTTTTGGAACGAATGGTTCTTTACTAACTGGAAATTGGATCAGGCTATAAAAGGAATAGATTATATAAACGGAAACCCTGCCGAAGGTGCAACTATAACCATTGATAACCTGGAAGAAATGGCCATGCCGGTAACTATTGCCGTAAAAGAAGAGAATGGCAAATCAAGCATTGTGAAATTACCTGCTGAGATCTGGCAGAAAGGTGCAGAATGGACCCTTTCGTATAAATCAACCTCAAAAATAATATCGGCAGTGATAGACCCCGACCATACCTTGCCTGATATTAACCCGGATAATAATGCTTACAGTGGTTTAGCCGTCCCCGATGGTATCACAGCTAAAAATGTAGTTAAGAAATATTTGGATGCCGTAGGTGGTGAGGATAAACTGGCCGCCATTAAGCGGATAAAAATAATTGCTGTTGCAAGCATACAGGGTTTAGATCTGCAGCAAACAGATATCTACAGGGCCCCTAACACATTCTCACAAGAAGTTATAGTGCCCAACTATGATAACAGTGTATTTTCGCATATCGACATAAATGGAGATAGCGTATTGGCCAGCGAGAAGGATACTCATTTGCAGCTTGGCAGCATTGATAAAAGCATCCTGAAAGAAAAACATAAGATTTTTCCTGAACTAGATTACAGTAAACCCGGCTACAATTTGCAATTAGCGCCAATGCTGCAAATACTCAATAACCAGTTTGTGTACCTGGTAACGGTGACCACACCGGCAGGCGTTAAGATAAAAAATTACTACGATCAGAAAACGGGCTTCAAAGTAAAATCGGAAGTAGCAGTTCCGGGTAATACGCCAACTGATTTTGAAGATTACCGCGAGGTGAAGGATGGAATTATGATTCCGTATACCGAACAAACACAATCACTCGGCCAACCGATTGATTTTAAGGTGAAAAATGCGGAGATAAATTAATATTAATATAGCCTATAGCAATGGGTTTGAAACGCATCGCTATAAAATAGTTTACTCGTACCTTAAAGCTTCTATCGGATCAAGTCGTGATGCTTTTTGTGCCGGGTAATAGCCGAAGAAAATCCCCGTAAGCGCGCAAACTACAAAGGATAATACCACTGACGATTCGGATATAATGGTAGGCCAGCTGAGTATTAATGTTACCAACCGGCATGATATTATTCCCAGAAATACACCTATAACACCACCTGTTATACTTATTAAAACTGCTTCGGCCAAAAACTGGAGCAGTATGTCTTTTCCCCTGGCACCTATAGACATACGCAGGCCGATCTCGCGGGTACGTTCGGTTACTGATACATACATGATATTCATGATGCCAATACCGCCTATAACCAGGGATATACCTGCTATTACCGTAAGCAAAACAGTGAGCAAGCTGCTGGTTGAACTTAAGGTGTTAATTAATTCAGCCTGGGTACGCACCTGGAAGTCGTTATCCTCGCTATCCGTTAAACGATGAGAGGTGCGCAGGATATTGGTCATTTCGGTTACCGCGGCATCGGTTACCTGTTCGTTTGCTGCCGAAGCATAAATATTCTGGTAATAAATGGTAGCTAAGATCCTTTTTTGTACGGTGGTATAAGGCGCAATCAATATGTCATCCTGATCCTGCCCGAAAGCATTTTGGCCTTTGGGGTTTAATATACCGATGATCTGAAAAGGGATATTACCAAAGCGGATCACTTTACCAATAGGGTTGGTGTTCGGGAACAGGTTATCAATAACCGTTTGTCCTATCAGGCATACTTTGGCCGATGTTTGCACATCTTGCTCGGTAAACGCGATGCCGTCTTTTAATGTTAATTTACGGATGTCAAGATAAGCCGGATCAACACCCTGCATACTGGTGGGCCAGTTCATGGCACCATTAATAGCCTGCCCCTTGGCGGTTACCGATGGGGAAACATCGGTAATATATTGCGCCTCGCGTTTCAGGGCGACTATATCCTTACTGGTTAATGTTTGGAAACTGGAGCCGGAGATCTTTACGCCACCATTTAAGTTACTGGCGGGCATAACGGTGATCATGTTCGAGCCCATATTAGAGAGCGAATCATGGATGCTTTGTTTTGAGCCCTGCCCGATAGCCACCATAGCAATAACCGAAGCCACACCCATAATAATGCCGAGCATAGTTAAAAATGCCCTTAGTTTATTACGTTGCAATGCCCTTAATGCTATCAGTATCAGGTTGTAAAAACTCATATCTTAATATTAATAATCATCTGTTACCGGTAAATTATCCAATACTTCACGTGCCGAGCGAATGTTTTCATTAGGCGTATCCTTTTGTATAATACCATCGCGCAGCAAAATAGTACGGCTGCTGAACGAGGCTATGTCTGGCTCATGGGTTACAAACACTATGGTTTTGCCCTGCGTTTTGTTCAATTCCTGCATCAGCGCCATAATCTCGTACGAGGTGCGGCTATCCAGGTTGCCGGTTGCTTCATCTGCCAATATCATCACCGGCTCATTTACCAATGCCCGTGCAATGGCCACACGCTGTTGCTGCCCGCCCGAAAGCTGACTAGGCGTGTGATCGTGCCTATCGGCCAGTTTAACAGCTTCAAGGGCGTGAATAGCCCGCTTTTTTCTTTCTTCCGAACTGATCTCTTTGTTATATAATAGTGGGAGTTCCACATTCTCCAAAGCCGTGGTACGTGGCAATAAGTTATACGCCTGGAAAACAAAGCCAATTTTATGATTGCGTAACTGTGCAAGTTCATCTCGTGATAGCTTTTTTACGTCGACGCCATCCAGTAAATAATCACCGATGGATGGTTTATCCAAACAACCTAAAATATTCAGCAACGTTGTTTTGCCAGATCCGCTGCTGCCCATAATGGTTACAAATTCGCCTGCTTCAACAGTGAAATTTATGCCTTTAAGCGCGCGTACGGTTTCAACGCCCATAACAAACTCGCGTTTAAGCTCGCGTATTTCCAATATCTTTTTGCTCATCGGCTTTTACCTCCTCCGCCACGTTTTGGTAAAAACGGACTGCCGGTTGATGTAGCCGGTGCTGCTGTTCCATTTGCCGAAACAGCTATGCCGGTTATTACATTATCGGTAGTATCCAAACCTTTTAATACCTCAACATGTGTATTATCATTTAAGCCGATCAAAATATGTTTGTAGGTTATTGTTTTGCCTTTCAACAGCCATACAACAGCGCCTTGTTTTGGTATGGCACCAACCGTATCCTTACGGCTTTTTACGGTGTGGGTAACCGCGGCTGAATTACTGCTTGCCCCGCCTTTTTTGCCTTTCCCATTGTGTGCAACCTTACCCACAATGGTATAATCTTTCATTAATGATGAATCCGGTGTAAATTGTAGGGCCTTGGCCGGAATGAGCATGGCGTTATTAACTTCTTTAGTGTAGATGATAATATTGGCCGTCATACCGGGTTTTAATTTCATGTCCTCATTTGGTGCGTTAATAATAGTAGTATAGGTTACCACGTTGGCCGATACATTGGGCCGCAGCCTGATATCTTCAACCGTACCGGCAAATTGATCGTTTATAAAGGCATCAACGGTAAATGCAACGCGTTGACCTTTGCTTACATCGCCAATATCAGCTTCATCAACATTGGCTTCAACCTGCATTTTTGTAATATCCTTAGCTATGGTAAACAGGGTAGGTGTGCTGAAGGATGCGGCAACAGTTTGCCCAACGCTTATGCTTCTGTTAAGCACAACACCGTCAATAGGCGAATAAATATCGGCATACGATAAATTCTTTTGTGCCGAACGTACTGCCGCCGCTGCGGCATCAACATTTGCTTTTGCCGATGAGTAGGCTGATACGGCCGAATCATAATCAGCTTTGCTGATGGCATCTGTTTTAAAAAGAAGGTTTTGACGGTTAAAATTATTTTTTTGGAGAATCAGCTGACTTTGTGTGTTCAATAGATTACCCTTATTCTGATCAAGCGCGGCCTGTAACAGTGTTTTATCAAGCGAAGCTATCAGTTGCCCTTTTTTAACCTTTGAGTTGAAATCAACATATAAATACTGTAACGTGCCCGATACCTGGGTACCCACGCTCACGGTATCAACAGGCTCAATTTTACCGGTAGCGGTTACGCTGGTTGAGATATAGCCATAAGATGGTTTTTCAGCTTGCAATACCACAGGGGCTTCGGGTTTCCTTATAAAAAAGAACCAGATCAGGAATATCGCTAATGCTATTCCTGCTATGATCAATATTTTTTTGTAGCTGCTTTTCATGATGGCCTGAGGTTATAATTTAATAGGGATACCCTTGTAGAAATCATATATTTTTAATGTTAATATCACATTGTACTTAGCCTGCACAAATGCCTGTTGCGATTGTATATACAGGTTCTTTTGCAGCAGGAAATCAACAATGCTGGCAACGCCCACCTTTAACTGTTCGCTGGCAATGCGGTAGCTTTCCTGGTTGTATTTGTACTCCACTTCGGCGGCATCGTACTGACCCTTCGCATTTTGAAAATTAAGATAAGCGCGTTCTACTGTTTGCGATAGTACAATTTTAGTATCACTAAGTGTAAGATCAGCCTGCTCCACATTTATTTTGGCTTCTTCAACCTGTGTTTTTACTACTCGTTTGGTGAAGATGGGGATCGATAGGGTAAGGCCGATATCCTGATAAAAATTACTGTTCAGTTGTGAAAAATAACCCGACTGACTGCCACTAACATAGCCCGATGAAATACCTGCACCGGCAACTAAACTTGGCAAGTAGCCTGCCTGTGCCATCTTAACACCATATTGTGCTATTTGCACGCCTAACTCACTATTCTTTACTTCAGGGCGGTTCTTTAAAGCGATATCTTCAGCTTCGCGAAGCGGGGAGGCGGTGGTATCATCAGGAGCGATGCTGTCGGGTTTAAAAATATCGAAATGGGTATCGGTTGGTAAAAGCAGTAATTGCTTTAAGGTGAGCAGGTCGCCGCGTTCGGTGTTTTGTTGGTTTACCAGGGTGTACTGGTCGGCTGCCTGTTGAGCCTGTAGCTGGATCAAATCCTTACGGGCAACGCTGCCTACATTATAGCGCTGCTGCTCAAGCTTGGTTTGCGCTATTGATGTATTTACAAGATCGTTATCATATATGAGGTTTTCTTTATCGAGCAGAATAGCTAAGTAAGCCTGAGTAATTTGCAGGGTAATATCGTTTTCCTGTTGAACAATGGCGTAGTTTGCCTGCTGCACTGCCAGGTTAGCCTGCGAAATAGTGTTGTTTATTAAACTGCCGTTGAACAGCGTAACGTTTGAGTTTAAACCATACGAACCCTGTGTAGTAAACCTGGAACCCAACGTGCCGTTGTATGATGTTACATTATTGCCATGCGCAAATGTTTCGCCTACCGAAGCTGATAAATTGGGTAAGCGCGATGCTTTGGCTAATAAATACTGCTGCTGACTGGTTTGCTGGTTAAGGCGGATACTATTGATCTGGATGTTGTTCTTTTTTGCATAATCTATACATTTAACCAGATCCCATTGTATGGTTTTGCCAACCAGGGTGCTGTCCTGTGCATAAGTATTAAAACAGCCGAGAAGTAATAACAGGGATAGTATTATATTTTTTGTTTTATATAGCATATACTGTATTGACATCGGCACGGTTTAATATTATTGCTAGAATGCTTAATGCAGTTTTGATATAAATGTTTGATTTATAGTCAATATTTCTTGTAATATTTTAATTACCCGGCTAAAAATGAGCCTTATTAATAGCTGAAAGCTAGTTTTTAATATTATTTAATACGCTGTTTCTTTTATTCATTTTTTTAAGGATAGCCAATGCATTATTATATTTATGCTCTTATTACTATTATGCTTAAACCTATACTTATCATTTTTTTCGGATTATTTGTTTTTCAAACAGCGAAGGCGCAAATAAAAATACCAGCGGATACGGTGGTGCTGTATTTAAAAAATTCCGGTAGGATTGTAAAGTCTAAGGATAGTGCAGATTATTTTATGGTGATACTTCCGGCTGATAGTGGAACTGATAAGACATTGCATCCTATAAATGAATACTACCCTAATGGTAAACGAAGATTAACTGAATCGGCAATAATTGATCTATCGAAATCGGGCGGGCTAATAGTTGAAGGCATGTGTATGGAGTTTTATCCCAATGGACATAGAAAACGTATAACAAATTACCTTTATAATCATCAGGTTGGTAGCGTTATTGAATACTATCTCAATGGAAAAATTTATAGTTTGAGAAATCATGCCGAAAATGATATCATGCATCTAATCGAATGCCGGGACTCTACTGGAAATATATTGGCTGAAAACGGGAAGGGCTATTGGATTAAGTTTGATGAGGGATTTAAAGAAATAGTATCTAGTGGCCCTGTAATAGATAGTTTGGAAAGCGGCCAATGGCATGGCAAGCTAGGGGATACAAGTAAATATGATTGTTTATATGTAAAAGGCATAATTACAACTGGTACAGGTTATGATAAAGCAGGTAAAGCATATCCCTTTACAAGTTTTAATATTGACCCTGTTTATAATGGAGGGCTCTCTGAATTCTATAAATTTATAGGTAATAACCTTCATTACCCAACGGCTGATAAGCAGAATAATGTTCAAGGAAAGGTTTTAATCACCTTTGTGATTGAAAAAGATGGTACATTAAGTAATGCAAAAGTTCTTAGAGCGCCTGACGAAAGTTTAGGAACTGAAGCTTTGAGAGTTATTAAGTTATCACCGCCGTGGAAGCCGGGAGCAAAATTTGGCATGCCTGCATCTATGCAATTTACAGTACCAATAAGCTTTAGCTTAACTAGTAGATGAGTTTTAAACAAAAAACGGCCTCCTTTTGGAAGCCGGTTTTTTTTTATAAATAAGCGAAGATTAAATAACCCCGCTATCGCTCAATACCTGGTTCATATTTCTAACCGCATCGGCGCTTTTGTTGAATTCTGCCTGCTCGCTGTCGCTTAATTTAAAGTCAACAATTTTTTCCCAGCCGTTTTTACCTAATATAACAGGCACAACTAATGAGATATCTTTCTGACCGTATTCGCCGTCAAGGGCAACACCGCATGAAAGCAATTTCTTCTGGTCGCGTACAATGGCTTCAACCATAAATGCAGTACCTGCACCTGGCGCATACCATGCTGATGTACCGATAAGGCCGGTTAATGTAGCACCGCCAACCATAGTAGCTTTAACAATTTTATCCTGTTGCTCCTGGCTCAGGAACTGTGTAACCGGGATACTGTTCCATGTAGCATGTTTAATCAACGGGATCATAGTAGTATCACCGTGACCACCGATAACTACCGCGTTAAGGTCGGCAGGAGAACAGCCTAATTCCTGGCTCAGGTAATATTTAAACCTTGATGAATCCAGTGCGCCACCCATACCTAATATACGGTTTTTAGGCAAGCCTGAAGTTTTCAGGGTTAAGTAGTTCATCGTATCCATTGGGTTTGAAACCACAATGATGATGGTATTTGGTGAATGCTTTAAAATGCTTTCGGTAACAGTTTTTACAATACCTGCGTTAACACCGATCAACTCTTCACGGGTCATGCCCGGTTTACGTGGTAAACCTGAAGTAATTACTACCACTTCCGAATCTGCAGTTGCAGCATAATCGTTGGTAACACCTTTTATTTTGGTATCAAAACCCAGTAGGGCCGATGTTTGCATCATATCGATAGCCTTGCCTTCAGCAAAACCTTCGCGGATGTCTAATAAAATAAGTTCTTCAGCTAATTCTTTTCTTGCGATGTTATCAGCGCAAGTAGCGCCAACGGCTCCGGCACCAACTACTGTGATTTTCATATGTATTATTTAATTTATTATAGATGGAAACATTTGTTGCATGGTAT
>Ga0116227_10008853_pt1 | contig 18661 bp, 15 predicted proteins | sample S1TSphgellanicum_FD_89693 | JGI IMG/M metagenome (GOLD analysis project Ga0116227, IMG submission 89693) | Host-associated microbial communities from peat moss isolated from Minnesota, USA - S1T2_Fb - Sphagnum magellanicum MG | ecosystem: Host-associated > Plants > Peat moss > Unclassified... | reverse complement strand
GGTATACAGTAAATATAGGGAAATAATACAGGAGGTCAAGGGAGGAGTCCAACGGAATTGGACTCAGAAAAGGAACTTCTCCACCTGACCTCTCTGACCCCCAACCTAGTCCATAACATAAGACTTGATCAAATGGAAGTAGGAAGCTCTACACACCTGGTCATAGAACATGTCTAAGTGAACAGGATTGCGCCGCTCCTTCTGTTGTGAGATGGCAGTATCAATCTCTTGATACTGATCGGTGAGAAATTGCAGTACATGTTCGACCACAGTCATCATGTCACCGGTGCTAACCTACAGGCACTGCTTCAACGTTGAGTGTGCGCCTTCCACATGTGATGAGGATGACGACTCGAAATGCGGCACTTTGCCAACATATGCGCCAACAAAGTATGTCTTGTACTACATCCAGGAAAGCACATACTGCACAGCATGCGGTTGGGTACCCACCCACTCCGTTTGAATTTGCACCAGCTTCTCCTGCAGCTCGTCCTCCGTGCTCGCTCGCATCACCCCTGAGAACAATGTCATGAATGTCTGCCAGTCCTCCTCAGTGAAGCCTATCCGGTGCTTCGCCATCATGTTCTTGCAGATATGCCATCGGCAGAACATCTTGTGGGCGACAGGAAAAGTAATCTCGGTCGCTCGCATCAGTGCCAACTCGCGATCGATGATAATGGCGAGCGGCATGTAGTTGCCCATAAAGCCTTTGTAGGTGTTTAGTGCCCACTCATAGTCCTCAATCGTTTCTGCACTGAGAAACGCAATGGCCGATGTGAAGGTCGCCCCAGTGTAAGCAAAGCTAACAATGTGAAGTAGGGGCATCTTGAACCTGTTCGTTTTGTAGGTGTAGTCCATGGTCAAGACCGTTCCAAAGCGACGAGTAAGTTGTACAGCCTTGGTGCTTGTGAAGGCGAGTCGTGTTAGGCGCCCGCTAGCATCAACACAATGGGTGTTGGGTACATCCAGTTTGATTAAGGACGAGAGCAAAGCCTCCATTGGCGTCCGGCCATTATGCTGCTCGATTCTATGCTGCCTTTTCAAGTTGTATACGTCGCGCGCAATGACGTGCTCGCATGAGGGTTTCGAACGTATCAACGTCAGGATTTGAACGGGCGCAACACCAGCGGCGGACAAAGTGCGAACGCGTTCTTTTACGTCGTTGGTCATCTTGCGGTGAGACGGATGCGCAGCCTCAAGAGTCAGCGGCGAGTGGTTGTGCTCTCCGCATTTCACATGCAACGTCCAGCTCCCGACTTGATTACGACGGCCTTACAAAAGAAAGGGGCAACTGGTCAAGACCGAGCTCGAAGGGCGCTGGCGTGTTTCCTCTGTTAGGCCATGGTGATCATCGCGTGTACCAGACTTGCCGCAGTGCAGCAATAGGATGCCCATCTTGTAATCAGACCGCTTGGTGGTGACGCTATAGAGATGAGCGGCGGCATGCTGTCTGCACGCAGCCTTCAAGGCATCGACATTGTCGTAAGTGGCCTTGGGAGGAGGGTTCATGACGTGGCGATACAAGGAATGGGGGGGAATCAGAAAGGCGGAGACGGAGGTGGTGAGAATTAAAGGGAGGAGACGAGATAAGGGGGGGGGAGGGTGGGAGAAGCAAATCAGCAGGGTGGGAGGATCAGCCCCCTTGGTCAAAATTACAATAATATTGATAGATAGCTAGATTTAAAGAAGTATGTTGCCAGGTGGTTGTTGCTAGGTGGTAGCTTAGCCTAATTATCCAAACTAACCTACCTCACTTAAAATCCTAAGCATGAACATAGGTTGTAAATATTTAAAATTGAACTTCTCACCTCCACGATGGTGAGTTATTACCAATGGACTACAATTTCATAAGTTGTCAACAATTTTCAATATTTTTATTTGACAATTTCCATTTTATATATTTACATTCTATATAATAAACTTACATAAGTAGATAAGATGATAATTAAAAAATAATTAAGTATCTTAGTAGGTTAAAAGTGCATTGACTATGTAACTTACCAACCTGACTTAGTTTATCCACCCATTTACTTACTGACCATAGAAGTAGCTAGCTTCATATTCAGTAGCATACCTAGGCGTAGTTGGTACAGCAACACAGCTTGCTTGCCACATTTTTCATTCTTCCAATGATATAGGAGTTTCTACAATCTTTGTTATGCAATCGTAAAACCCTTTTTGTCATGTATACCTGCAGAGAGGAAGTTAGCACACTTGTTCCTCCATTGTGGTTAGCAAGAGGATAGGATTACACACTGCAGGTTTAGGGTTTAGGTTCTCTGAAGATTAATCATCTTCTTAGAATTTGTGTCATGTAAGTAGAGCCAAAAATTGCACAATTGTTCCTCAGCCTTTTGAGCAGATGATCTGCTTTTAGGGTAGGTGAACTTTTCATGGAAATAGAAAGCATCTGTTCTTCAAAACTTTTTCCTGAGTACAGAATTTGTTCGTAAATTTTTGATCTTCAATCACAACATTCAACTTTCCTTTCAATTCAACTGGCTGCAACAGGAATTTTACTCCATTTCCTAATGCTGCACAACATCCTCCATTTCTGCAGACTGGTCAGCTACAATTGACATTTCTGTGCAATATCTCAGTTCTGCAACATGTAGCAAAAAGAAAAGTCCAACTTTGAAGATACAAAGAACTGTACCCTGAGCTGGTTTGAACAACATGACTACCACCATGTATGGTAATGTTCATGTATTTACCATACCGTTCGTACACATAATGAAGAGAAAGCTCACCCCCTGTGCATTTCAGTTGGGCTCATCATGTTGCAGACATTTCAATCACAAGGAAACAGTAACTGTTTCTTACTATCCTGATAATGCAAATCTAACACTCAACAACAAGCTTTACTCAATAAGATTCCAAAATGTCATTGCAGACTGAAGTCTTCTTCTGCATCCCAGAACTTGTGGTGCAAAATGTGTGCTGTAATCAGAGACATAAATTTTTTTTCTGCCACTTGGTATGGTAGGATGCACACTAGTCTCCCGGCCATGAGCAAGCAAGATAGCTCTCAACCAAATGATAAAATGAATGATGGAAAACCTCCCAAATAAAAAACCAAAATCAAAAAATGTATCTTCAGGCCTATACACTTCGCAAGATCTATAAGAAAGCTCGAAAGACTAGTCTGTAGGCTACAGGACAAGTACAAGAGAGATCAGGACCCCACAGGTATACAACGTGGGCCGCAAAAAGACAGGAGCTTCACTGGGTCGAGTAGTACTCTGACTAGCTGCAGGTGTCTCCGCTGGCGATGTCGGGGGAGCAGGCGGTGAGGCAACAACAGGTGCAATAGCGGGTGCCGCTGAAGGTACTGGAGTAGACGTAGAAGTTGGTGCAGCTGTAATGGGAGAAGGAGCTGCTGCAGTAGGAGTCGGCGTGGGTGAGGCCGTCGCAGGAGTTGGAGTAAGAACCGGACTGATGCTTGGAGCCAGAGTTGGAGCTGTTGTTGCCGGTCCTGGGACTGGAGCTGCAGAAAGTGGAACCGGAGCTGCAGCTGGAATAGGGGCAGGAGTTGGAGCTGCTGGAGGAGCAGAAGCGAGGCCAACTGGGATCAGAACACCGTTGATCTCGTACAGGCTATAGTTGTAAGGAATCTGCGTGATGTTGGTCAAGATAGCTGCTTGCATTGGAGCTCCGGCAATGGGTGGACCAACGAGAACAGCACCGTTAGCGGCATCAGTGATGTTGACGAACCCGTCTTCATTGGCGGCTCTCCCTGTGGTCTGGTATAGTGTTGTCACCAGCATTGAGGAATTGCCGATGTGTTGCAGCTCCGAGACGTCGAGATACTGCAACAAGACGTGGTACCTTATCACGTCTCCGACTTCCGAGAGCGACAGGTTGCCGTTTGTCGCCACCACGGGGTCCAGTACAGAGTTAGAGGGAACCAGAAGCGTGAGAGACTTGCGGCTTTCGACCTCATTGATCACTCCCGTCGAGCTGAGCAACGTCACAAAAGTGCTGAAACGCGGGTAAGCTGCCATAATCTGTGTAATGTTTTGCGCCCTTGCTGCCGTAGCGGCGCACAGCAGGAAAACTGCCACCATCGCGAGCTTCGCCCCAGAACACCTGACGGGGGAGGTCCTCATCTTCACGAAACTTCCTTTTCCGTCCCCGCTAGCTCTTGACCCCTTCTTTTCCACACCTGCTGGACAGACGAAGAATAGACATCAGTAAACATTACATGTCAGACAACACTACTCTACAATACAACCAACGTAATAAGTCGATATAGCAAGACATGGTGCCCAGTCCTTAACAACATCTGTTCCCTCGAGTCTCGCATACCCAAACAACAGACTTGTTCCCTTTGGACCAAGGCTACGAGCACATTGGGATTTGCAGAAACAAAAAGGACACGACAACGTGAATGAAGACACAACAGGGCAAGCTATGAGAAAAGGCTGCAGAGAACCCACCGATAATAAAAGCGTAAGAAAGACAAACGACAGCCACAGAAGAGAGTCTGAACGCAGAGAGAATGCGGGCTACTGAAAGCAACACGAGAGACAGAAAAAGAGAGAGAGAAGCAGGCCACGGCGGAAGCAGGAAATCACAAAGACGAGCTGGAAACGGGAGCGAAGGTGGCGAGAATTCAGCGATGAGGTTTAGATTGTCGAGACTCACAGTAAATAATATACAAGCAAGGGAGGGAGGGGAAGGGGAGGGAGCTAACGGGTGGCAACAACGGTCATGAGCAGCGGGGGGACGGACGAGGCGGTGCCTGTCCTACGGCAGCCAGCCAGCCAGCCAGCTAGCCGCCCGAGTCCTCACACGCGCGTACACCTCTACTGGGCTATGGGGAAGGGAAGGGAAGGGAAGGAAGCGTGGAAGAGCAGTTAGGTTCGTGGCGGCGGCGGCTGCTGCTGCTGCTGTTCTCCTCAATAGGGCGGTTTGTGTTCTATTGGCAGCCTCTGAGAGAGACTATGTATCCGGGAAGGCAGGCCCCTCCCTAGGGCCTTCTGGAATTTGAGGGCCTTAGCCTCAGGGCGTAGGCCCGAATATTCAAGAAGGCCCTTCCCCTAGCATAAAGCTTGTCAAGGTTTTTGGCACAGATGGAAGCACTTTCTGTATGTGGAAGGTCTCCCTTCATTTGACAAAGGATCTTCCATGCAAGAAAGTGCTTTTTTTAATTACAAAGAATAAAAACCTTGCGACGGCTTACGGAAATGATGTTAGTTATCATTTGGGCTTTTACATTTTGAAGAAATTGAGTGTATTTTTTGTTGGTGAAATTTTGCATCCTGGTGACCAAAAAAAAAACAAGAAGCCTGTGTGATTCATACAAATGGTTGTCTTTTTTTGGGGGAGGGCAGGGCAGGGCAGGGCAGGGGAGGATTGGCCCAAAGTCACCAAATTAAGAGGATTCTTTTTAAATTGCCAAATTTTAGACAATAGGTTCCAGCAGTGTTGCCAAAGTATAGCAAAATTCTTAAATGTTTCTAGTTTCCTCTCTGACCAGTAGCCAAATTTGGTTAAGTCCTTGTATCGATGATTGCCAATAGGCCTCACAAAATTGAAAAAAGCAACACCATTGCTTACCAAAAGAGCTAATCTTTTTTGAAATTTTTTTGAGGAAAAAATTGGGAGAAAAATTTGTTTTCTTTTTTCCTAGTGTAAATTCGACTTTGGATATCACAATATTGACCCCGAAAAAAAAACTTGCAAGTCACTGTGAATTATTCTGATCTGTGGGTTTCAATTTTGTGGGAACTTCATGGAAACATTTCCTATTTTGAACTGTTTGTGGCTGGTTGGTTTGAATTTGTGGTAAGGAGGGCAGCAGAGCCATTACTCCAAAGATAAGCCAGCCAGCCAAGCCAGCCAGCCAGCCACTTTGTTATAGTTGAGTTTTATTGTTGTCACCATAGTCCCACCACATAGAAAAAGATGTACAAATTTCTTCTGTGTACCAAAACTCTTTGTACTTTTTTCTTTCCTGATCTGATGACCTCTGTAGTTTTATTTCCCTGGTTCAATTTGACACATGCAGACTCCAGAGAGTTTGAGTTCCCCATATGAGAGTTGGCAAATTTTGGGAGGGGTGACCATTTTTTGCTAGTTATTATTAGCTCTCACAGACAGTAATTTGGTTTTAGTGGGCGTGACAAGATCTGTGCCTGCAGGTGAATTGGCATTTGCAATGTAGTTTCAGCTCTTGGTAGACATTGCAGCTAGTTTCGGCTACATTGTACTTTAACAGACACTTAACAGTGTAGTGAGTAAAACTGTTAAGTATTTCAGTATAATAACTAGTTACATTCGTCAATTCCCAAGAAGTACAACAGGAACAATGATTCAGAATGCAGTGTAAACTCAACATTTATTGTAAATGCAATTCAGTTGCAAGCAACACAGATATGTATCATGATTCATGACTCCATATATGTACCATCTTTTTTTTACTCAATTTTGTGATGTAGCCAAAGTGGTGACCATCCACAGCAGTGTTTTTTTCCCAATTTTTTTTAATAGTTAAGTTGGTTACATGGCAGTCTCTTTATGTTTTGTAATTGCCAGATGGATTACTTAATGTCAAATTATCTAGGTACATGGCAAGGAAATCTGTAATTTTTTAGCAATTAAGGAAATCACTTTGTTAATTTTTCATTTGAGAAAGGAGAATTTTCTATGTAAGTTCTGGAACTACAAGCTTTAAATTTTTATAAAATCTTATGGGACTTTTAATTTTCAATTTGTGAAAACAAAGCTATATAAGGGAATTGAACCCTGACCCCTAAAGGCCCTACCCATTGCAACATATAGCCTAACTTGCACAAAAGGAAAATGTTAGTTCATCATGAAAACAAATCCAAATTGAAAAAAGGCCCAAAAGGGGGTTGGTTGAAGGTTCGGGAATCTCCATATCCCAAAAAACATGAATCATGAAAACAAAGGGCAACTCATTTGTCTTCACCATCAATATTCAAGTTATAATTGCCATGATTAAGCTCAAAACTACAGTTGCGATAGCCATCAAAAATAGCCAAAGAACCCACCAAGTCAAAACTTTGATCGGCCAACAAAGAGGTGAAGCCATAAACCAAACATTCAACTTTCCAAACATTTTAATATCTAACCAAATTGCAAATAAAACAAGAAAAAGGGTGAGGCTCGAGGAATCAACATACAATAGGAGAATGTGAAACTTGGGTAGGATTTAAACTCCATACTGAGTTTTATTATCTTTCCAATTTTGAATTGCTTCTCCAAAAGGAAAGTCTCGGAATGTGAAAAACTTTTGGCTAAAGATCCAAATGACTAGCTCCACATGTGTAGTCAATATGTTCTGTAATTTTGTTTTCATGAAGGTGAGTGTAGAAAAACACCTTTCATCTTCCACTGAGCCAATAACTTGCACAATAACAAGTTCAACTAACTTGATGTACTCAAGGATTTTTTTTACAAATATTTGTGATGAAGAAAATGTTTTCCACAACTTGGTAAGTGGGTTCACATCAAAAGGCTTTTACATCACCAACTTAAAATTGTTCTTCATGGTAATGACAGAAAAAGATATCTATAGGTCAAAAACAGTGGTTGAAACAATCCTAGAACGCATGATTCATCAAACCCTAATTCCTTAGGTTAGTAGAGGGCATCTTTGAGAACTACATAATGAGTTGCAAACCTTGTTTTTGGCTTTGGTTGTAGCCAATATTGTGAGTACACAATACCAAATGCATCTATCAAGTTTTAGGTTAGGAATTGACCTTACAATTCTATAATAAGCTAATTAGTAACTTCTTCACATTGTCTTTCCACAAATGCCACCATTTTTACAAAAAACATGTTTGTAACAAAACTAGATGCCCCCATTTGATTTTTAAATGTGGCCCAAATATGTTGGCTAACAAATTCAAATGCCAAATGATATGTTGATGTATTCAAATCAATAATCTAGTGAAAATTATGTTTTCATGAACATAATCAATCAAGGCTTGGAAATCCATAAAACATCACCTTGGAAAAAGGAATAGATGTCACAATACATTTGATATACATCCCCTTCACAAATCTTGATTATTGCAATAAAATCACACACAAACACATCTTGTAGTTGTGCAAATTTGATCAAAGAATGCATTGCCTCTAGCAATGGCATAACAACATTCAACCCTAACAACATTTCAACATTAGTCAACAAACACAAGTTGGATTTGGCAGAAGTTATTGTGGTTGCATCTAATGCCATTTTCATGATAAGAGTGCGATATTTAAACAACACATGCAAGACAATACTAAGCATGAATATCCAACTAATTTTAATGTTTCATAATATTTTATTGCCTTTTGTTTCCATGATTTCTGCTAATTTGTCAAATTCCAAGTGTTTTTTGGGGTTGTGGTTGAAATAAACATAGATACACCACAAAAAACTTTCAATGCGAGAAAACAAAGGTAGGTTTAAGAATGTTTGTACTACCAAGTTTGTCTGATGAGCCATACAATGTACATCGGTGACAAAAGGAGAATATCAATGTTGGATTTGAACTATAATTCCAAATTTAAGGCCTTGGAAGGCGCTAACCCCATTAGCACCAAAACAAACTAGCCTTGTAGCAAATTCCTTTTCTTTCAAACCACCTTGTGTCATCAAAGAATTCATAATCAACAATGTCAAATTATTAGCATCTAGAAAACACTTGTTGGACATTCAACAATAATGGTATTCAACACCAATCTTGTACAACATAACCATGCACACTTGCCCAACTTGCATTGTCCATGGATGTAATTCCATCATAAGTAAGAGATATAAACTTGGCATTTTGGACATCAACTTTAGTTATTTTTTTCACTTCATGGTCTATGTGTTTTGCCATTTTCCAGCTAGCCCTGTTAGACTAATGTTTTTTGGGCACAAATCAAAGTTTTAAAATCAAAGGCTAAAATCCTCATAATCTATCATTGGCTTACCATTACTTAAGATGTTGAAAACAATGGCAAATTGAACAAGTTTTTGCTTAGCTTCCACTACTTGACCAAGACTAACCTATTGGAGAACAATTGTTGTTGACAATTGAACATAAACAATTTCATTTTTTGCATGCCCACATTTTGGATCCATTTTTCTAAATACTAATATGTTAAGGTGTATATTAAAAAAATCCAAAAATATGTCATTAAAAAAATATTTTCAAATTGTGCTTATAGTGTCAAAACTTTTTTTAAATTGCTTTTATGCAACTTTTAAGTAGTGGTTATAAGAGTTTAAAGGTCTTTATACGTATTTTTCACTCATTAGATTGATTTCGAATTTTTATGATATGTACGTAATGTATCCATAATATCATTTTATATAAATTTATTCTATTAATTATTATTATTATTATTTACAATCCAAAGTTCAAAAAATTGGTTACATGTTGGTGTACATGTTGGTATGAAGGAACTTTCTTTTTACCTGCATGTTTTTTAGTGGAATCCCATTTGGCCACCAAAACCTTGTATTTTTTCTCAATTATGGAACAAACATGGCATTTGATAGAACTAACTAACCTAACTTCATTGAAAATGAGTTTTGCCCATGGCATTTTCAAAGCCCAAACATCTTGAAACTTACAACTCACATCAATATCAATTTTATTTTTTTTAAAGTTTAAAAATATGCACATCTTCAACAACAATAAGGTTAGGGTTTTCAAAATGTTCAAACACTTTAGAAGAATTTTGAGGTGCAATAGTTGTCAATTTAAGGTTTTGGTGTTGTTTTCTTTGTTCACTTGGATGTGACTAGATTCAAGTACATCAAAAGAAAAAGATTCATCAAGTGCAAGGGCTTCTTCTAGAACTCAACCGCCAAAAAAAAAACTTAAATTTAAAATTATTTGGAATTTCCAATCTTGGAAGCACGATTAAAACCAAAATCAAACAATTTGATTCAAATTTGAAACAACATAATTGATTCAAAATTTAGAAATGAAAAATAAGGAGGTTATTAGAAAATGTTCACCTTGTATATCTACAAGAAGAAATTTAGTGCATTTTAAACAAAAAATGCCTACATTGTGTGCCCACTGCCCATTACTTTCAACCTCACATAAGAAATCCGAACTAAAACATGGAAAACCAAACCCTGAAAATTTTAGATCATTAGTATTCATTACTAATTTCTAAACAAGTGCAAGACTCAATGGGTGTCTAAATTTTGCAACTTTCAATGTGCAAAGTGCATACACATGAATCCTGATGTTTTCAAAAGTGGGTGAGTGAGTTAGCATGAATGAAATACAGATTCAAGATTGGTCAACATCACCAAGGAGTGCATTTCCATATACTAAAACCCACATTATTGATCTATACACAAAAAAAAAACTAGTAACATTGAAAAGTGTAAAGTGCAGCTTCAATAGCTAACAATGAACATTTGTCATAGATTAGTCATGACGTCAAACTGGCTTCAGTAGTTTTACATGCACATTGCACACCGAGTCCCATTTGATGCACACAATGGATGGATAGTGATAACAAATTTGGATTCCCAACTAAAGCACACAATTGGAATTTTCTGCAAATGTACACACACCAAGGATGGACACTACATAGTGCACACCAAGTTGTGATGTAACAACCTTGAGTGTTGAATTTCATGGATTGGGATTGGGCATTGCAAAATGCACACAAAAAACATAGACAAACAAAAAAAATCTGAACAACAGTTAACATTACGTACACAAATGCACACAACAAAGTTGATGAACTTCAATACTTTATAATCGGCACTACAGTGCACACTACACACACAACATTGTGCCACACAAACAATGTCCATGGACATCATGAATCACATCCACAATTCTGTAGTGTGCACACAATGATGACGAAACACAACACTTGGTTGAAATTCCAAAAGTCCAAAGCCTAATCTATAGTGTGCACACAATAACAATGGAACACAACAATCAATTGAAACTCCAAAGTCTAGAACGTAATTTGTTATGTGCACACAACAACAATGAAACACAACAATCAATCAAAACTTTGAAGTCTATAGCCTAGAGGTTTGGATGTAGTGTGTGTACAATAACAACAATCAAAACTCCAAAGTCCAGATTCAAAAGGTTTGGGAATCCAAAACTAGAAGGCATATAAATCCTAGTTATGATCAAAACTAGAGCCTTGAAAACTTAGCTTAGTGGTCAAGAGTCCTTGATTCCTTAATGTCGGTTAGTTAGTTCAAGCTTGAACGTTGAGCTGCCACTCATGACCCCATTGTCTCACTTCACCTTGATCAAGATAGCCGTTGCAAACAACAACTTGCAATAGCTTTAAATCATTAAATAACAAGCGCCACTCAAAGATTCACTCATGATTCACGTCAAGAACAAGCACTAAAAAGTTAGAACAATGAGCGCCACAAGCAATGAATGACAAACACCAAGTGGCAAATGTAATAGCCTATAAACTTAGGAGCTTGAGTCCTTAACTTCCAAGTTCGGTGTTTGAACATACATTACATAGTACACACCCGAAAACAAGTTTTGTGAAGGTAGTGAAAATGGGTTTTGGGAGGGTTTAGGTTTAGTGAAAATGGGTTTGAGGGAAGGAGTTAGGGTTATGAAATCAACGGCCTTTAGGGTGATGATCTAATGATCTATGTGATTCTTGAAGGTAGATTGTGCGATTCACGATTTCCCTTCTGCAATGGGGAGGCAAAAACCCTATCTGTGTTGTTTACATGCCTACAACTCTAATTTGTTTTTTGATGAGATATTTGCGAATTTTACTATTAAAAAAAAAACCCCCCTTTACAATTCACTAGCCCAATATTTAGGTTTAAAAAAGGGAATTTTCGCTCAAGAAAAAAACGCCAATCCACAGGAAGATTTAACCAAATTTGTTTATGAATAAAATATAAAAATAAAACGTTCAAACATCCATCTACATTTGGTTATTATTGAAACCAGATATTTTTAAATTTTTATTTTAAATTTCCAAACCTAGCAAAATCTCTCTCTGCTCCCCCATTTTTTATGTTCTCATATGGTTTTCAATAGTTCATTACTTATGCTAGATCTTTCATGTCCATGTAGATGAGTAGGGAAAATGGGTTAAGTAGATAGGCTTGAAAGAGGTGGATTATTAATATATATATATAAGATGGACATGAAAAAATGATGTTAATTTTTTTAAATATTTATTTAGGTGCAGGGTAATAAAAAGGAGTGAAGTAGTTAGGCTTGGAAGAGGTAGATATGAATGGCACAAACCAGACAGCAATATTTTAATAATATAAATTTCTTCAAACTCTAGCAATTGGAAACCTCCAAATTTACTTCATGTTCCCATTATTAATTTGACCTTCATCTAAAATTTCTCAAGTAAAAACAATTATGTATATATGTGGCACTGAAGCAAGTACTAGTGTGGGAGGTGAAATGAAGCAAGCACATGATTGTTTTTACATTCTCTCCTTGTTAAGCTATTTCCCTTATTACTTCATGAGGAGAAATGTACATCAATGCAGTTGAAGAGAAATGAACTGAGTTACATTCAACCTTCTTATGCCTCATTAAACTGCAACAGCCTACCACTGTTCCTCAAGCTACATCTTCTCTTGATGATGTTTGCAATATTATTGCTATTGCTCCCTGAGTTGTTCACCCCCTTCATTGTCAAGCCCCCTGGCAGGATTTGGATGTACAACCACTTTTATCGTGTGATGGCCTGTACAAATAGTAAGTATTGGGTGGCTCATGAGCTATGAATTTACTCTTTACATAAAGGCCTCTTGCAATTTATGTAGTGTAATAGCAGGGCACATTATATTGTGCAATTAATTTCTCTATTTCCACAAGTGGAAATTCTGTTTTCATGGTGGGTTTTACAAAAAAAAATGGAAAGCCCTGCTCTTTGAAGGCTGCATTGATCTTTTGTTGTGTAAAGCTTGTGTGTGAGAGCATTATCAAAATCAGGTTTGCTCTTGGCTCTCACCCAATGTGCCCTTATTTAGATAATGCCATCACCCGCAGGCTTCACCCACACTATACATGAGTTTAGCCAACTTATTTTGGTTCAGAATGCAGGCTTTTCCATGGATGAGAGATTCTGTCTGAGTATGCTGCATGGGTGAATTAACTTAGTCATTGTACACACAGCTGGGGATTGTACAGTGCACTATAATCAACACTATTGGCATGGGGATTGAATTAGGGCAAGTTGTGCTACCTCAATTCAGCACTCTTGATATCAGACAGGACATGAAAAAATCTTGGTCTGTGTATCCGTGCACAAGCTGCAGGTTGATGGTAGTATTAAGTTAAAGGTTCCCAGCCAGCACTAGACACCTGATAAATTGTTAAAGCATTAGTATTCAAAACCCCCCAGCACACAGGTTGATGGATAGCTAGTTTCACGCAAAGCCCAAAAGAATAGTGCTATGTTGCACACTTGATGTCGTTACACAGACCCTCACTCACACACACCACCATACACCCCCCTCCCCCTCTCCTCACTCACTCACCCAGCCACCCACTTTTCTATTTCATAAAATGCAACATGTGGTATTTAATCTGTTCTATGCATGGTCCTACTTTATTTACTCTGCCCTTAAGGGTAGAGACATTGCGATGCACCCAAAAGTTTGGTATCCCTCCATTCTAAGGTCATGTGGAGTCCACTATATAAACATTTGAGGCATCGCTGACCAATCCACTTGGGCTTCACCATATGAAACACCATGTGTTTCCAATTTAGTATGTCGAATATTTATCATCCTTATGGATGTCATTCAAGGGCAGATCCATTACTCAATGATCTGCTTGTTTCATCTTGTAGAAGATTGGTGCGTGTTTCATACTTGTTGCTATCCACTTCATCAAATACTTCCAAAGGGGGAGGTATTATGGAAACAAGTCTTTTCTGTGGTTGAAAGAAATTAAGGTCAGATAAACAGCAAAATGCATCCAAAAGGTTCCAATCACATTCCATGTACAGTAGACACACATCACCTTCCTTCAAGATGTGACCTCTTTGCATAGTTACAGAGAGTTCCAACTATAGCTGTTATGGCATGACTGAACAGAACATGCCTGAATAGTCCCTGGACTGTTCTCCCGGATTTCGTGTTACACGCTTTCTTAATCTGATCTATTTCATCATCTGGTTGGTGGAGAACTTCCAGGGACTATTTAGATCCCAGCAAGAACTTGATGATTAGACAAAGAAGAAAGTTGGTGTGAAATTATAGGCTAGGATGGAGTTCACCAATCTGGCCATTGAGGTGTGAAGCTTACATGTATGGCTGGTCTGGGGCACTATTGCAATGTAACCCGTTGTGCTGTCCTATCCCGGTACATGTTTTAGGCTTTTTCCTAAGTGGGACAGGTTTTGCCACATTGGAGAATTTTTGTATGGAAAATGGAGATTAGAAAAATGTTTTCTGGGTTTCCTAGTTTCCAAACTTCAGAAATTTAAAAAAAAATCACCAGATTTCTGTATTAGGTTGCAGTTTGGCTGTCGACTATGTAGAAGGATGCTTAATTCCTTTTACATTTTTTCATTTTTCGCCAGATCTGCTTTAATCATCCCACAGATGATCTTTACTTCAGCTACATCATAAAGTTGGGAAAAAAGGCTCTGGTGGTCATCTATTGGTTCCCCTTATGGTTGTAAGAGCATCCCCAGTAGTACTCAGTATGGGACCTTGCACAGTAAAATTGGATGAAGAAAGTCAAAACATGCTGGTTTGGATCAGCAAAATGCTTTTGGCCCAGCATTTTGCCCAGATTGGTAATTTCTTGTGCACTTGCTACAGTGCTCAGTGTGTGACTCTGGAAATTAAAAATTGGATGAAGAGAAGTCAAAACATCCTGGTTTGGCTCAGCAAAATGGTTTTGGGCCACAGTTTTTGCACATTTTGGGGAGATTAGTAATTTCTTATTACTAGTAATTTCACATCTTGTGCACCTGCCAGAGAAGAGTGTAATAAATTTTATCTGACTGCTGCTCCCTGTTTCTGATTGGTTAGTTTTTTTGCGGGGTGGGGGTTGGGGGGTGGTGTTTGGGAAAAAGTAAATAACTAAACTTGGATGTGAGAAACATTTCTGCAGGGTCACATACTGAGCACTGCCTGGGGATGCTCTAAGATCCCTACATCTGGGGGCCACTGCCCCTTGGATACTGGGAGCTTACAACCATAATGCCCTTAAGGGTAGCCCATTCATAACCAGTTGTTGGGAGGTGTGGAAGCATACCAGTAGACAGCCATAGTTGAGTTCTAACTCATGTGTGTGGAGCACCCTGATGCACCATTGGTCCACCACCATAACTCCTCATTGCAGGCAACTGGTTATGTCCAGTAACAGGCCTGAGGCCCAAGCTTACCCCCGCATAATCTCATCGCTCCACAGCTTAATTATATGCAGGAACCTTCAGCCTCTCGCCAGTTACCAAGTCGATAATGAAACATGGTTTGCCTGCTGCAATCAAATAATTAGTGCTATGTAGAATCTCTAATGTAAGTGACCCTCTTCTCTTCATTGACAAAAATCTAGTCACTGCTAATTTCTCTCTGTGTCTCTCAGCCACTTTGCAGCACCAGGGTTCTTCAGAATTAAACCAGTCAAACTGAAGAAAAACTGGCTTTTGTAGGATCTTAGAAATTCAGACTGCCAGACTGCTACAGATTTTGACAGTAAGAGGGACATCCCAATATTCACTAATTTGTCAGACCCAAGACATTTGACAAACCCATATAAGACAACAAAACAAATGAGTTCATTGAGAGAGAGATATACTGTGAACAAAAAGCACCTGCGCACACGCCGCTGTAGTGTACTATTTACTTGACGATTGGTTCATGATCACTTCATGAGCAGACACAGCAAGAAAATGTGGAGCCAGAGGAGGGTTCTCATACATATGTATATACACTTTACTTTCTTCAGCAAAATCAAAACAAACAACTGTTGCTGATAACAACCCAGGAAACCCGTACATTCAAATTATGCAGCACCCAAAAACAAAAACCACAATTGCCAGTTCCTGTTCAATGCTTCAGTGACTGATGACAATCAGTCCGTGTAGTAAGCTGAGAAGGTGAAGATGATAATTTCAGCAGCTTTTTCTTTTTCTTTTCTTTTTGGTCTTATTTCACATAGGTATACCCAATGCCCAATATCCTTATCTTCGTATCACAGACTGCAAAGCCCACCTTTGCAGGTTGCTCAAAAGTTCAAACATCATTTCAGCAGTGTTTTGTCTTAACTTCTTCACATATACCCTAACCCCTACTACCACACCCTACTAGGTCAACCTGAGTAGGCTGAAAAGTTCATTAAAGCTTTTCAGGATTGTTGTCTTACTTCCCATAGTTAACCATGGTGGTTAGCTATGTACTCACCATCCACTGATGGAAAAGTGTTTCCTGTCCATGGACCATCCATCCCTCACGGTGCACTGGTGGCTGGTAGTCATATCTTTGGTTTGGGGTATGGAGTAGCATAGACATACCCTATGTAGGTTACCTTATATTTGTGCTAAGTAGGTTAGGCTAGGTAAGGTTAGGTTAGGTAGGGATAATAGGTTAAGTAAGTTTAATTGGCTAGGCTAGATAACCAAGGTGTCTCTATTATTTATTTACCTACCTATTAATTCACCCAAGAAAATAAATAAATAGGCCATTTACCTACATATTACCTACTTTCTTAATTACCTATGTAACTAGTGTATGTAACAAGATGTGAAATAAATAAATCGACAAATTTTATCAATTTATAAGGGTGTGGTGCAATGGTCAAAAACTTGGTTTACATCCATGAAGGTGAGAGGTTCAAATCGTTGTACTTGTATCTTAAGGATTAGTTTAGTCTAACTAAAGTAGATTAGGTTAAGCTAGGGTGAGCACCTATTACATACCTATTTATTATTTTGCTTAGGTAAGTATCTAGCCAAGCTTACTAGGAGGTTAGCTAGTAGGCTAATAAGCCTAATAAGTTGGCTAGTAAGACTACCTACATGTTATTTTATCTAGGTAATAAGTAGGTTAATAGTTACAACACTTGCCATTGTGAGAGTATTTAAAGGTTAGTTGCAAAATATAATTGCAAATTGTAGTTGCAAAGTGAAGATCCTTGTAGGCTACATGGAGTCCACATCATATCTACAATCATCCATGGTAATGGATGAAAAATGGATTATAGTTGCAACTATATGCAACTACTAATTAATACCATGCCACATGTTGTATTTTGCAATTTGGTGTCTTATGGCATGCATCCATTACAACTAAAACATAATTGAAAAGTTAGTGGTTAATTTCCAAATTTCTTCTAATGGATTTAAAGTCCAAGACCTCTACCATTCATACTTGCGAAAAAGACACAAATCCAATTTACCTTTGCTCCAATTTGTCTTCCAAAGCTTTAGCTATTTGATTCATCTAGCAATAGAAGACACAAAGAAATGTGTATGTGTTGTAGTTTTAATCAACAAATTGAGATTTTGATATAATTGATGTCACATGAAATGGAATTACATTATGAAAAATGACAAACCCATAGATTAGGAAATTACATTATGAAAGAAAAACCCCCATCTTAAAAAAGACCTCTTTAATGCAATATTCACATGGGTTATAAAAAGGAGAAATGCATAAGGTGGAATTTTAGATTTAGAACAAAGAAGAGGAAAGTCACATTCATTATTGGTGGAGGTGAAAGAGGAGAGAACATAAAACCATTTGGATGGTCCCCCTCCATCTCTAATGTTCACATTAAAGAAAATACATCACCTATTAGGGTTTGACAATAATCATGCAACATCTAACAATTGTAGAACAAATGTATGTCTAACATGATGAAACTAACTTTTGAAAACTATAACTATCGCATCTTCAAAAATCTTGGAAGAATTTTAACCCTAAACTTGTTTGTTGCATGTATTTTGGTTTCCAAATTCCTCCTTTTAAACACAAAAGAACTCCTTGTTGTCCCACGACAATCAAATTACCATATCACCCCAAAAGATCCACAACAACACAAGTTTGAATTATTGTTGTTATCTTTTGATCAAGATTTTGTGCAATTAAGTTAAGCAATAAAGGGAGCATAAATGACCATAATCTCAATAGATAATTGTCTATTATATTTTTTCAATTTTTTTCAAGCAAGATAAGTCACTCACCTTTTCAACATAGTTGTTTGCTTTAAGTTTTTACAAATGACCAATCTTTGGATTACTTTCACATTTAGGGCTCTAATATGATTGCTTGTTGAAAAACTTAACCTTGGTGTCCATTCCTTGATGTAAGGTACACCAATCTTAGAAGACATATGTCGCGTTCCCAAGTTCCTCGTAGACCCACTTGAGGGTCTAAGTATGTGGCAATGCGGAAGGAGTTGGAACTTGGGGCACGATCCCGACTTCCAGCACTAGAGGGGGTGAGAGGGGTGTGCTAGAAGTCCCGGGAAAGACTAGGAAGAATTGACAAGCCTACTCACTCACACGGGCCTGCATGGAACTACACAAAGTGGTTAGAACTCATTCTGGATCCTTTGGTGTTGGGACAAGCCATGGGCAACACAGACACACAAGACTCACCACGGCCCGGACCTTGGGGGAAGCCACCACCTTCCCCCTTATAGTATACTCTGTGACTCGTCGCGGGGGTGGCATCCAAATGGCCATTTTGTCCCGG